>Ga0307517_10009463_pt1 | contig 13803 bp, 13 predicted proteins | sample 23_EM_MG_FD_194515 | JGI IMG/M metagenome (GOLD analysis project Ga0307517, IMG submission 194515) | Populus trichocarpa ectomycorrhiza microbial communities from riparian zone in the Pacific Northwest, United States - 23_EM | ecosystem: Host-associated > Plants > Roots > Unclassified | place...
AACTGATGATTGAACGAAAAATAGCGACGATCCTTGTTGGCTCCGAGGAAAACAAGACTATCGCCGGAGTTTACCAGATTTATAATGGGTAGGTAACTATGTCTGTATATGTTGATCAAATGAACCGAAAAGTGGAATTGCCTTCCACACCTAAAAGGATCATTTCGATTGTCCCGTCACAAACTGAATTATTGTTCGATCTTGGCCTTGACGAGGAGATCATCGGCGTCACCAAATTCTGCATTCATCCCGCCGACAGAGTTAAACAAAAATTAAAGATAGGTGGAACTAAAGTATTAAATATCAAACTAATAAGAGAGTTAAACCCTGATCTGATCATTGGAAATAAAGAGGAAAACGAACAAAGCCAGGTTGAGGAATTAATGCAGGACTTCCCGGTATGGATGAGTGATATCGCTAACCTGGATGGTGCAGTTGATATGATCCGGGAAGTAGGGGAAATAACAGAGAAAGGTATTGAAGCCGAAAAACTAACCAAATCTATCCAGGCAAATTTTGAAGGTCTGCATATAAATACTACTCGGTTGCGTGTTGCTTACCTGATATGGAGACAGCCCTTTATTGTAGCGGCGAGGGGCACTTTTATTGATGATATGCTTAAAAGATGTGGTTTGAGTAATGCTTTTGAGTTAGACAGGTACCCTGAAGTATTTCCGGCGCAGATAGTGGAGGCAAATCCGGATGTGGTGTTCCTGTCGTCAGAGCCCTATCCATTCAACGAGAGGCATATTACTGAATTTAAGGCCCTGGTACCTCATGCTAATATACAATTGGTTGATGGGGAACTCTTTTCGTGGTACGGGAGCCGGTTACTACAGGCGCCGGGATATTTTAAGCAGTTGATTGATAGCCTAAACCAATGAAATCTGAAAATTAATCTGTGAAATACATATAAATAATTATCTTTGCCGACTCTTAAAAATCCTAATTGCGGAAGTGGCGTAATTGGTAGCCGCACCAGACTTAGGATCTGGCGCCGCGAGGCGTGGGGGTTCGAGTCCCTTCTTCCGCACAAAACAAAAACCCGGTCAAATTGACCGGGTTTTTGTTTTTGAATTTCTATTGTCAACCTATTTATTTAGCCGCTGTCAAACGATGGGAATAATAGGCTTTTAACATTTCGTGCATATCACCTATAGAATATTTTTCATTTTGGATAAGGTTTACAATTTCGGGATCATCAGCCAGCATTTTACTCATCACATCTTTAAAATTCTTTCGTTTCATTTCAACCGCATCATCTGCGTTTTCACCGAAAAAATAATAGTTATCATAGTAAATAACGGCTAGCCCAAAGCCATTGATGCCAGCGCCTGTTTGACGTTGCAATCGATAATTATATAATTTAATGGGTCCCCGATCAAATATAACCTGGATAAAATCAAAGTCATATTTTATACGGGAACGTTCCAACTTCTTCACAATAACAAAACTGTCTACCCGAGCCGTGTCTTTATTTGTTACTATAAACGATTTCATGGTGCTTGCCTTAATTTTCTCACGTTTGGCATTGCTGTCGGCCTTAAAAAATAGTTTGTTATCAGGAGATGATGAAAATATGGATGGCGGACTAAAATCATATGCTATAAGTCCTTCACGTTTTTGTCCGTCAATAGTATAGTAAGTACCCTGGGAATATTTGCGACCTAATATCTGCGCAAATGATGATTGTGCTGTTAAAAACAGCATGAGGAGGAATAGATAAGGTTTCATCGGTTAAAAATATATTGCTAAAATATATATTTTTTCGGGATAACAATATTTTTCACAAGTATTTTACAACCCGAGCTCCCTTTGAGTCGTTCGCAGAAGATACTAAGGTGTAAACGCGTAGGATATTGCAGGCCCCCCTTTATCAGCAGCCCCTGTAAGGGCAGAAAAACCAGCATTAAACTCAAGTAAACCCCACGTCAATTTTAAATCAATTGTCATTTGACATTAGTGCATTTCCTATATTTGTTTCACTGTGTTATAACAGCTAATAATGCTCATTCTTTAAACCCACACCGATGAAAACTAATATTGGAATTACCGAAGCAAACAGGAAAGCAGTTTCCACCCAACTGGCAAAATTATTGGCCGACGAATTCATACTCTACACCAAAACCCGCAATGCGCACTGGAATGTAGAAGGCCCCGACTTTCATTCTATGCATATATTTTTCGAGCAGCAATACGAGGCGCTTGATGAGACTATGGACAGCGTTGCCGAACGTATCCGCATGCTTGGACACTATGCACCTGCTACGCTGAAAGCTTTCTTACAGCTTACCCACCTGGCCGAGCTGACCGAAAGAACAAACGATAGTTTAGGTTTCATCCGCGAGCTGGTAGAAGACCATGAAAGCATCATTGAGTTTATTAGGGGCAACATTAATCCCTTTGCCAATGACTACCACGACCTGGGCACCAGCGATTTTATTACAGGCCTGATGGAAGAACACGAAAAAATGGCCTGGATGCTGCGTTCGCATCTTAAATAAACAGGGCAATCTGTAACTTACAAAAAGGCGGATAGCATGTTGTGTTATCCGCCTTTTGTTTACCAATAAATCTATCTTCGTATATCGCTTAAATATAATCTAACCAAAATGAAAACTATTCGCTGGGGCATTTTAGGTGCAGGACGTATTGCACGCAAATTCGCGTCCGACCTCAGGTTGGCAGAAAGCTGTGAATTGATTGCCATCGGCTCACGCAGCCAGGAATCGGCTGATGAGTTTAACAAGGAATTTCCGGCAAAATACTGCCATTATAGCTATGAGGAACTGGCTCAAAATCCGGAGGTAGATGTAATTTATATTGCCACGCCCCATAATCTGCATTATGAAAATACCTTGTTGTGCCTGCAGCATAACAAAGCTGTATTGTGCGAAAAACCTTTTGCGATGAATAGCAGACAGGCTATCGAAATGATTAATGTGGCTAAGGAAAAAAAGCTATTTTTAATGGAGGCCTTATGGACTAAGTTTCATCCGCATTATATAAAAACGCTGGATATGATACAGCAGGGTTTATTAGGCGAAATCAGGTCCGTACTGGCAAATTTTGGTTTCAAACCAATTCCGCCTGTTCCTGACCGGTTATTTGACCCCGCATTGGGCGGAGGCACCGTAATGGATATCGGTATTTATAACATCTTTATAGCCATGAGCGTGCTTGGTAAACCCGACCATATTGAGGCCACCATGACACCCGCCTCTACAGGCGTTGATGAGCAGTGCGCTATACTTTTTCGCTATAAAAATGGCGCTTTGGCCCAATTGTTTTCTACCTTTTCTTCCAACCTGGCAATAGAAGCAGACATTTCCGGTACAGAGGGAAGGATCAGGCTGACTTCGAGGTTTTATGAGCCGTCATCCACCATTGAGTTCAGTAAAGGAAAAACAGATCCAAAAGAGGTTATCCCTGTGCATAAAGAACAAGGCTTGGGTTATCAATACGAGGCCCGGCATGTAAATAATTGTTTGCGGAATGGGTTAACTGAAAGCAGTGTTGTAACCTTTGCAGATACGCTTTTACTAATGGAAATACTGGATACAACAAGGAAGGTAGCCGGCATTCATTATCCGGCAGATGAAATTTGATTTTTAGCTCAACATACTTTTTGCTTATAACATTCATGAAAATATTAGGACTTATCGGCGGTATCAGTTGGGTATCCACCATTGACTATTACAGGATGATCAACCAGGGCGTCAACAAAAAACTCGGCGACCTGAATTTTGCCGAGTGTATGATCCACTCCTTTAATTACCAGGACATTAAACGAAATAATGATGCGGAGGATTGGGATGCTACTTTAAAAATGCTGACCCAGGCCGGCCTGAATATGAAAAACGGTGGTGCCAAAGCAATTGTACTATGCGCTAACACCATGCACATGATAGCCGACCAGTTGGAGCAAAACTTGCAATTACCCCTGATACATATCGCAACAGCTACGGCTAATGTTATATCAGCCCAAGGCTTGAAGAAAGTTGGATTATTGGGTACTAAATTCACGATGGAACGGCCATTCTTCAGGGACAAGCTAACGGATCAAAACATAGAAGTACTGATACCTGATGATAAGGACCGGGGGTTTATTCATTACACCATTTTTGAGGAATTAGGTAGAAACCTGCTTAAGCCGGAAACCAAACAATTCTATTTAGACGTAATGCATAAACTCGCCGGGCAAGGGGCAGAGGGTATCATCATGGGATGTACCGAAATACCAATGCTGATAAAACAGGATGATATTGCTATTCCTTTGTTTGATACAGCACAAATACATTCTGATGCTGCAGTTGAGTTTGCTTTAAGTTAGGACCACCACTTTAGCGGGAATTTGATCTTATCTACCGAGCTAACCACCAAATCGGGTTTAAAGGCATAATGATTCAGCGTATCCTTATCTGATATTCCCGAAAGTACCAGGATGGTTTTGTATCCCATCTGCACACCGCCCTGTATGTCGGTTTCCATAGTATCGCCAACAACGGTAGTTTCAGCGGTTTCCAATCCCAGGTATTTGCGTGCAGAGCGCATCATCACCGGGCTTGGCTTGCCGGTTACGAATGCTTTGCGCCCTGTAGCTTCTTCTATCATGGCTGTGGTAGCTGCAATGCCCAGGTTGTTCCATCCCGGTTTTTTGGGGGATGGGTCGCGGTTAGTGGTGATAAATTTTGCGCCTGCCAGTATCATATCTACCGCACGCTGAACCATTTCGAGTGTAAAGTTCCGGCCTTCACCTAATACCACAAATTCGGGGTCACTATCAACCAATGTGATGCCGTTTTCATGCAAACTTGTGAGTAAACCGCCTTCGCCCAAAACATATGCGGTGGTTCCGTTGGGGCTTTGGTCGCCCAGGAATTTGCCGGTAGCCATGGCGCTGGTATAAACGTGATCCTCGGTTACTTCAATCCCCAGTCGTTTTAATTTACGGACAGTTTCGAGCCTTGTCCGCTGACTGTTATTGGTCATGAAAGTAAAAGGGGTGCCATTTTTTAGTAAGTTATTTATAAAGATATCTGCCCCGGTAATTAAATCCTCACCGCTATAGATGACGCCATCCATATCGATTAAAAGTCCGTGTTTCATGATGATTTTATTTATTTAGGTGCGTGCTGAGTTTCAGCAAATTTTATGTGCAAAGATAAGCACCACATAGGAGAAAATAACCATTATTAACATAAATACATTAAAAATAGCTTAACATTGACAATATTGTTAATAAAATGTTAATTTGTTAATAAGATAATAATTGCAAGTGCAGCATTACTTTTTGTATTTTACGGCATAGAAATACAATACCAAATTGCTTCCTGTTTAACACTAAACTTATGACCAGGTTCTCCAAACTTTATTGCTGCTTATTACTGATGATTATCCTGACCGACAAAACATTTGCCCAGGATAGTAAACTTCCCCAATTGCTGATCCGGCTGGACGATATCGGCATGAACCATTCGGTAAATATGGCCGCAGAAAAGATGGCAGCAACCGGTTTACCGATCTCTGTTTCGGTACAGTTTGCCTGTCCCTGGTACCAGGAAGCGGTAGCTATATTGAAGAAATATCCCAATGTGAGCGTGGGGGTACATTTAACCCTGACAGCCGAATGGAAATATTATCGCTGGGGACCAGTTTTGGGGCGCTCGGCTGTACCGAGCCTGGTGGACACGCTGGGTTATTTTCATTATTCTACAGAACAGTTTGCCAAATGCGGTTATAAGATGGATGAAGTAGAGAAGGAACTATCGGCACAGATTGAACGGGCGCTGCATTCGGGGGTGAAGATCACTTATGTGGACCCGCATATGGGTATAGCGCTTTCAACACCGGAATTACGGGCCCTGACAGAAAAACTGGCCCGAAAGTATCATTTAGTCATATCCACATTAAGTAATGTAACCTATTATGGAGAAACCTATAAAGAAATGTGGGGCGAGCCTGTTGCTACCAAAAAGAAAGCCTTTATGGATTATATCAATAACCATTTAAATCCAAACCGGCCCAACCTGATGGTGATCCACGTGGCAACGGCCGGTGCTGAAATTGATGCTTTGAAGGATGCAAACAGTAAACTGATGAGTGATAAAAACGGTAAATCTATTGTCGGACTGCACAGGGAAACCGAACTTAATATGATCTTATCGCCGGATTTCAGGAATCTGAATGGCAAAAAGTTCCGGATGATCAATTATGCGCAACTATTAAAGGGTAAGGATATCAGTGAATTAAAAGCGACTAAAGTAGTTTGGCCGGTTGGGAGCACTGAATAAACAGTGTTTTACAAAATTTCTATACTTTTAGCTCATAAATGGAAGCCAAAAACAATAAACGCACCATACGTGCCTGGGCCTTTTTTGATTGGGCCAACTCAGCCTATAACCTCGTAATTACTTCAACAATTTTTCCGGCGTATTATGTGGCGATTACCGATCCGAAGTACACAGGCGGCAAAGTCACTTTTTTCGGACATAAATTTATCAACACAGCATTGTCTAATTATACGCTGGCCGCAGCGTACCTGGTAATTGTTATTTTATTGCCAATGCTAACTGCCATAGCGGACTATAGGGGCAACAAGAAGATATTTATGCAGTTTTTTACCTGGCTGGGGGCTATATCTTGCGGCATGCTCTGTCTTTTTAAGCTTGATACTCTTCAAAGCAGCATGATATTTTTTGGCTTAGCGGCGATAGGGTATAGTGGTGGCTTTGTATTTTACAACTCTTATTTGCCAGAAATTGCCACTTTGGATATGCAGGACAAGGTTAGCGCCAAAGGGTTTACGTACGGCTACGTTGGCAGCGTAATACTGCAGGTCGTTTGTTTTGTATTTGTATTGGCGCCCGCAACATTTGGGTTAACCAAAGCAAGTGCATCGCAGTTATCATTTTTATTGGTAGGGGTATGGTGGATCGCTTTTGCCTACATACCTTTTACCGTTTTACCAAAAGGCAGCCCCAACGCGGTTGCTCATCATAAAAACATCATTAAAGGCGGATTTATTGAACTGGGGAATGTTTGGCAGCAGGTAAAGAAAATGCCGGTATTGAAACGTTACCTGCCCGCATTTTTCTGTTATTCTATGGGTGTGCAAACCATTATGCTGGTTGCGGCCAGCTTTGGCGCAAAAATACTCAACCTGCCGCAGGAAAAGCTGATAGCGGTGATACTCATCATACAATTAGTGGCTATTTTGGGTGCCAAACTGATGTCGGGCCTTTCTGAAAAGTATGGCAATGTGCTGGTTTTGGCTGGGGTAGTAGGAATATGGATACTGGTCTGCATAGCTGCTTATTTTGTGGCGAATGAATACCAGTTTTATGCACTTGCGTGTGTTGTAGGTTTGGTAATGGGTGGCATACAATCTCTTTCACGATCTACCTATTCAAAATTCATTCCGCAAGATATACCTGATACGGCTTCATTTTTCAGCTTTTATGATGTGACCGAAAAGCTGGCGATTGTAGGAGGGATGTTCAGCTTCGGATTGGTGGAAGAACTAACGGGCAGTATGCGTAACTCGGCGCTTGTATTGTGTAGTTATTTTATTGCAGGGCTGATCTTATTATTGTCGCTGTTGTCTTATCAGAAGAAAAGCATGGGTTAGCAGATGAATACGTTTAGTGGGTGCTATTTTTATAACTGACAGCCTTACTTTTTTTCCATATCCTGAAATTTAGCGTGAGCCTCTTCTTTTGAATCAGCGAGCGCCAGTCGATAAACAGAATACTGCATACCAGGAGCATTCCCAATGTCAAACTGATAACAGACTTCCACGTAAATCCTCCCTGTAACAGACTTTCGGCGTTTTCTGAAGCGTATTTCCCTAAATGAACTGTTATGGCATCGCTGGTAAATTTCCCCACAAAAAATGTCGGGATAATATATAAAGCATTTATCCGCGCCATGCCGCTTGCCAGGAAAATAGGTGTAGTAGGCAAAGGTAACAAGGTATAAGCCAGTATAGCGGCCTGCCCGCGCCAGCCCTGGTCTTTCATTTTTTCGCCCAGGAATTGTACATCTGCATTTTTTGACTTTTTAAATATCCGTTCGGCTAAAAGAGGAATATATAAGGTAAGCACATATCTTCCCAAAATTGAGCCAAAAACTCCAATTATTATTACCCACCATATATTAAGGCCAAATAAAATCTGGAAAAAAACCATGATGGTAAACGCCGGAGGGAAAGGGAAGGGCACTACGTCAAATAAAAAAGCGCCGAGAAAGACTAACAGGTATTGCCACCACATAATTTACTATTTCAAAATTTATCTAAGATAAGGTAGGCAATTTGGATGGTAAATGACTAATATCATTTGACGGTCTGAAATAAGTCACTTAAATTGCATAGAACTGAAACCAAACATAGTTTACCTGAATTTTTATATTATACCGATGAAGAAAATCTTATTAATACTCTTGTTTTTGGCCCCGTTTATCGGGTTTGCACAAAAACTCAAGGAATACCACGCATCTAATGGAATAACCTATCATCCCGGCGATACCATTAAAGTGGGTTTAGGATCAATGCCCGATGGAAATTTTAAATATATCCAGATCAATCAGCTTCTTCCCGGTCCGCCGGACCCGCGGCGCAGCAACGGTATGACTGCGCGCAAGGATATGTCGGGCAGTGGTTACGTGATCAAGAAAATTCAGAATGTGCGGCAAATGGGCGGCGGCGATAAAACCGTGATCACCATCAGAACAGGAGGACTGCCGACCTGCGATATCTGGATAGATGAAGCTATCAAGACTTGTGAAGTAACACCTTGTGCCGATCAGAAATCCGGTACAGCACCCCAATATAGTGTTGCCGATGAGCTACTCAAACTAAAGAAATTGCTGGATGCCGGGGGTATTACACAGGCGGAGTATGACGCGCAGAAGAAGAAGCTATTGTCGCAGTAAGGGAGTTTAATACGATTTATAATATCTGGTTGAACTCCAGCCGCTCACCATCCGGGCCGAGGATATTGAAATATTTGCAGCCATTTTTCCAAAAAGAAAGGAAAACAGGCGCATCTTCCAACACGGTAAATGATGCCTGTTTCAGGGTATTAAAAGTGGCATCGATATCATCCACATCAAACGCGATATGATCCACATGACCGTCCTTACGGGTTTTTATATCCTGCAATTGTTTTTGGGGCATCTGGTAAAGCTCTATAATGATGTCCTTGTGCTGCATCATCATGCAGGTGCCGGTATCGCCATCAAAAGTAAAATCAGACTGCATTACGTTCTCAAAACCAAGCCGGTTATAAAAGGCCTTTGAAACCGACAGATCTGTTACCGGGATGCCTATATGCTGTAATTTATTAATGGTTAAAAGGTTTGTATTTTCCATGATGTACAGAATATAAAAATCTAAAGATAGGAGAATTTTATAGTGCCCATCTGCGAAAACAGATCTCCTTTATACCTGCATTTATTCAGATTATTTTTAATAATTTCAAACACCAATCATAAACAACATGCAGGATAAACCAGGTAAAAAGGATTCCGGTCGCAGGGGCTTTCTGAAAAGCGTTAGCGTGGGCAGCACAATGGCTTTTATTCCGTTGAACATTCTGAACATTGCTGATACCAAGCCCGAACCAGTACCAGAAACAGCTGTGCTATCAAAAAAGAATGTTGCCGAAAAGCGAAAATACAATACACCTTATACCGGCGAATTCCTTAATCGCGTCGCGTTCCCGATTGGTGGATTAGGCGCGGGCATGTTTTGCCTGGAGGGTACAGGTGTAGTTTCGCAGGTATCGGTACGGAACCAGCCGGATATGTTTAATGATCCGGGGATGTTTGCTGCCATTTCTGTAAAAGGCATCGAAAACGGGGCGAAGTTAGTGGAAGGCCCGGTGCCCGACTGGAAAAAATTCGGTTTGCATAATGCTGGAAACGGTTTGGAAGGATCCACTACGGGATTACCACATTTCCATAGCGCGAGTTTTAAAACTGAATTCCCTTTTTGCCATATTGAACTTGCGGATAAGGATATCCCGTTATCAATCCAGGTCACCGGATGGAGCCCATTTATTCCTACGGATGATGATAATTCCAGTCTGCCGGTTGGGGCTATTGAATATCAATTCAGCAATCCGGGTAAAGCGGCTGTTGATGCAGTGTTCTCCTTTAATGCCAAGAATTTTTTAAAGATCGACGAGGGGAAAAACAGTATAAAGCCAATCAAAAACGGCTTTGTGTTATCTGGAGCCGGGACAAAAGAAAAACCATACCCAACAGATTTTGCCATTTTTTCGGCAGAAGATAATACGGTGGTTGATCATTGCTGGTTCCGGGGCGGATGGTGGGACCCGTTTACTATGGCCTGGAACGCGGTGAAGAACGGCGAGGTGAAAAGCAACCCTCCCGTGCCAAATGATGCGCCGGGTGCAAGCTTATATGTGCCGTTTAAACTGGAACCCGATCAAAAAAAGGTGATCAGGGTGATGATGGCCTGGTACACGCCCGATTCGGAAATCACTTTCGGCAAAATGGGGACGCGCAAGCAAAACTGCGATGCTGCCAGCGGTTGCTGCAATACACCTTCGGATTTGGAATTAGATAAATACGACAAAGATTTTAACGGCAAATTTTATAAGCCCTGGTATAGCAACAAGTTTGACAGTGTGAACGCAGTTGCAGCTTATTTGGCGCAGAATTATGATGATCTGAGAAAGAAGTCGGGTTTATTCAGTACCGCCTTTTATAACAGCACCTTGCCGCCGGAGGTAATTGAAGCGGTAGCAGCTAACCTCAGCATCTTGAAATCGCCGACGGTGATGCGCCAGTTTGACGGCCGTTTGTGGAGCTTTGAGGGCTGCGGCGACTCCTGGGGATGCTGCCATGGATCGTGCACGCATGTTTGGAATTATGCGCAGGCTATTCCGCATTTATTCCCGGCATTAGAAAGAAGTTTGCGTCATACCGAGTTTTGCGAGAGCCAGGATGAGAACGGGCACCAAAACTTCCGGGCCAATTTGCCCATACAACCCACCGACCACGAGTTCCATGCGGCAGCAGACGGGCAATTGGGCGGTATTATGAAAGTGTACCGCGAATGGCGCATCAGCGGGGATAATAACTGGATCAAAAAAATGTACCCCATGGTAAAAACGAGCATGGATTACTGCATCAAAACCTGGGACCCGCGCCACAAAGGAGTGATTGAAGAACCGCACCACAATACCTACGATATTGAATTTTGGGGTCCCGACGGCATGCATACCAGTTTTTATATCGGATCGCTTACTGCTATCAGCGCGATGGGCGGGTTCCTGGGTAAAGACGTCAGCTTTTACCGGGATTTGGCAGCAAAAGGGAAGAAGATGCTGGAAGGCGAATTGTATGATGGCGAATATTTTATACAGAAAATAACCGTTACCGGCCTGAACGCAAAGAACCCGGCAACAGAAAAGTCGTTTGGCGGCGATTACTCTAAGGAGGCGCAGGCGCTGCTGGAAAAAGAGGGGCCGAAATACCAATATGGTAAGGGCTGCCTGTCCGACGGCGTACTGGGTGCATGGATAGGGCGCATGTGCATGGTACCCGAAACCATCGACCCGCAAAAGATCAACAGTCACATCAAAGCGGTTCATAAATATAATTTTAAGGAGGACCTGAGCGAACATGCCAATCCGCAGCGCCCCTCATATGCATTGGGCGACGAAGCCGGCCTGCTGTTATGCACCTGGCCAAAGGGCGGCAAACTATCCCTGCCGTTTGTTTACAGCGACGAGGTGTGGACCGGGATAGAGCACCAGGTAGCATCGCACTTAATGCTGATGGGGAACGTGGAAGAAGGCCTCCAAATACTCCGGGCCTCGCGCGACAGGTACGACGGCCGCATTCGCAACCCTTTTAACGAATACGAATGCGGTCACTGGTATGCCCGCGCATTGGCCAGCTACGGCTATTTGCAGGCACTTACCGGGGTACGCTTTGATGCGGTGACCAAAACGCTTTACATCGATTCGCGGGTAGGGGATTTTACAAGCTTCCTGGGCACCGAAACCGGGTTTGGCAATGTGAGTCTCAAAGGAGGGAAACCATCGCTGAATGTAGTGTATGGCAATATTAAGGTGAATAAGGTGATGGTAGGTGGGAGGGAAGCTACCTTATGATATTATCTGAACCATTGATTGGTTTGATTTTGGGATTACGCTGATTCTGGTCTGAGTTCAATTACTTGTATTTAAGGGTAACCGGAAACAAAAGGTACTTCCTTTACCTTTCTCGCTGTCAATACTAAAGCTGCCTTTATGTTTTTTGATAATTTCGGCTGCAATGAACAACCCTAAGCCTACTCCCTGGAAAAGCATGGCCGTTTCACTAACCCGGTAAAAACGCTGAAATAACTGGTCGATCTCCTTTTTTTCGATGCCTATTCCAAAATCCTGTACCTTAACAACAATATGTTTAGCCTCTATTTCAGCTGTTACAAGTACCTGGCTGGCATCCGGAGAATATTTGATGGCGTTAGTCAGCAGATTGACTAAAACCTGTTCAATCCTGAACTGGTCACCGGTATAAAGAATATTAACAAAGTTTTCCAGCCGTATATCATGTTTGTTGGAGGTTAATTGGATATTGGCAATGCTATTGGTTAATGCATCCGGAAAATAAAATGCGGCAATATTGAGGTCAATTTGTCCGGAATTGATCTTGGTTACATCCAGTAAATCTTCTATTAATTTCTCCAGGCGTTTTACGCTATGGTTTGCATTTAAAATAAACGGATAATTTTTATCGGTTTTGCTGATCGTCTTTTCCAGGAGTTGGTTGATGATTTTGATATTGGTCAGTGGTGTCTTAAATTCATGACTAACCATGTTGAAAAATTCATCTTTTTTGGCTTCCGCCGCCGCTCGTCTTTCCTTTTCCAATTTCTGAACTAATAATTCCCTGTTGGCAGTAACGAGTTCCGCAGCACGCTTCCCCTTTTCTTCATCCTGAAGGCCCAATTCTTTGAGCGCGATAATTAGCTCCGCTGCCCGCTTTTCTTTTTCTTCATCCTGGAAATTCAATTCTATATTGGCAAGTATCAATTCCGCAGCCCGTTTCCCCTTTTCCTGGGTCTGGAAAATCAGTTCCTTGTTGGCGATAACCAATTCTGCCGCGCGTTTTTCCTTCTCCTCATTTTGGAAAACCAGTTCTTTATTGGCAATAATCAATTCCGCAGCCCGTTTTTCTCTCTCCTGATTTTGAAAGATAAGTTCAGTATTGGCCAATATCAGCTCCGCAGCCCGTTTTTCCCGTTCCCGGTTTTGTACCTCCAGCTGGGTATAAGCAATGATCAGTTCAGCAGCACGTTTTTCCTTTTCAGAGTTTTGAAAGAGCAACTCCTTATTGGCGATAATTAGCTCCGCGGCCCGTTTGGCTTTTTCTTCATTCAGAAAATCCAGCTCTTGGTTTGCTATTACAAGCTCTCTGGCGCGCTGCAGTTTTTCTTCGTTTTGAAAATCAAGTTCAATATTAGCGAGGATCAATTCCGCTTCGAGCTTTGCTTTCTCCTGGTTGGCTATAATTAATTGATCTGTAAGATTTTTGCTATTCATAGTAATAGGCAATATACTGCAAAAATCGTGCTACCATTAGGGATAAAGAAAAACAAGTCAATTAAACTCTTTTGCATCGATTGAAAGAATCGTTTCGGGATACATCGGTTTCACCAGGAAACCTTTGACGTATTTATTTTTTTTCGACTTATCCCAGTCACGTTTATCAATTGACGAAGAGAGAAGATAAATATTGATCTGCATTTTTACTTCCTCGCTG
>Ga0307517_10009464_pt1 | contig 13802 bp, 5 predicted proteins | sample 23_EM_MG_FD_194515 | JGI IMG/M metagenome (GOLD analysis project Ga0307517, IMG submission 194515) | Populus trichocarpa ectomycorrhiza microbial communities from riparian zone in the Pacific Northwest, United States - 23_EM | ecosystem: Host-associated > Plants > Roots > Unclassified | place...
TAATCTTTATAATTACCAGAGGAAGAATGTATCAGACAAGAGCAACATCGAGCAGAGATGATGGTCACAGACAGAGGAGCACGGGCTAACCATGGCCTTACTGCATGGTGGGAGGAAACCATAGACAGAGGAGTACGGGCTAACCATGGCATTACTGCATGGTGGGAGGAAACCAAAGACAAAAAAAAAACACAACTCCCTCAAATTGTTTATGGGCTTGAGCTAGTGTCTCTCTACTCGCTGAGATGGATGAATGTGGTTCAATCTCACCGTGTCAAGTTGCTATCTGTCTCCACTGTGGTATTGAATTTTCTGGTGAGATCCACCCAGCAGCTTTAATCAAGAGTTTATTTGAATACAAAGGATATGAATCATGGCTGCCCTGCCCTTTACATGCCCGTTTATAGGGACAAATTAAGAAGAATATTGGTTTCCACTTTTTAGATTAAAAAAATAAATCCAACCAAACTCTGCAACCCACTTGGGAGAGAAACAGCATCCTCTTTCCATGGAGGGTCCCCAGATATCACCATGTCCATGAATTATTACATTGTTTGGAACCCCAGCAATTATATTTTTGAGCTACAATTCCTTTCGAGCCTTGAATAATCTCTCTCTCTCTCTCTCTCTCTCTCTCTCTCTCTCAATAATACTGATGCTTTTGTACTGACATCTGTGTTTGATTGGGCCTACGCCTATCTATGTAAACAATGACTTGTATAGTTATTACACTTTCGCCTAGAGAATTGATCCGGTTAACTTTGAATTTAAATTGATTTTAATATTGATTTAGTTAAATTTAAGTGATTTAACAAGTTGATAGTGTTATATCTAGCTATGTCAAAACAATTTTTTTTTTTTTAAAAAAATATCAAATAAATTTTGTTAAAAAAAATAATAAACTCAAGTTAATCCATTGAACTAATTATCTTTTATACTTTTCAAGTTACACCTTAGATGATTCAACAAATATACATGTAATTTAAAAAAGAATAGTAAAAATAAATAAATTTAGTTCTATATATATTCATCACTAACCATAAATTAAGTGTTAAATAGCTATCATCTATAATCTATCCTCCTCCATTTCAAGTACTTCAGAAAATAAGATCTTTCCCAATATTCTCAATTGTTCTTATGTTTCAAAAATCTTTTTGAAAAAAATTAATTTTTATTTTATTTTTTCTTTGCTTCAAATAATTATTTTTGATCCTTTTATATTATTTTGATGTACCGATATTAAATATAATTTTTTAAAAAATAAAAAAACTATTTCGATGCATTTCCTAACCAAAAGAATTTTGAAAAACAACCGCAACTATAATGTCAAATGGGCACTTATTCAACTATGTTTCATGTAATTTTTTTATTTAGGTTGATTAATGTAAGTGTTCGGGCCAGTTTGAACGCACCTCGACTAATCCCACGGGCCTTGAAGTTAACGACTATGTAAGCTTCCAGTGACTCTGAGGAGATTCGAACTTGTGATTATTGGGAAGCAAACTCCAAGACCTGACCAGTGCTGTCCCTTAGGATAATTTAGGAGTAACTTACTTAAGCTAGATGAGGACATTTTGGATGTTATTTAAGTAATCAAAGGCAATATAATACAGAGATGCAAGGCATGAAAAGGACTAACATGATAAATGGGACTTCATTTTTATAGGAAATAGTCCAAGCACAACGCATTTCAGGCACTTGATCACTGTCATTAGAAGGATAATTTAATTGCAGTGGACCAAAAGAGAATCAGAACCAAATCCAGATCTCTATCAAAATCCATCCCACTAGCTCATCACCTTATCAACACAAGAAAATATATTATTCTTCCACAGCAAATTTGCCTCTATCAGGTCCTCAATCCATTAATAAAAGCACAAATAACACCGATAAGTAGCTTTCAACTTGTTTTAATTTAGACTTTAGGCTAAAGGGTCCAGTGCCGGTCAAGGTGAGCACATATCCGTGGTCACGTCCAAGTTACGTGTATGATTAGTGTTTTAAGATAAAATATACATAGTTAATGTTTTAGGACATATGAACATAGAAGAGACAAAAATTATAGGTTGAAGAGACAATTTTACATTAGACTAGATAATTGACCAGTGTAGCCCATTGGTCGGATTTTTTTTTCAATGTAAAAAAATGTTTTGATATTGCTAATAGTAGGAGAAAAAAATCTAAATTGTGTGACGGTTATTCTAATATAATCTGGTTAATTTTGTGGGTCTAAAAATAATTTGTATAATATATAAAAATATAATTTGACTAAAAAACAATTTAAGATTACATTTTTTTTTAATATTAAGATAACAAAATATTAAATTGACTTTGATTGACCCTATAGGTTATGAGACTATAATAGCCCCATAAGCAAATCAAAATAAATTATGAAGCTCGATTCTTAATCAACTCAATGTTAAATGATGCAATTGAAAAAAAACCGATTAAAAAGAGACCTAAAAAAATGACCCGAGTTAGCCAGTCAAACTCGCGACTTGGATCATAAGACCGAGATAACTCCACGGAAAGCAGATCAAAACTAATTACGAATTTCAATCTCCAATTAGCCCAATATTTAAGGATGAGATTAAAAAAAAATTAATTAAAAAAACATAAAAAAAAAATTCCCAAGTCAATCCGCCAAACTTATGACTCGGGTCATTAGAACAAGATAACCTAATAAAAAAATAAAAAAATGACCTGATTTATCCCGGGTTAACCTGTCAAATCTGCGACTTTGGTTATGAGATTGAAATAACTTCATAGATAACAAATCAAAACAAATTATGAAACTTAATTTCCAATTGCTCTTGTCGAATCCAATATTGAACGATGGAATTTATAAAAATTCTCATTAAAAAAATAACACAAAAAATAAGTTAAGTCAACTCAAGTTAACCTGATATGCACTATTACCATGTTATGAGACCGAGATAACGTAACAGAAAAGAAAATCAAAACAAATCATGAAGCCTAATTCCCAATCAAACACAATATTAAATGATAGGAAAAAAGCCAATTAAAAAAAGAAAAATAATAAGTCAATTGGATTAATCCGCCAAACCCGCAACCTAGGTTATAAAATAGGGATAACACAATAAAAATCAAATCCAATGTTGAAGGGCATGTGATCCAAGTTATGAGATCGAGATAACCTTCTAAAAAAACAAAAAAAACCTGAATTAACTGGGGTTAAAATTCCAAAACTCGCGACCTTGATCGTGAGATCAATATATCATTATAGAAAACAAATAAAAATAGATTATGAAACTCAATTCTTAACCGATCTAGTGTTGAATGATAAAATAAAAAAAAATCAATTAAAAAATAACACAAAAAATAACTTGAGTCAACTCGTTAAATACTATTCATGGGTCAAGAGGCTAAAATAACTTAATAGAAAGTAACAAAACAAACCATGATGTCTAATTCTCAAACAACCACTATTAAAAGATGAAATTGAAAAAAGAATTTAATTAAGAAAATAAAAAAAACTTGAGTCATCTGGGTTAATTCACCGAACTGAAAATCCGTGTTATGAAAGAATAATAAACTAATAAATAAAAAATAAAATAAAATAAAAAAATATTCATAAAAAAAAATACTACTCAAGCAAATAATGCTTTATAAAAAGCAGTAAAAGTACTTTGCGACCGGAAGTACAGTAAAACCCGTTCTGTTTTAGTTCATAGTTAATTTGTATATTATCAAAAGAAGAAAGACACATTCAAGCGCTACCTTGAGGATCATCAAGATAATAAAACAAAGATTTGATGCTTTACATGCCAGAACTGTAAATACTTTACATGAGCACTAATGATTATAAAGTTCAAATATTCTTCAATCCAATCAGAAAAGTATGCAAATACGAGAAATCTAGACATGGTGCTTTATTCTTAAATTCTACACAGGAAAAATTGCAAACCATGTTGCATCCTGTAGTTCTGCACTCGATTATGAATCTGGGACAAGTACGAGTCATGAAAAAAAATAAAATTAAAATGATATTATTTTAATTTAAAAAAAAATAACCAGATTTTATCAATTTATAAGATCAGATTAATCTAGATTTTTAACCGGATTAATCCAGGTTTTGTAATTAGGCTTGTGAGCAAGTAAATGCAAAAACCCTGCTACAGCATGCAATATTGTTCAAAAAAACATGAATTGCTAACAGAGAATTAAATAATTCAATGTTAATCAAAATCCCATATCTACAACAAATAGGGCACAAGTGCAGTATTAGGTGCCTTAAACCAAATACAGCTTAATATGGCATAACAAAATGCCTTTTTTTTACCCTGATAAATCCTGCTTCACAAATTTTTATGTCTACATTCCTAAAAGAACAGATCACACATCCTCCTCCGCCAATGGACAAAGGGACAAAGCATTCAACATTGTATGAAGGAAACCTCAGCTCAAGGAAAAAACATTGCAAGAAAAGGAAACAGAACTTTCACACAGAATCAACTTCAACCTGCTGGCGTGCCAGGTATCTTTCCCTCCGCTCTTTCTGAAATGTATATCAGAGAAATTAGTGTCAGGAAAGATTATAGGCCACAATGTGATAAGAAGAAATTACACACCAGATGTTCAAGACCTTACCCACTCATCTATAACAAGTCCTTCGTTGACGACTCGGGGACCTGCGTCTTCCGGAGGCTTCTTGCGTGCCTCAAGCTCAGCTTCAGCCTCAGCCAGTTGTCTTTTAAGTTTTTCCAGTGCCTTGACAGAGATAAAACAGAATTCCCTCAAGGATTGAAAAAGCCTTTTCTTGTCTTTATATTTCGTTTCCAAATGCAGGCAGAGGACTTAATAGAGATAATTTCTATTTACTTACAGGGCTAGGGCATTCTGGATCAAGAAAAATTACTCGCAGAATTTGCTCAACTGCTACTTGATCCTTCTGCTCGTCAAACTGAATAGAAACAATAGTTTTATCAGCAAAATCAAGGAATGTGTTCATAGAATCATGTTGCCATGAGCTTAATGTAGAATCCCTAATAAGAATCACATTAGGGGTTCAGACAGTATACCATCTCAGGAACATATTCCATTTCTCCTTTCACTTTCAAGCTCATGATCTTGAACTTAACCCTGCTCCTCTGATCCATTTGTCTATCATTGTTCTCTGGAGGTTCCACAAACTTGAATACTGTTGGACAAGTAATGATTCAGAATAATAATACCCTAAAACCAAAATGTTTACAGCATACAGTCGTTGATCACTTTAATGGGGACAGTAATCTAGAGTGGTGGAGCAGGAGATTCTGATTACCAGTTGCGGTAAGACTTTCTCCAGGAGCAAGTATAGCCCCGGGAGGACGCATGTAACAGCTCTTTGGTGCAGTCGTTTGGAACTACAACAGCCATCAAATCACTAATTATTCCCAAAATTGATCGACATCAAAATCATTGATCAAAGAAAAGGAGTCGAGAGACGCTCCATACCTTGAAAGCTACATGATACTTGCAAGTGTTCTTGATGCCAATTGCACTCCTAACCTGTTTACCTGGTTCATCTTCAGCACAATAATATTGTAACAAATTAAGTACCAAGAAAACACAAATCTAGTTCACTACCAAATTTCCAATGTTTCAAACACAAAGTAAACCCCAGAAAAAACAAAGGGACAAATCATTAAACAACTGAGTTCATCTGCATAATGATAGCTTCAAATCTGCAAACTAATCAAACAATCAGGTTCCTCAGCTATAAGTACATTAACAAAGAGCAGCTGGATGAATTGCAGTCGATATACAATGAGCAAACCCAATTAGGTTTCTTTAACTTGTTTGATTTTGACCAACAAAGAACAATCAATCTGTTTTCTTAAGGGCTAGACATTACCATTCTCAAGAATCTCACTTCCCTTCACTAAACTAAGAAAACCCCAGATCATCACCAACAGCAACTGAATCTACTAAACACAGTTCATATCAAGCAAAATCTACAGAGGACAATCTAATCTGTGTAATTTATGATATCAACAAATCGAAGGTCATTTCTTCATATAAAAATAAAGAAACCCAGATCACGAAAAGTAAAAAAAAAAAACCGAAAACAGTACAAGCTATGCATACACAATCAAAACAAAAAGAACATGGCCAAAGATTTTCAACAAAAAAGAACCACAAAACCTTAATTCTTACAAGGAAAGAAGAGCTTGTTAGGAGGATCAAGCCTGAGTCTTCTTCTAGTAGGCAACAAAGACTTAGTAACAAACGATATTGCATTAGTCGAATAATAAAGACTCGATCTTGTCTCTCCAAGCTGGTTACTTTGGTTCTGGTGACAACCATTATTGCCATTACTGTTATTACTACTCATGGAACTTGAAGATGTCGAAGATGAAGAAGTGGTAGTAGTAGAAGAAGAAGCGGCATTGCCATTGCCATTGCTTGTTTGCCAAAATGGCATCTTGCAAAGACTCCAAAGGCTTCTTTCACTCTCTGCTTTAAAAGATGGAAAACTTGAATAGTTTTCTTTACTGGGGCTTCGTGCTTTTGATTTATTTTGTGTTTTTACTATGATAATGTTGCTGTTGTTGTCTTTGTTTCTGTTGATGAAAGCTATGTATCTCCCTATTGTAATAATACTGTACCATAAAAATGTGCATAAACTGTGAAGTTTCCGCTGTAAGGTAATGCCTAATGGGAATTTGGTGAATTTGATTGGTCTATTTGAGGTCCGGTCTGCATAGATTCCCGGGCTTTTTCACTCCTTGGTGTGTTCGTTTTTGCCTTTTTTGTGGTAGCCATGATGGTGGGAGTGTTTTCTACCTACTTTTCTGTAAAGTATCTATTATTTAGATACATACAGCGTCGTTTTAAAAAAAATAAAACATCAATGACATTAAATAAACCACCGAACTAGAAAAAATAAATAAATTATAATGATTAGTTGCAACATAATGCGGGCCTATAACAATATAATTGAAAGACACCCTCAATTTTATTTTTTTTAAAGACCATGATTAATTTTATTTGATAATAAATAAAAAATTAAAAGAGATAAATTCATAAAATAAAAATAAAAATTAAAGCTTAATTCACAATAAATTAAATATTAAAAGATAAAATTAAAAAAAATTAAAAGGATAAAATAAAAGGACTCGAGTCCACCCGAATCAAACAACCAAATCTGCGTTCTAGTCGTTAGATCAGGGTAATCTCGTAGAAAGTAAACTAAACAAAATTATAAAACTCAATTCTCAAACTAGCCCAGTATTAAAAGGCAAAACTAAAAAAAAACACAACTAAAAAAAGACTCGAGTCAACTTAAGTTAACCAACTAAGCTCATAACCCAAAACATGAGATCAAGATAACTCCATAGAGAGAAAATTAAAAAAAATAACAAAACCTAATCTCCAACCAACCAAATGTCAAATAATGAAATTTCTTTTAAAAATCAATTATAAAAAAGGGCCTAAAAAAGATCAAAGTCAGCTCAAGCTAATCTTTCAAACTCATGACCCGGGATTATCCCATAAAAGACAAATCCTAAAAAACTACGAAGTTAAACTCTCAATCAACCAAATACTCAGGGATAAAATTAAAAAAATAATAATTAAAAGAATAAAGATCAAATTTGACATAAAAATAAACTAAATATCGAGGGATGGAATTGAAAAGAACAACTCAATTAAGAAAAGGATTAAAAAAAAAATGTTAATAAAAATAATAAGTACCAAATTTAATATAACAATAAAATGAAACAAAATGTTGAAGAACAAAATTGAAAAATAAAATCAATTAAAAAAATCAAAACAAAACAAACAACAATAAAAAAAATAAAAATCAAATTTGATACAAAATTAATAAAATGAGAGGACATCTTTCAACTTTGATAGACCAGCTCAAATTCCAAGAGAGAAAATAGGGATGAGAAGAAAGAAATGGCTATCAAAGACTCATTGTTGCTTCTCCGTGTATACACACCACCGAACAAATCTCATCAAGATGGTTACGAAGCAACCGTGCAAGGCAGTATGGCGCAATGTAAGATGTTGCACGTGCGACCTCTTCCCACGTGGTGGTGCATGTGCACGCACCAACCAAGTTTCCCTACCTTTTAATTTTGTTGCTTAATCTTTTTTTTTTTTCAACACACCAACCAAGTTTCCTTACCTATCATTTTTAGTAGCTCCATCTTTTCTTTGTTTTTTATTTTTTTAATTTGAATCCTTAAGCCTTAAATATTTTAGATTAATATAATTGTATTTTATTTTGTAAAATTGAGAATCAAACATGTGTCATAATTTTTTTTCAATATTGTGAGATCCCCACATTTAGACAAAAAAATAATAATATTATGTCCAATCTAAGAAAAAGACTTAAAGTAAAAAGATTAAATTGAAAATTTTAATAAATGACGTGGCAATGCATTTGGAGTTTTATCAATCATTCAGTTTCATAATTATAATTATCTCATTAATGAAATTTAATTCTTATATTGTAATAGATATCATGAATTCTTATAATGACAATAAAATTCACTTTTGCTTGGACGAACCAGCTTGGATATCATTTTGCTTCAAAATTGACACACTCTTTAATTTTTTTCCCTCAAGAATAAACATGCTTTTGCTCTTTATCTTAAGGAATATTTGTTTTTGTAATTCAATCTATTTTTAAGTTTTTTTTTTTAATCTAAAAAGATATTAAATTAATGCTTTTTAATTTTTTTTTATAATTTTGATAAACCAATATAAAAAAATAACATTTTAAAATATTTTCGATTAAATAATACTATAAAAGATACACTAAAAAGAATGGATAAACGACTAGCTAGGACACTAAGCTTGAAGATAGCATCTAAAACATCATGATTTGCCATGATGTTGGAAACATGATATCGTGGAAACATTAAAATAACACACTGATGCTCCCATGTGGCACTCTTGCAAGAAAAAGCATCTCTTCCATAATTCCTTCTCGGTGCTTCATTCAAAATATTTTGTAGGCAATGATTTAACCAACCAACCAGAAGCATTTGGCACTAGAGAACCTGCGAGGCTATAATCACACAACCTTTGTACAAAGTCACTTTACTTTTAAAAATCTTTTGACATGGTCAATAATGAAGGATGGATTCCCTAGGATCTTAATTCCCATTGGGCTAATTATAACACTTGTGATAAAATCCACAAAGCACTAATTGACATTAATGGAAAAGGAAATTTTAGATGAAGATTATTGGAGTTAATTATCACTAATTACAAGTGACCGGCGGAGCTCTCATTGAAGGCAATCAATTTATCATTAGCGTTCTCAACTAAGGAAAATTAGTACAATTTACACGACTAAATAAACTATATATCATCCATATCTATTTAATATTGAGTTTGAGTTTCATATATATATATATATATAAACAAATTCAAGTCTTAAATGTTAGAATTTAATATCAAGCAAAGAGTTCATGTATTGTAGAATTTAGAGTTTGTAAGAATTCTAACAACAATATTAGAGCTATGTAATAGCACTATAAAAAAATTAAGGGTGAAGTGTTATCTATGTGTGATGTTCCTTATTTGATCCTATCAAGAAATTCTTTTTTAACAAATAAGGATAAATAAATATCCAATTCTCAGTGTTCATGACTTGGGTTTGACAATTTTTATAGAGTTTTTCCGGCGAGATTAGGAGAAAATCAAGGTTGGCTTTCATCGTGTATGGTTGTGAATTTGATGGTTAGTATATAGGCTTGCCATGCCATATATGGAGGAACCATTCACCTCCCCCACCCACTCCCTATGATGATGAAGCCAACTCATGTTCAGTTTATGCATCTGATCGAAAGTGTGTAGAAAGAGTAAAGAAGATGCACATGGTTTTCTGCATTGACATTGAAATAGCAAGGCACATGTGATTATTTACTTTGGCATAAATATACACATGCTTGCTCCTTCCTCATCATCTTTTTTCTCTATGTTGGGTAGGAGCTAGCAATTACAAAGTGTTGTATTTTTCTGTTTATTTTTAGTTTAATTGGGACCCCAGCAACTCAAGTACATAACAGTTCTAAGTGATTCTTCTGATTGATTTACCCTTTTCTCTTTGCATTCCCTCTTCGGTGCAAAATTTGAAGTTGTAGTTGCTGGTGGTGGTGCTGCTGCTGCCGCTTCTCGTCCTACTTGAGTAGGCTTCGAGGAGGAGGAGTAGGAGGCCATGTTGTTAATGACATGTTGGTGATACAAGGATTTCATGGTAGAATTTAGCCTACACAAATTCTTATCCTTCAATTCCTCCACAGCTGCTACACTGCCTACAACAGTCCAAACTTTGCTCTGCCAACTCATTGTACAACAATATGCTATGTATATAGATGATGCAAGGAGTAGCAAATCGTAGATGGGCTAATTATATAGAGAGAATTAAACAAGATGAAATCAGTTACAAATTAGCCTATGGTTTTTGCCAAATCTAAGCCTTTGGTTTATTCTTACCAGCGGCACCTTTTGTTTCTCTTCAGCCAAGAATTGAGGGAGAAAGCGATTGTCGTTTCCTTTTCATGGGTATTTCCAGGCATCCACAAAGTGGACATGTTAAAAGACTCAATGTAACTGAAAAATTCAGGCCTGTTGTTGGATGTTACATCAAGTGTCATCTACAAGATAGTTAGTGTATCGAGTGTAGTGTTAATTTAACACCTGCATGCCGAGTGATCTAGAACTTTGCTTGGACTGATCAAATCTAGATGAATACCATTAAAATTTAATTTGATTATTTTTTTAAATTTTCTTTTTTAAATCAAGTTATTTCAATTATTTTTTAAAAAATTCAATATTATTTTAGATCCGGCTCAACTTGTAACTTATACCATGAGATCGGTACCATTCACATTGAAACTAGAAAGAAATTTCTTAAAAGTAAGAGATTAGCCGGAGCCTCCTCCCATGATTCTTGTGGTGATCGAAACATTACATGCACTTATTTCTAGAGCTAAATCAAATGAATTTGTGTCAAGCATAAATATTTATAAAATATAATTGCTTTATATTATTTATAAATCATTTTTTTGTGTTTGAAAGAATTCAATTGATCAACAAATCCATCGGGAGTGTTTTTGTTTTCTTTTACTGGAAAAGTATATATCCTGATCATTGCTAGAGGTTGTTAGAGGATGAAGGAGGAAGGCACAACTTCTCATCAAAGTGAGAGTTCTGTCTTAACTTTTGGGTCTACGTCTCCATGCATCCTCTGTCTTGTCAAGTTTCCAAAGCTTTACAGGACAATTTGGAAAACGATTAGCTGATCGGGCCGGGACCTCTCTCTATAATCAATGTTTTATGAGCATAATTAAAACACTAAGAAAAGTTCCAGAGAGACAGTAAGACAATACTTAGAAAAGATAGTATTATATATTATACAGAAACTAACATAGTACTGTAACATTTTGCTTCTCTTCCTCATGCACAAGCCGCTGCTATGCAGCTCTTCTACTGTCATGCAAAGCATGGAAATATTCTTATCGAAAAGTTTTTTTTTAAAACAAATATATATATCTTTTGAATTTTTTTCAACAAAGTACTTAATAAATAATTAATATGAGAGATATGTCTATTTATATATTCTTTAAAATATCTATATTTTATGTCATTTAAATAAACATAAGGATAATTGTAACAAAAAGAAATAATTCATGTAACAAGAATGATTTCTAAATTAATAGCAAAATTGTTAATTCAATTTATGTGTTTCCACATGTATTATAAACAATATAGGATACTACATAGTCAAAATATTTTATTTGATTAAGATATTCTTGAAATTTATTTAACCTTAAAATATTATTTGAAATTCAAGATAAAAAACTCAGCTAATCAAAATACTCTATTAAATTCTGGGTGAAAACTTATCAAGTTTTTTTTTTTATGTAATTTATTTTCCTACAAAAAAAAATATTTTTATAACAAGACTACATATGTGTATGGAATTGCAGTGTCTATCGATTGCACCCATGAAACTATGTTATATACAGGTTGATTAATTATAATAAAGTTCGCCTCAATATTTTGGTTTTATAATATGACTTAATTTGGCATATGTAATATCATCTATAGCACGAGAAGGGGTAAATTAGATAATCATATTATTTGCACTATATAGTAAGGCTTTTACACTAAAGTTGATTATACAAAAAATTTAACACCAAACTTCACAATTTAATTAATTATATCGACTTGCAGAAATTAAGAAAATTTCCTCCCATGATCATTTAGCGATTCATTCAACAATATCCCATTGAAACACAAACATTGCTGTAGCAGAATCTGATTGAGCTGACCATGATTGTTGATGGGACTAATCTCTATAAGCAGTTGGCATTGTCATGGTTTTGTCCTAACCCTAACAAGTGTACGTCTCTTAAATTTCATTTTGATTTGTATTCTAAAACAAAAAAAAGATAGTAACTGTTAGTCAGAGGGAAGAGATAGAAATATAGATTAGATTTTAGAGTAAATTTGTAATTTTTCTAAACATAAAAGATAAGAAATTAAACATATATATATATATCCTCTCTATTCTCACTATTTACATCTTTTTTATCTTCATATAGGAACCAAACCCTAAGATAGCTACTCACTCACTCCTTGATTGTCTCTATATATAGAGACACAAGTCTATGCATGAATATAGCTCCTCTGCTAGTAGTTTAGATACTAGTAAGGACCCCAAGAACTTAAGTACATGACTTTCCTCATCGACTCCTCTGATTGCTTTGCTTTATGATTTTCTCTCACTTTACTTGAAACCAAAGTAGAGGGAGGAGAAGACAGCTTCCTTGTCTTAGATGTTGACCTGACCTGGTTCTTGGCATGTTGGTGTAATGATCTTATTGTGTAGTTCCACCCGCAAAATCCTTGATCTTTCAAGGCTTCCACGGCTGCAATACTAGTGGCTACAGCCCAAGCTTTGGCTGTTGAACTCATTTTCTATTTTCTTCTTTGTATAAAAAGAATCGGACAATCTCGCAGTTCAGGAAGATGAGATATTAGGTGAGGATTTGCAATGTTTTGATGGTGTCAATTGCAAGCAGGGGCCTGCTTATATAGAGAGTACATAAAAAGTGGACAGAGGTTTGGGAAGAAAGCAGAGGCTACCGACTATGAGATGCTGCTGCTGGTTTTGGCAAAGTACTGTAAGCCAATGAGATGTAATTTTCTTTTGTTTTTTTTATCAGTGGGATCGTGATAGGATAGGATTTGTTAACGTCAAAAACAACAGGTGGGAGAAAATGGCGTCTCCACCGTATCTAGGCTAGAATGCGACTTATTGCTAGTGATGGGCACAAAGTTTTTATATAAAAATCCAATCGAGTCTGAAGAATCAAGTCCAGTTGTTTTCGTTCAACAGAGAGAGGGTAGAAGCATGATGGGATGTGAGTATTTGGCCATGTCTCCACCTGGAATCATAGTTGATGACGACTACGTACCATACATTCATGTGTCACCAAAACCAAATTCTCAGCTCTCCATGACAATTGATGATTTTGTTTGAAAACATGATATAAATTATACTTTAACAATTTATTTAATATTTAAAGTTTTTTATATTAAAATAGATTTTTTACATGATATCAGGGTTTTAATTAATAAACAAGCGGTAATGAGTTAGAATTTCTTCATATATATTCTAATTAATTAAAAAAAAAATTAAACACTAAATAATGGTAGGTTTGTACAAGTTTTAATCCCAAAATATTTTTACTTAAAGATATTTGTTATAAAATAGTATGGACCATATCTTGAAACTCCATTTAATAATTTTTTTTTTTTTTATTAATTGA
>Ga0307517_10009465_pt1 | contig 13801 bp, 15 predicted proteins | sample 23_EM_MG_FD_194515 | JGI IMG/M metagenome (GOLD analysis project Ga0307517, IMG submission 194515) | Populus trichocarpa ectomycorrhiza microbial communities from riparian zone in the Pacific Northwest, United States - 23_EM | ecosystem: Host-associated > Plants > Roots > Unclassified | place...
CGGGACAACTTCCTGAACACCGCTGCACTGCCGCTTCCCAACCACTTTCCTCTTTATTTGAATCCAAGGCGACGAAAGAAAAGCATGCCGTGGCACCTGAGTATCACTGACTTGGGTGTTATAACCGCATTCTCGACACCGCTCAATGATATCAAAGTGACGCGGAGAACGCACAAGAATCCAGGAGGCCGTGAGATCGATGGGACCCAGGAACGCCGTAGAATGCCCACTCGGAGATTGGAATCAGGCTGCGTATTTTTCTAACCAAAAGGCGACCAAGACTAGAGGTGAGTTATTATTGTATTCCCCATCACATCCAATTGTGGCTGATCCTCAACATGTCTACTGCACCAGTTGACAATAACGGTACCCAGCTCTTCTTCACAGACAGTGGTCCTGTGGAATTCAGCGATGACTATACAACTTTGGTCATCTACCACGGTTCAGGCTTTACCGGAAGTGAGTGTCTGTCTTTCCCAATTGCTCATTCTCACACCCGGTATGCTCTTTAGATAACTTTCACAAACTGCTGCCGCTTGGGGCTGCACATAACATTCGCCTGGTGATTCTTAATCGTCGCGACTACGCCGGGTCGACCAAATATACCGATGAAAATCTCAAGGATCTCATTACCGGTGATAAATCATTTATGGAACGTCTCGCGCTCGAGGTCAAACACTTTCTCCTCTGGTTCGTTGACACCCACAACATTCCCAAGATCTCGGCCGACCGCAAGTCTGGTGGATTCGCCGTCATGGGGTGGTCTATGGGTAGTGCAACGGCTTTTTCACTCATTGGGTATCCGGATGTCGTCGGAAACGAGTCTTACCAACGACTTGAGCCTTATCTCAGACAATTAATTCTATATGGTGCGTGCCTTGACGAGTATGACAATGCTTCCACTTGATGCTATTATCTTGCGCAGATCCACCCTTTCTCGTTTTTGGATACGACCAGCCACCGGAGGGCTACAACCCTTTCACGGACCCTGACCTCCCTACGCCACAAGCTGTTTTCGAAAACTTCCAATATTGGGTGTCGGGATACTATGACCATCCTGACCTCGCATCTCGCTCTATCAGCGGCCTTAATTTTGATAAACGTGGTAGCCGACCTTCAGTGGATAACATGACTGAAGAGGAGACTGCTGTCAACTTCGATCCAGTCGCCGCTGCAAGGACGGAAACCCCGATGTTTTTCCAAATGCAACCCGTGCTCAAAATTTTGGCTCAGACATGTCTATTTGACGAGAAGGTTACGAGCGATGTCCTACCCCAGCTGGAAGTAGTTCACCTATTTTGCGCAAAGGCGCAGTGGTACTGTATTTGGGGTATGATAGAGACGGAGAGGCAATATAAGGAACACCTGAACCTTGGACATAAAGTTCGGCCTATCAGGTTTCTCGAGATCGAAGGCGGTAATCATTTCGTGAGTTTGGAGATTTGCTTTCAATACTCATAGTGATTTCCATCAACCGTATTTCCAGGTTCACTGGGACGATCCTGAGGACTTCTTTGCCTCCATTGTGAAAGCAATTAATTCTTAGATTCAGGGAACGAGAACATCTCGATATCCGTGGTTTTCGCCGTATTGCATCTCGCTCCCCTTAGCTTTATGTCTCGAACTAAATACATTACTTAGCCATTACCTTTGGCTCTCCCTTCAACATGCCTGGAAATCTCGGTGGATATTCGAGTCAAGCGAGGCTAATTCAAGCTCGACACAGAACGAAGCACAGAAGCTGGACGAAAAATTTAAACAAGTGGAAAAGGTTCTAGCCAACTGGTGATTCGACTCGATTGGTGATTCCCTACAGATCCTGTTCTACAATCCCCTGCTCCTTCAGGCCGAGACTCTTGTAAATCGGTATGCATCGCAGGATGTTCATGAACAGGCTTCATTTCTTGTTGGGTCAAACAATGCGCCGACTCCCGTGAAAGTTTCTTTCGGACTGCCGACTATGACTTCACAGACCACCATAGGTGTTACTGAAGATGATCTACCTACTCTTCCAACAGAAGATCTGCCAAAGGTCCAAGAGGCTAATGGGTCTCACGGCGATCGGGTCCTCGCAAACAGAATTCTTTTCCTGCAAGATTTTGGTTGGTGGGCCGAAATTGCTTTTGCTATTCCAGAGGATAATATTGGATACGTCTTCGAAAATTTGAAGGTAAACCTGGATTTTATTTTTCATGGAATCGATCAAGCCCTTTTGGTGATGTCAACTTGCTAGATCTGGATATTCACCTTTGCGGGATTGTCTCATCAGAACTATACTACCTACCTACTGGAAGTGTGCTGTCTCTTACGCTACAAGGCTTCTCAGTTAAATGTCAACCTTGGAATTTTCTTGCCCAGCGTCGCCCTTGCCTGTGGCCTATATCTCGGTACATCATCGTCCTCTTCTCCCGCAGCTGCTAGTTCTCCGTCAACACGTAGCTTCAGATTCGGACCCATCTGTGCTGTGGTACGATCCGGGTCATCGACATCCAGCGTCTGAATCGCTGTCACATCGGACCGAGCTGCATCAATAAGGAATTATTTCCATATTTGGTTGCGAGCGACACGCTACGGTATTCATCACTGCTAGTTTGATCCGTAACCATCATGATACCAAAAATGCAAGCTGATCCGCGGTTAGGCCTACAATCTGTGCTAGTCCCTAGTCAATAAATATTCAAGGGGGCCCGCTATATAATGATGTTGAATGACAACAAATTGGGCTCAACCGACCATGTTTCTGTCCCCACTCTTCCTTGCCCTCCTCCCTCTCGTCGCCGCGTCGGGCGTCCATAAGCTCAAGCTTCAGAAAATACCCTCCGCGGCCAGTAATCCTGACCTCGAGAGTGCCTATCTCGCCGAGAAGTATGGTGTCATTCCCCAAGTTCGATCCCCCCTTATTGGCGCAGGTGGCTCTGGTCGCCGTGTTCAACGACCCAACAAGACGAGGAACGGAGAACAGCTGTATCAGACACAAGACGAGATCAACGGCCATGGCGTTCCTCTCACCAGTTAGTTCGGTTACATCACTCTCTGGAGGTTGCTCTGACTTGTCCTAACCCAGATTTCATGAACGCGCAATATTTCACTGAAATCGCACTTGGCACCCCACCGCAGATTGTGAGTAACCCTGCATCCCTGCCGTTCCTTGACTCATCAACACACAGTTCAAAGTCATCCTCGATACTGGGTTCGTCTCGTCCTTCATGGAAGGCATTCATTGCTCACACCGCTTTAGATCAAGCAACCTTTGGGTCCCAAGCGTGGCGTGTACATCCATTGCTTGCTTCCTCCACACCAAGTATGACTCGAAAGCTTCCTCAACTTACAAAGCCAATGGCTCCGAGTTCTCGATTCAGTACGGATCTGGTTCCATGGAGGGTTTTGTTTCAAACGACCTGCTCTCCATTGGAGACTTGACAATCAAAGAACAAGATTTTGCTGAGGCCACCAAGGAACCGGGTCTTGCTTTTGCATTTGGAAAGTGAGTTGCCCATTATTTTATTTCGAACCGTCGTAACTCTCATCCTAGGTTCGATGGTATTTTGGGTCTTGCTTTCGATACAATCTCTGTCAACCACCTCACACCACCTTTCTATAACATGATTAACCAAGGGCTTCTTGATGCCCCAGTTTTCTCCTTCCGCATTGGCTCTTCGGACTCAGAGGACGGTGGTGAGGCTATCTTCGGTGGCATTGACCCCACAGCCTATAAAGGCGAGATAGATTATGTCCCCCTCCGCCGTAAGGCTTATTGGGAAGTTGAACTACAGAAGGTGAAGCTCGGGGACGACGAGCTGGAACTTGAGAACACAGGTGCCGCAATTGATACCGGTAGGCTTGACACACAGCCCTTATCCCTTTATTATAATCATATCCTTTGCAGGTACATCACTCATAACTTTGCCCACTGACATCGCTGAGATGGTGAACGCACAAATTGGGGCAAAGAAGTCTTGGAATGGTCAATATCAAGTTGATTGTTCAAAAGTTCCCAACCTTCCCGAGTTTTCGTTCTACTTTGGTGGCAAGGCTTATCCTCTCAAGAGCACCGACTATATCCTCGAAGTTCAAGGAACTTGTATGTCACCTTTCACTGGCATGGACATCAACTTGCCAGGTTCCTTGTGGATTGTTGGTATGTCAACTTGTCCCACGCAACCTCAGACCTTATTAGGATCTAATTTCACGTCGCAGGTGATGTTTTCCTTCGTAAATATTACACCGTTTACGATATCTCCCGAGGTGCTGTTGGTTTCGCCCTGTCGACCTAATGAGATGACCTTTTGTTGGCGTTCTTCCTTTTATGATATCACTGTCGTAAATGTGCACGCACTCGTTGTATACTCAATTACCATAAACGTTCCTCTGAAATGATATCTGAATTGTCAGGGCCATTTAGAGCGATGGATCATAGTTTTGGGTCAGGTATCACTTGCCATTGACTGTACCCTAGATATCTGGCAAAATAGGCGCAGCTTTTTTTCTCTCAGTGAGATATACAGGACTTTCGAGTGGAGTGGCTGTCCTTCTGATGATTCCCCAACAATCCTAGTGGAAGTCAGCCCAGGAATTTGCTTGAAACCAAATATAGGTGTACTCTGAGCGTCTCTGCACAATTACATATATTATCCCTTGTTGTTGGACAGCCGCTGGGCAATTGGAATTACAAGCCACGCTGCGCTCAACCGCTTACTCCTCCAGGGCCTCTTAAATGAGGCCCGACTCGGATAACAGAACGTTATAAGATATATTTTAGGAGTACGAACAGAAGGAAATACCGGAACTCCTCGAACTTGAGGCATATCTGCTCCACGCATTTTGCTGTTACAATAGAAAAATCCTTTTCAGGCACTTAAAAGCCAGTAACATCGTTCAAGGGGCTTACTGTCACTGAGTGAAGGTCTAGAGCCGCTGGGGAAGATGGCATAGTACTCGATGAAGAGCTTAAATGGACTCAAGGAGGGTGTCTTGCAAAGGATTTAGGTTCCACAACGCGGGTTGTCACTCCAGGTCGCGATATAGAACTCATAGACACTATCCTCCAACTTGCCGGAGAAACTGGTGCGCAGGGTATTTTATGCTGTAAAGTTCGAACCCGATTGTATTTCCAAACCCTTTAGACTTCGTATGAGATATATACTGTAACGACTTACTGGCTAGAATCGTGAACGGGATGGAGTTGCCCTGCTCAAGGGCTCTGTACCGCCACCCCCACCACTTCTACCGCCGCCACTGCCAACGCCGTCATTCGACCGTATCGATCCAATAGTTCTAGAAGCAAGAGACGGCTTCGATGATGTTTTTGTTGCAGTAACGTTGAGCGGCTCATCAGTTGCTGCTAGACTTGGAACCGGCTGCCTAGGTAGGATGTGCATAGAGGGTGAGTGTGAAGAGCCGTAGTTGTGTGCCGCATCTCCCCGGACTAGAGTCCTTTGCTACCGTTGCTGGTCGAGGCGGAAGACTTGCGATGCCTGTCGAAGCTTGGATACGACGCATTGGTGTAACCAGTGGCATTATCGATGCGAGGAGGATTCGAGGAACCTTGTCTCTGAATTGGGTGGTTCAGTTGGGGATTTTGAAAGCCTGCAATAATGTATGTGTTCAGTAGGATTTTAGTAATAAAACGTCCCGGAATACCTAGTCCACTCGGAGTCTAAGGTCCTTGACCATGACCAGACATAGCTTTTTCGACTTCAGTCGTTGAACATTTTCAAGTGAACGAAAGGAGCGATTTCCTTCCTTATATGGACATTTTCTTGACCACGACGGCTGAGGTTAGTTCCCTCAACAGATTTTACGTTTTCCATACTCCGACGTGCAAGGATGTCGACTCAGATGCACCACAAACGTCATTCCGAGATTGAATTCATTTTTCTAAGCGAAAAGCGCTTGGGGTGAGTTGTTGGATTCCCCACCCCACCCCAACCCAAGCCGATCCCCAACATGTCCACTGCACCAGTTGACAATGACGGTACCCAGCTCTTCTTCACAGACAGTGGTCCTGTGGAATCCAGCGATGACTATACAACTTTGGTCATTTACCACGGTTCAGGCTTTACCGGAAGTGAGTGCCTGTGTCTTTCTCAATTTCTCATTCTCACACACGAAATGCTGTTTAGATAACTTCCATAAACTGCTGCCCCTCGGAGCTGCACATCACATTCGCCTGGTGATTCCCAATCGTCGCGACTACGCGGGGTCGACCAAATATACCGATGAAAATCTCAAGGATCTCGTCGCTGGTGATAAATCATTTATGGAACGTCTCGCGCTCGAGGTCAAGCACTTTCTCCTCTGGTTCGTTGATACCCACAACATTCCCAAGATCTCGGCCAACCGCAAGTCTGGTGGATTCGCCGTCATGGGGTGGTCTATGGGTAATGCAACAGCCTTTTCACTCATTGGATATCCGGATGTCGTCGGGAATGAGTCTTACCAACGACTTGAGCCTTATCTCAGACAGTTAATTCTATATGGTGTGTACCATGACGAGCATGTCGATCCTTCCACTTGACGCTATTGTCTTGCGCAGACCCACCTTTTCTCGTTTTTGGATACGACCAGCCACCGGAGGGCTACAACCCTTTCGTGGACCCTGACCTCCCTACGCCACAAGCTGCTTTCGAAAACTTCAAATATTGGGTGTCGGGATACTATGACCATCCTGACCTCGCATCTCGCTCTATCCACGGCCTCAATTTTGATAAACGTGGTAGCCGACCTTCGGTGGATAACATGACTGAAGAGGAGACTGCTGCCAACTTTGACCCAGTCGCAGCTGCGAGGACGGAAACCCCGATGTTTTTCCAAATGCAACCCGTACTCAAAATCCTGGCCCAGACATGTCTATTTGACGAGAAGGTTACGAGCGATGTCCTACCCCAGCTGGAAGTAGTGTACCTATATTGTGCGAAGGCGCAGTGGTACTGTCTTTGGGGTATGATAGAGACGGAGAGGCAGTATAAGGAACACCTGAAGCTCGGACATAAAGTTCGGCCTATCAGATTTCTTGAGATCGAAGGTGGTAATCATTTCGTGAGTTTGGAAATTTGCTGTCGATAATTATAATGACCATCACCAAATGTCTTTCCAGGTTCACTGGGACGACCCTGAGGAATTCTTTGCCTCCGTTATGAAAGCAATTAATTCTTAGATTCAGGGGACGAGAACATCCCGATATCCGTTGTTTTGGCGGTATTGCATCTCGCTCCACTTACCTTTATGTCTCGCCTGACGTCCCAATGTGCGCGGAAATGCTCTCCGAGAACTGAGTTAAGGTTTGCAGATCTTCGCATGCTATGTAGAGAGGAGTGCTGTTAGGGGTAGTGTGGTGGCCATATATAATTTGAATGGACATTACCACAAACTAGATATCCTTGGTAAACACAAACCGAAGAACGGCCAACATTCGTAGGAAAGGGTCATCTGAATCGTTGATGCTACAACGTGTGTCAATTAAGTGTCACGACCAAAGTAGTGGAAGTGGAACTTAGTGTCAGTGGAACTCGGAAGTACCTGAGTTCCATTGCGCACACACTCCCGCCCGCCATCCCGCCTGGCCCCAGGACAACCGGGCCGCTATTGACGTCGTCACGCAAAGACTAATGCACAAACTGCGGTGACAGTCCAGGCTTGCCGAAAATAGCATAAAATACCAGTTCAAAGTAGTAGAGACCAGTAAAAAACAATTACATTTGACTATTTATCAACGAAAACATGAAGTTTCTAGATGGTAGAGTTACCAAGGTGTTAAATCACAATCCGAGTCTAGGTCGTATGAATTGTTCGTCAAATGCGTAGGGTCTAATTCTGCACTCTGAAGGGAGGTTGAATCAAAAAATTATGTATTTCCAATCCTATATTGGAATGGGCCAGTGGCACATTTTCCAAATAAGTCAAGCTATGGATGTGATCTTGGAACAATGGACTGGCAAGGAAAAGGGCGGAGGGGCAGGCACCGGGATAGTCAGTGGAACTCAGCTTTCAGAAGCTCCCGAGTTCCACTGACGTGCTAACCAAGTTCCACCTCCCAGTTCCACTACTACTACTTTGACCTATACTCCGGTAACAGCCAGTCCTGGAGGCTTGACAGGAAAACCTGTTATATTGCCAAGAAAATCAATATCCAAGCCAGTAACATTACCTCCCCTAAAAAACCAGGTTACCTGAGGTTACCTGGCCCAGTGGGAACCCCCCAGTATTCTCTATGTATTACAATTGTACTTGCACTTTGTTTTACAAGCAATAAACATTTATTGCAACTTAATCAAATGATTACAAACCTTAGATTTGGAGTCCCTATGAGATCTATTCTGTGCATACCCTAGAAGTCTCCCCTCATACTATTAGAATATGTGATCTGTGTTTTTGGGTTGGTGTTTATGGGTTTTGGCTTGTCCCAGACCTGCTTGTATTTCACCCCATAGCAAAGACCATGCTCTTCAACAGGGTCTTGGTTAGTTAGTCTGGCCATAGGCCGTGAAAAAAATTTTGGGCACCCCACAATTTTGGTGAAAAAAAAAATGAACCCAGAGTGTAAAATAAGCACTGTAGAATGTGGAAATATCATGTAGACACTGGAATTTGTCATTCTGGTGATGTTTACATACCCCTGCTCTACCAGAATTACCCCCTGCATGCCCCACTCTTCTATCTGGCACCCATGGTGTCTAAAATACCCTATTCTGCCTAGTGTTGTGCCGGCTCAGCTTGGCCTGAAAGCCCCGGCTAAAGCTCGGCTTCGAAGGGCTCAGGCTTGTAGATATTGAAGCCCGAGCCGTTTACAGAGCCTGGGGCCAGCTCAGGCTCGGCCTGGGCTCAGGCCGTGGCTCATTATAGGAAAAACGAATGAAAGTAAGTAAAAAAAGATGATATATAAAAAAACTAATCAACAGGCATCTCATCGTCATCACCAATGTCAGCAATAAGGTCATCCCATGAGAATGATTCTCCTTGCCCAAATGCCTCACCAGAATTGATATCAACATCTACAATGTCATCGCTATTGAGCTCCTTCTCGATTGCTGAAGAATCTATAACCTCCCGGAAAATGAGATCATGGTGATAGAGACACTTGAGGCATTGTAACGCCTCGACAATGTCGCCCTTTAGCCTGTTGCGTCACTTGCTAATCATAATTCCTGCAGACGAAAACGTGCGTTCACTCGAAACGGAGGAAGCCATGATGGGGAGGTAATCACAAGCAAGAGAAGCCCAGGTCGGATAACATGAGGCGTTAAGCTAGAGAGTGGTTAGTGTTGCATACAGATCATAAATGGTGTGTGTTCACGTACTCCCCACCACCGAACAATGCTCATGTTCTCAGGAACCACATCCATGGTATCGAGATACCGTTTGAATTCACCCATCCACGGCTTTGCTGGATCCAACATCTCATCGTCATCGTCCTCGTTCTCGGAGTCTGTGTCAAGGTTGCGTTGAATTAATCCTGCCATTCGGGACTGTTTGCGTGGTTGAGAAGTTTGTGTTGGCTGCGAATTGGATGAACTTGATTGCAAGAGCTTGTAGCGTTCTTCGAACTGCACCAGATTTAGTACATGAGCATGTAAAAACTTGAATGAAATAAAAGATTACCTTCGTTTCGAGGAGGGAAAGAACTTCTCCTTGAAGAAATGCACCCCAGTACTTCTTGAAGTGTGTCATTTTCTTCTCGGGATGAAGGGCTGTTGTTATTGCATTAGATTAGCTTTACAAGATCAACTTTCACATACCCATTGCTAGGATGTGAGCATCCGATGCTGCAGTCTTCTTATAATACTCATCAAGCTTCTCCATTGCGGCATCAAGGCATCCTTGAAGACAGCGTACTTTGGCTTTGCGGCATGTTTGCTCCATGTGGCATGTAACGCTTCAACTGCCGGAAGTGCGTTTGAAAGTGTGGGGTTCGTTTTGGAGGAAAAGGCTTGCTGGGTAATGTCTGCATGCTAAGGAGTGATCAATTTAGCACTGAATTGTTAATATTAACGGGCTCAGCTTACACCCAACAGATCACAAAATGTCCCAACACGTTCCCACTCCTCACACGAGAGCCGGAAAGCATCGATTTTCTTTCTCTTCGCAAAGTTTTCTTCTTTTGCTCTGAGCTCGTATACATAGGTATCCATACACCAACATCCAGTGTTATTTAGACAAGAGAAAAATAAGGAAATGACAAAGACACACCTCTTTCCTTGTCTCACTGCGATGAAGCATGACATAGGTTGAACTCCACCAAACTTTCATATCAAGTAGAAGCTGCAGGGGTTTTATCCCCTTACGTATTTGCACCTGGTGGAACAACTCTTTCTGCTGTGATGAGGATCTAGCCTGGATAAACATTTAGTAAAGCAGATGCCCATGTAGACAACTTGGAGAAATATGTACCTTTACGCATATAGCCTGTATCAACCCAACTTCATCTCACATATCGGCATAAATATCTGAAAGATTAGCCTCCTGAGTACTGGAATCATAGTATTTCGCTTTGCTTCTTGTCGATATGAGGGCCTGGGTGGCAAGGTTGATAATGTGAGCCAGGCATCTAGTTAATATCGAGATTAACGCTGGCAAATGAGTAAGATTCAAGACGGTACTCACCATATGTGACGTTTTCTAACATCAAATCGTCTCCCTGTTTTCATACAGTAGCACTGTGCAAATTCTCCAAGCATCGTGTCGTTGTTGGAGGCGTTATCGCAGGTTATATGTCCAATCTATACCCCGAAATCAACTGTAGCCCCGAATAAAATAGTTGAACTCACTTTGTGGACAATTCCTAGTCGATTACATATCTTGTAGAGGGCCTGTCCAAGGTGAGTACCGTTGTGCGCAGTGTTCATTCGTGTGAATCCAAAGAGAGCGCTTTCAAATGTCCACTCATCCTTTGTTCGCTCCTCGATCCAATGGCCTGTGACCGCAAAGTAACCATCCAAGTTCGAGGCTTGCCAGGCATCACAGGTTAGGCTGATTTCGCCAGTGACAAACTTGCTCTGAAATTCACATTAGGATAGTAACGAAACAAAGTAATTCCAATATACATTCAACCGTTGCTTCAATGCCATCATCTGCTTCTTAAAGATCACAATAATCTCCTTTCGAGTCTGCTTACGATCAGGGATCTTGATGCCTCGAGTCGCGCAGGCAGCAATAGATATAATATTCTGGAAGGAAGGATGTTCGAATGCTTGAATAGGCTACACTTTCATCAGATGAGTATAGTACTAAATTTAAACCAGTTACTTACTTGATCGGTTTCGACTAACCATTGTATTGCGGCTTCCTTGAAAAGTTCGTCGGTATAAGGAGTTGGCGGTGGTGGTTTATCACTCGGTTGTGCAGTGTGGAAGTGATCTTCGACTTTGGTTTGTTGGAGGCGTTCCAAAGCGGCAGCACGTCACTCCTTGGTGTCCTCGGGCAGCATAAAAAGGAAGTTGCGGGCCTTGCACCAGTCTCGGTATCGTTTCTGTCAATGTACCATTAATTAGAAACAGGAATTTAATACTAAAGCATAGTTCAAACCTTGTGGAGGGAGGCCATGTGTCGTCGAAGAGTGGTACAGTCATCCACGAGGATGCTCTCTCGGGTGGTGCACCCATATCCATTTCTATCCGTGAATATATAATCATTGATATAGATATAGAAGAAAAAGAAGAAACGTATGCGCAGGATTTGCACCTTCGGCGCCCTTTCTTGTCTCCTTTTTGATGAGGAACCTTCTCGAAAAATTCATCCACATCAGCACTGGGGTTTTTCTTGTTGGGACGCTGAGCTCCTTGGGACTTAGATTCAGAGTCTTCGATGTCCATTACATGGACATCGCGGTGCATGCCCTCGTTGTTGTGGCTGTCATCTGTAACACCAAGAAATGAGTGGGAATTATTTAAAATAAGTTAAAAGAACACACCGGCTTTGTTGCGAGCACGCTTCTGTTTCCTTTTCTTTGATCTTGTGGGGGTGTCGTATCTGAAAGGACCTCTGCATCACTATCCTCCTCCTCGTCCGTAACTGTGGCCCTTGATGAGCGCTTGTTGGATATGGGCGGTTCAATATCCGGGGATGCAGGGACTGATGGTGTAGGTTGATTAACAGGTGCCGTGGCAGGGTTGATGTTGTTGACTGATGTATCAACTGATGAAGGAGTGGATTGCACAGCCTGAGCATGGGCAGTGACACTGTCATGGTGGGAAGAAAAAGCAAGAGGCTCCATGTTGTTCACATCGGTAAGCTTTGCTGTGGGAGGTTTTGTTCGCATGGGACGTTCAGACATTTTTAGTGTGTGTGAGTCTTCTTTTCTCGGGAATGAGGCCTGAGGCCTGAGGGCTTAAATAAAAAATTAGAATTTCAAAACTGTACAGTATGCCGCCACCATCAATTTGCAATATATTCAGCCACAAAAAGCCAGGGCTTGGGCCACGGCCTGGGGCTTCCCAACACCCAAGCCCAAGCTGTGAGCCGTCCAAAGCCTGAAACACGGCCCAGCAAAGCTTGGCTTGCTGTGGCTCGGCTTCGACGGCTTATGGCTTCAAAGCCGAGCCGAGCACAACACTAATTCTGCCCCTACTAACTAACCCCACCCACCTCTAGCAGCCATGGAACATGTGACTAAAATTTGGGTGGTGGGCAGTTTCCACTGTGGATATATCAGGTCCAGGGACAGACACCAGTATATGGTACATGAGAGTGGCATATATAGATGAATAACACTAGAAAATATTGCATCTAATAGATTATTGAACCTAAAGCCTAGTGAACATCCCACAAGGACATTTCAGACCAATTAACCACTCACCAGGCTCTTATCACATGTCTTTGTTATTGTTCCTCTGAACTATGTAGATATTATTTCAGGTGTGAAATCACAAAAATTCACATTTACAAGTCCAGTTATCTAACCAGCCTGTCAGCAAAAAAAATAACATGGGATGATTGAGCTATAAGTAACTATATTTGGCAACTCACAGGCCAGTAGATGTTCTTAATAGGCCATCAATTTCCTGGATAGAAATCCTGGTGTGGCGCAATTGGTTTTAGTGCATTAGCTTATGTGTCCTGAGGTCTGGTGTACAATTCTCAAGTTATGCATTTATTTTTTTCACTTTATATATAATATAAGAGTATTAGTGTATATATGATTACATTAATTAGTATTGCATTGAATCTCTGACCATTCCATATGAAATGTTCCATGAAATTCATATGAAATAGTCTATAAAATCTGGATTTAATTTCATTAGGAATTCCTTGAAATATAGAGCATAGAAGAGGTCTTTACACTGCCCCACATAGTTTGGTTGGACTCCACTGGACTCCAGGTACCTTTTTTTTTTGGTGGGAGCACAGCCAAATTATGGTACCAATTTTACCTGGAATCCACCTGAACTCCAGGTGAGAGTTCAGGTGAACTAACTGGAGTCAGTGGACTCCAGGTGCCAGATACATAGTAATATGTATGCATGAAACACACTAAAGTCCACCTGGAGTCCACCTAAACAGTAATTATTTATTATCTTACTATATATATATAGTGAAAAAAAATGCAAGATACAAGAATTGAACCCAAAACCTGCCAAATAGATTATGTAGTGCTCTATCCAACTGCACCATAATAGCTTTCCAACATCATCAGGAAAAGGCCACCTAGCTCTGGCTGTCTTTCGATGCTTTAGCTGTCCTAGAGCATCCTGAGACATCCTGGGATGTCTTGGGATGTCTCAGGATGCCCTAGGACTGCTAAAGCATCTAAAGACAGCCAGAGCTAGGTGGCCTTTTCCTGATGATTGATGCTTGATATTGCCATCTT
>Ga0307517_10009466_pt1 | contig 13799 bp, 10 predicted proteins | sample 23_EM_MG_FD_194515 | JGI IMG/M metagenome (GOLD analysis project Ga0307517, IMG submission 194515) | Populus trichocarpa ectomycorrhiza microbial communities from riparian zone in the Pacific Northwest, United States - 23_EM | ecosystem: Host-associated > Plants > Roots > Unclassified | place...
TGACTCGAGTTAACCCAGGTTAACTTGTTAAACTCGCAATTTGGGTCATGAGATCGAGATAAATTCATAAAAGAAATAAAAAAAATACAAAACCCCACTTCCAATATATCTAACGTTGAAGGTTGAAATCAAGAAAAAAAAACCTAAATCCATGAGACATCATATAACCTAGCATAATTTTTTTTAAAAAACAATTATGAAGAATGATTCTCAAAACAATATAATATTGAAAGATAAAATTAAAAAAAAAAACTAAAAGAAGAAGAAGAAGAAGATGGTTTGGTGAAGGCTGAATTGAAAAAAAAAACACAAAACATTATTCTAATGAATAGCATTTTGTGGGTGTGGTTATAGTGATTTAGCAACATTCTTTAGTGTTTTGTTAATTGAAAATATAATTGAATTAAAAAATAACCCAAATAAATGAATAGAGTCAACCCGGTTCAACCTGTCAAACTCGTGACTCGGGTCATGAGATCAAAACAACTCCATAGAAAGCAAATAAAAAAAATTTACAAAGCCCAATTAAAAAAAAATATTCAATTAAAAAAGGATCCAAAAAAATAATCAGAGTCAACTCAGGTTAACCTGTCAAATCCGTGACTTAGGTAATGAAATCAAGATAATCCTATAGAAATAAATAAAAAAAATTAACAATCTCAATTTTCAACTAACCCAATGTTGAAGGATGAAACTAAAAAAAATTAATTAGAAAAAAAATGACAAAAAAAACTAAATCCATGAGACCAATATATAACCCAATAAAAAAAAATCTAGAAAAATTATAAAGAAAAATTCCTAGAACAACTTAATATTAAATGATAAAATTAAAAATAAAATAAAAATTAAATTGCTGAAGAGTTAAATTGAAAAAACAAATACAAAATAATATTATAATAAATAGTATTAAATGATTTATTTAAACATTGCCGAATTTCAACCGAAAAAGAGAAGGGTAATTCTTCATTAATTTCAAGTCTCAAATCTTTATCTAGGTTTAGTTCATTTATTGGAGCATGGTAATTTCCTCATCCCACCAATTCCACACATATCCTCCAATTATATTTATTTATTTATTTTTATCCTGGCCGAATTCTTTCATCTCAAAGAGGGGAAGATATTTTATTGTAATCAAAGTTTTAAACAACTATTTAAACCTAATTCACCCATTCAAACACAATTATTTTTTTCTTTTTAATAATTTATCATCCAAAATTATTATTCCCTCATAATTCTACCTTTAATGTATTTACTAAGTTTTTCTCTTCTATTTGAAACCATCATCTCTTACTTCATCCATATAGCCAAAGTTCCAAGTTGGATAAAAATTTAATTTTTTTTTATCTATTATTCTTTTTCATCATACTTGTATACATGCCACTTACCCCGTTAAATATATTTCCTTTCATATTAAATTCCAATGATTGTCCATACCAATAAACACAATTATATCTAAACAACATGAAATCAAAGTAATTTAACACTAACAAATCACAAATGAAGCATAACATTAAATCAATAAAATCAATAATCACTACTAGGTCCTAAAGCTTCACTTCTTTCTTTTAATTTTGGTCTAATAATATTTCAATTTCCTTCAATTTCTCACTTTCTAATTAAATTGGATCCCCTCCAATTTAAATTTAGCCTGTCATATTTTCAACACATAATTAATTTAATTCAATAATCCATCATTCTAAAAAAAAATTAAACCAGGATTTACAAAACTAATGTTTAAGTATGAAATTGAAACAAAATATTAAATTAAAAAAGAATAAAAAAACTACTCGAGTCAACCTGCCAAACCAACATTCTTGATCATGAGATTGAGATAACTATATAGAAAGCAAATAAAAAAAATAAAAAAAATTCAATTTCCAACCAATTTAATGTTAAAGGATGAAATCGAATAAAATAAATTAAAAAAATAAAAAAATCCAAGTCAACTTGAGCAACCCTGTTAAACTCGCGTCCTAGATCATGAGACCGATATAACTTCATAAAAAACAAATAATTTTTTTTTATATAAAGCTCCATTTCCAACAAATCTAGTGTTGAAGGTTGAAGTTGATAAAAAAAAAATTAATTCATGAGATCAAGATAATTTCACAAAAAGCAAATTCAAAACATATTACACAACTCAATTCCCAAAACAACCTAATATTAGAGAATCAAATTGAAAAAAAAACCTAAATAAAAAAGAAAAAAATAGAGTTGTTGGAAGGAAAAGTTAAAAAAATAAAATTTAAAAAGGATAAGAAAATAAACTAATTCAACTCGGGTTAACATAATTAACGAAAAAAAAAACTAAACAAACCTAATTAATTAAAATAAACTTATCTTCACGTTGTCTATTTTTTATTTAGTTATATAATTTCATAAATAAATGAAGCACTCTAATAGAAAGGATTGAGTTTTAAAAACACCATCCACATTGACATTCTAATAAGATTATTTTCTGAGCGTACGTATTCCTTAAAATAGGAATTCTAAGGAACGATACAAAGAGTCCAGTCATCCACAGAGGTAAATGACAGAGAGCATGGAGTTTCATGCCTCGGGTCGTGGCTGGAGCAATGCCCCAAGAATTAATAATGGAGTGGATGAAGAAGGAACTCTATAATGGAGTTCACGAGAGGAGAACAAGAAGTTCACGAGCCCATATTATATGCACAAAAAGACGGCCAGCCAACAATGTCCTCTTTCTTTTCACAAGTCTATTTCGTTTAATTAAGTGGCTGTCTCGCAGCTTGCAAACCACCAAAAAAGTGTATACTAAGACCTTGCATTACATGAGTGTATTGTACTTGTACACATGTGCCAATTAAAGCTTATACACACGTAATTTTACCTACGGATCTTGGACCATAACTTTTAAATAAAAAGATAAATTACTAATAATTACTTTATATTATGTATTATGTAGATATGCATTATATAGAGAATCAATTTGAAATATATGTACTATCTCATATTAAATGAAATTAATTTAAGAATATTTTTAAAATGAAAAAAAATACATTATAATTGTTCTTTTCGAGTTTTTATATTTTAAAACCGCTTCATAATGACTTCATTATCAATCTCATCGAATATATTTTTCTCAATGTATACAACCAAACTGTCATTCGTCCACTTATCTCCCATCCTATTTCGCAATCTACTCTTGACAACATGCATGATAGAAAAAACTCTTTCCACTGTAGCAGTTGCAACTAGTAGAAGTGATGACAATTTGAAATGCATATATCCCAATGGAAATATCAAATTCGACTAGCAATACCTTCAATACCAGAGAACTCATCATCACTGCGTAGATCAATAATATACGTATCAACTTGGTCACCAAGTACCATAAGGTCCATTATAGAGAATTCATTGGGATAAAAAAGAGTAAGGCGAATAAGCATTTCTTTGTTGAAAGCAGAGAAAGAGTCACTTGGGTTTAAACACGCCACACAAAGAAGTAACTCTGTACTCGTCTCAGTAAAACGATCATCCAACTCATTAAGCTGCATGTCAATAATATTGTTAAACAATTCTTAACTGAAATTGTATAGGTTTGTAATCCCTTAAGATTTTTGCCTTGAACACCCACAAAGCTTTGATATTACAGAGGAGTTAATGAATCAAAGTATCAAACATAGAAAGTTTTGATGGTATAATCACAAACCACAGAAGCAGCAACAAAAAGTTCTCTCTGACTCTCTGAATATTTCTAGTTTCCTTCTTTATATGCGTTGATTTTTCCATAGAATAAAATCATCAAATATCCCTTTACTTCTCTATATGTTAAACATAAATAAAAGAAAGATTTGAGACAACTAGCTTATAATTCAAACACCAAAAGCATTTTTCAATGGATTCAAAGATAAAAGTTTTTACTTTGGGCTTTGCGAGGAGAGAATGCAGACAGTCGCAGTAGAGCACATTAATACGTTGTCTCTTGACTCTTTACCTTTTGAAAAATATGACTTAAGCTATTATATTAATATTTTAATGTAAAAATTATTTTTTAAAAAGAAAAAAAAAAGTTAAGGGGGCTGTTGCCCCCTTATACCCCAATGTGGCTCCGCCCCTGTTCATCTTCTTTTTTTTTGGTGACCGTGAATATTCGGGTTAGTTTACGTGCACCTTGACTGATTCTCTGAGGTCCTGAAGTTAACGATCATGTAAGCCTCTAGTGACCCTGAGGAGACTCAAACTCGTGACCATTGATAAGCAAACTCAAAACCTGATCAGTTGAACTATCTCTAGCTTTTATATCTAAAGAACACACAATATCCATTTAATTTGTTCAATTATATCTGAGATTTTGCATAAGGGATATTTAAATTCTCTCTATATATTGAATATCATCAACATTATCTCTCTTTATAAATTGAAATATATTAACCCGTTGTCTCGGTGGATCAAGTCATTGACTAGCCCACTAAAAACATGAATCGAGTTGAGTTTTTTATTTTAAAACCCAAATAACTTGATAAATCACCTAGTGACTCGGTTAATTTCTACCATGAAGGGTAGTTTCATAAGATTTAGTTTTTTTTTTATCAGCATTTTAGAATTAGATATTTCTTGTAGGCAAGAAAAGAAAAAAGAACCCATTATATTACCTAGCTAGGAATTCTTTTCTCTTTAGTTCGAAAGTTAGAGTGTATTTTTAGATTAATTCGGACATCAATCATCGAAATTAAATTGTTTTCTCAAACAATATGTTTTTTTTTTTAAATAATGATCTGCATGGGGAGGAGACATCTCATCAGTTTTTTTTAATTTTATTTTTCTCGAGGGTAACCCTCCCTCGTATCTAAACCACATCCAATTCTTTAACATGAGATACTAGGATTAAGATCTTAACAATTGAGCTGTCGTCGGAAGCTGTATGTAGTTTAGAAATATACTACAATGGATGACATATTAATTAAATTCTTTTTTCTTTCATTAGATTCTGCTTCATTTCTAAGGTGAGATTAAACACGTGACGTCAAAGAAAAAATTTCCTTGATCTGGCAGTTTGTTTGCTGATGTGCCAAATTAGTGTTGGTTGGACACTCTAATATTATTCCATAAACAGAGCCCAGATCGTACACATCATAATCTTCCAAGAAAAAGCAAAACCATGGGCGTACTGGATGTTTCCTTCTTACAGTTCCTGCTAGTACTTGATGCATTGGAATTATATGGGTTCTGTAATCCCTCCTTTCCCTCTCTTTTCAAGAAGGGGAAGGCCAGCGGGGAGGATAAAAAAAGATGTGGCCAAAACTGAAGTCAAGAGGGGCCATCTGTCCTCTTCTGAGACAATCTCCTTCTGTCAAGAGAAAAAAATTGAAATCTCCAGCTCTCTCTCCTTGGATGAAAGGGAAATTGGAGCCATTGTTTAAAGGGAAATAAGAAAGGGAAATAAGAAGAAGCTAAATTGGAGGCTAGCTTGAAGTTTGTGGCCATGGTTGAGTGGTCTAGGCCAGAGACTCAAGCTGAGGACAGAACAAAACTCTAAGCCCGTGATCGTTGCATGTGACCATAAAGAACTGTTATAATCAGTGCCCTTGACCCCTTGTAGAAGCACTCACGTGTGTCCTTTTGGCCTTTACATGAAATAATATGTCATTCTATGCATCGGCTTCTATTGTGTTTTTTCTTGAGTCTTTTCAGACAGAAAAGACGTCCATTTTCTTGCTAATCCTTTAGTTTTGGCACAAATGACTCCAGGAAATTTCCTTAACCTGGTAAAAACCCAAATGGGTTCCAAAACATCATTAAGAAACAAGAAATTCAAGTCATGACAACGAGGTTCAAACTATAGTATAAGATTGTGTTTAGTTAATGTTTCCGGACACAAGAAATAAACATATTTTTTTAAAATAATTTTATGTTTTTCCAAAATAAAAAATAGAGGGAAAGAAATCATCTACTTCACCGTTATCTCCGTCTCTTTTATGCTTTGAAATTAACGAAATGCTAAATTATAACTTGTAATGATAACAAATGAAGAATGGTGTTCACGCACATACAATTGGACGAGTCACATGCAACAAAACTTTGACACGTGTTGCCCAACCGAATTTTGTCCCAACCAAAATTCACAGAGTAATTAATTAAAGAGGGAAAAAAGAGAAAAAGAATGAACACTGTTAGTTAATACTTAATAATTAGAATTATCAAAAGATTCGGAACAATCTTTATACAGTTTCATGAGCTTAGGCCTGCCCCCCCTATATAAACCCTACTACCATCAATTGTTACCTGACAGTCTCAAGAGCTCCCCTGTTCTGAAATACACACAGCTCTCTCTCTCTCTCTCTCTCTCTCCGAGCCACATAATGGTAAACATGAGTGGGCTTAGTTTTAGATGCCTCACATTCATGCTCTTCATTGCTTTTCTAGTTTGGTCTTCAAGTTTTCATACCTGCATTGCTAGAAGAGGCAAGCATTGGAGGGAAAGCAGGGGAAACTCGGCTTCTCTGGCCAAAAAGAAAGGAAAAAACCAAGGCAACAGCCACCAGAAACACCATAATGGAGTATCAAAACCAAAACCTCCTCCGCAAAAAGCTCCATCATTGCCTCCTCCTCCGAAAGATGATGCGCCAGCACCAAGTCCACCACAGAAAAGCTCCACCACCTTTAATGTCCTTGATTTTGGGGCCAAAGGTAATGGAAAGAGCGACGATACAAAGGTATTCATTTCACTCTTTTTATATCGAAAAGTTTAATGTTGCTCAACATTTCATAATTGTTTGTTATATGTAATATTAAGATGGTAAATGCAGGTTTTATTATTATTTTTTTCAACTGGAATATCTTTTTGGTACACTAAATGTCACCTTCATAGGCCCTCATTTCACATGCATAGAGAACATTATGTCTCAATTCTTCTGGAAACATGATTTGCATTTACAAAAGTACATGCAATTTAAGGTAGACTCAATTAATAATCAACAGATAATGACTCCATCTTTCACATGAATTCCAAGAGCACATCATAGCTACATTCAATACTTAAAGTGTTTTTTTTTTCCCCTGAAAAATGAATAATAATAATTGCTTACAGTTATGCACAAACCAACACTAACCGTGATCCTCAGAGTACAGTTACTGTTATTGTTACTTACCATACAGCTAGTTGACATGGTGTTCCGGTGCTATGCAGGCATTCCAAGCTGCATGGGCAGAAGCTTGTAAAGTGGCGGCATCAACGATGATCGTTCCGGCGGAATATGTATTCCTTGTGGGGCCTATTTCTTTCTCTGGTCCGTACTGTCAAGCAAACATCGTATTTCAAGTAAGTATCAGATATAGAATATGCAATTCATGCACTTCATATTGATGAGTGATGGTATAACGAATTTTTTCCTCAGCTGGATGGCACAATTATTGCCCCAACAAACTCCAATGTTTGGGGTAGAGGTCTCTTTCAGTGGCTTGAATTCACAAAGCTTGTAGGAATCACAATTCAGGGAGAAGGCACCATAGATGGAAGCGGCTCAGTATGGTGGCAAGATTACCCATTTGAAGATCCTATAGACAATGAATCGGAATTCATTGTTCCACTGAACAACACGGCACAACAACACCCACCGATGCCAGTAATTACCTTCAATTTGTTTGTAACTTCCACTGCAATTATTTTCTGCCGTATTGATCTCAATCTGATCATGCCTCTTTTCCGAATTGTGTTGTAGATAAGAAGTGAACTTAGCGGGAAAATGCCGAGCATCAAGCCCACCGTAAGAAATACATGAAAACTTTGAAGATTTCTATTGCAATTCACGAGCATGCACTTCATAACATGATTGACATTCTTTCTTTTTTCAGGCACTAAGATTTTATGGAAGTTTCAATGTGACGGTCACAGGCATAACAATTCAAAACAGTCCACAATGCCATCTCAAGTTTGACAATTGCATAGGAGTTGTGGTGCATGATATGAGAACCTCATCTCCCGGAGACAGTCCAAATACAGATGGAATCCACCTACAGAACTCCAAAGATGTGCTAATTCATAGCACTGATCTGGCTTGCGGTAATTACATTCGTTGAAGATAAATATCATATTTTAATTATACAATGTGGTCCGCAGGGTGAACTTGAAAAACAAACATAAATCTGATGAGTCAAATAGAATAATTAATAGAGGCATAACCACCACAAAAAGACACAGCACCTGGATGCTACTGTTGCAATTACAGACAAAAGAACACCACATAATTTAGATATCTGGTGTAGGATTCTGATTACAAATTGGTACAATCTTATCCTTTTCATGAACTTCTCGTTCAGACATTCAACAACCACTGTTTATTTGACATGTAGCAACCACCCTCACATTCTGAGTATTTTGGCTATTAGTCGTTTGACACGTGCCATGCCCTAAATCATTATCAGGGTCCAATATAGGATTAGATTTGGCCCCAGAGACACAAGAATACACCTTTTGTTGCATGCCATCAATTTTTCTTTCGTCCTTATCAGTGATTAGAACATCTGCTTCCATCCCTTATCTACTACTATGCTTTCTAAGAAAAGGCCTCACAACATATAGCATAACATATACATAAAAAAAAATTAAACAGGTCAATATGTCAAGTAAGTACGAAACAAGCTTTTAAAATCCAGAAATGACAGCATTAATATAAGATGACAGTACCTCAAATATAGATAAACGACTTGGAAACCAAGTAGGCAATGGAGTTTCAAACTCAAAGTCAATTAATTTGAACTAGATAGCAGACCTAAGAGGTCCATATGTCATAATTATTCCAAAATGAAATGTTTAAATGTCATGATTCATGCAGGAGATGACTGTGTTTCTATACAAACTGGATGCTCAAATGTATACATACACAATGTTAATTGCGGACCAGGACATGGAATCAGCATTGGAGGTCTGGGAAAGGATAATACCAAAGCCTGTGTCTCAAACATCACCGTTCGAGATGTTGTTTTGCATGGCACAATGACAGGTGTCAGAATTAAGACATGGCAGGTATTCTTCATATCCGCAATACCATATTATTCAAAATTTGTTAAGCGCAACCAGCAATCTAGTTGATTTGTGGGGGTTTTAAAGCAAAACACATTTTAAGCCAAACACAGTGCGAGCAAGAAATAGTATATTACATAATTAACAAAGATATGAGATGAAATGAAGCTTTCCAGTTTCAAAAGGTCCACGCTATTTTAATGCTCTTGCACACACCCTTTGTCTATTAAATATTTCAGAATGAGAACATTTCACATGCTTTTTCTCTTTCGAGAATAGAATGAACATTCTAACTGAAACATCGAACTCAGAAAGAGTTCTTCCAACAGCAAAACATACAATTCTGTCTTTTCATATGCATGACATCCCCAAGCACGTGCCATTTCTTATGTAGCTTGCAAGGTTTTTATAAACCAAAATGTAGTGTTTTCAATTCAACCAAGTTTCTCATGGTGTGACATACGTACAATTTCATCTGTAACATCTGCAGGGTGGATCAGGCTCCGTGAAGGGGGTATTGTTCTCAAACATTCAAGTTTCCGAGGTTCAACTTCCAATTGTGATTGATCAATTCTATTGTGACAAGAGCATATGCAAAAACCAAACATCAGCAGTGGCTCTATCAGGAATCACCTATGAAAAAATAAGAGGGACATACACCGTAAAACCCGTACACTTTGCCTGCAGTGATGCCCTACCATGCATGGATGTAAGTCTAACTACCATAGAGCTACAACCACTAAAAGAACAGTATCACCTCTACGATCCATTCTGCTGGCAGACTTTTGGAGAGTTGAACACTCCTACCAAGCCTCCAATTAGCTGTCTACAGATTGGCAAGCCATCAAGCAACCGGCCTCAGTCAGATCATGATACATGTTGATCTCGGCCCAATTTACTATTGGTGTATTGACTTGTGTGGTTGTTATGATTTCCCAACCCCTATCACGCCATTAGCTTATTAGGTAAAGTTATATATAGGCAACCTGAATTTTTAAGGGAATCCTTCTTCCTTAGCAATTAGCAGGATTAATTTATGTGAGAGTGTATACAAGCATTTGTTAGAGTCTGAAAATAGAGTATGAGGTAGTCTGGTTTGCTACTACTCCATAATGGATTGTTTGAGACTATACCATCTAGTGCTTGATTTGTTTATGTGAAATAAATAAATATTCTATAGATATTCAGATTTTCAATGTGACCGTATAGCTTGAGAAGGATCCTTACAAACAAAACTCGTTTACCTCTTCTTCCCTTTCTAAAAGCTCTCCTTCTCAATTGGAGAAACCCTAACTTCCTAAATCAGCAAGTACTTTTCTAAATTTCAGGCTCATTAGTTCTTTAGAAGTTAAAACCTTGCAAGACAAACTAAAGGTTTGCTTTTGTGGGTTCAGCTTTCACTGAAGTCCTAAAATTGCTACATCAGTGACTAAAACAATCCATCTCAATAAAGGAGGCAAGTTCATTTCAAATTTCAGCTTCCAATGTATGGATTTCTCAGTAAGATTCTAAAGTTTTTGTTGTTAGATATTCATGAATTCAGTATGAACTTTATTTTCTTCAAAACCCATAATTATTGTCATCTCTCAGACACGTCTCATCAAATAATAAGAGTACAAATACATCTCATTTTCTATCATATCTTACAAATTCATGCGGGCTGTCCCCAATGAGCTGCTGTATCTGCTTCCAAGCCTGTCAATTTTTGGATACCCCAGACAAACCTGAGTCTGTTATTTCCTTATTCAAAAAACACAGGTTCTCTGGAACCCAAATCTCAAACCTCATTAAACGAGCCCAAAATTACTCCTGCGCAATCCCAAAAAAACTCTACGATTATGTGAAGGGAAGACCTAATGCCAATCTTCAACATCATTTCCAAGAAAGGTTGTCATTCTTAGTTCCTATGATTCAGGGGTTAATTATTTAAATGGATAATTTTCTGAACATCAATGAAGTAGAAAAGGAGAAAAATATTCGAAAGATTTTTGAATGTCCTGTTTCTCCAATCAAGAGACATGGGTATCCTCTTGAAGGTTTATTTGGGTGGATCGAGCCAATACTGTATGGAAAAGATATTATTTTTTTTAAGGAAAAAATGGGTTTAAAAATCATTCAAATGGAACACGTTTTATTTTATTTTATTAATTTTTCTATTCAGGGAATTCTCCTTTATGCAAACAAAAAAGAAAAATTGATTTTAGAAGTTGAATTGTTTGGGAAAAAAGAGAAGGTGAAACATGATGTCAAAAGAAATTTAGTGAAATTAGTTCTCATGGACTTTACCAAAAAAAAAATATAAAAAAAACTTGAGTTAAAAGGACCTTTTATTTTAGATTTTGAGTTAAAAGGACTTGGAAAACTTTGCAAGAGAAATGTTTTCCCCCTTTTCCTTTGACAAATTATGATGACTCTACCCGTTCTGGGAAAAGCAATTTTAATTCTTGAAAAAAAAAAAATGAAGGAAAAAGAATAAAACTTTATTTGAAAGAAACTAATTTTTTTTTGTATAAACCTCACCAATATACACCTCAACTTGACACTAACAGAGCTCCTAATAAAGCCAAAACAAAGCTCTTGTTAGAATTCAAAAGACAAGCTGAACTTGCATTTCAGAGCAACATGAATTTAGAGGAAAGACGAGGCAGCAACCAATCATAACAAGATTCCATGGCTGAGAGGGATATGTATTTTATGCACCTTTATATGCAAAAACCTCAAGATGAAGCTATTATTTGATGCTCAGTACACCATGCCCATCCCAAAAGGACAACGAAAATAAATCAAGAGCTAAAATTAACTCAGATGATAGTGCGATCAATCTAACAAGGGACAACTACACTAACTTTTTATCATTATCAAGCTCAGCTCTATAAATCAGCACAAAGAAAACAACAGGACAGCGAATTCATTCACTGCAGACTGATACCACTCTAGAGTTATCAGAATGTCCATCATATATCACTGGTAAAGTGTTTTTAGCTCATTTGAATTGGTTTGAACCAAAAGTTAACGCTTAAATTACAAACAACTCTCGCAAGATTGACTTCTACATTTCAGTTGAAATAATCTAAAAACTGAACAAGTCAAATCATGTAAAGGGGTAAAGTGATGAATCAATTTAGACACTAACACAAGCATGCATACAGAAGCTAATGCAAATCAAAAGAAATCAAGGCAGCAGAGCAAGTGTCGACCACAAGTGGCTAATCAAGTCAAGGCATACTAGGATTTCAAACACTCATATTAACAGATGACATTAATCCAAAATGACGCCTGTAACTAAAATGTAATCTAGCTTTGAACCCAGATCAATCTCATGGGTTTAGAGATTATACCTAAAAAGAGATTGCTAGAATCCATCCATCCTCCTGCTTTTCCACCTTCTAAATGATGTTGCTAATCCCAATGCTTGTCTATGTGTATGAGATCATATCTTCTGATTTCCTCCTTTGAAACAAATTTCTCTCAATGCCTTGCGAATCATACTAGAAACCCTTCTCTTTCTATCTCGAGAAGCCCCCGAATATTTCTTTTTTCTCAAAAAAACCCTTCTCTTTCTTTCGACAGTAGAGGAAGAGCTCTCTCCATGTCACGGCATGAGAGAGCGTAGACGAAGCGTTGTGAAAGCCAGAAAGAAGAGAGAGGAAGGTGGAGGATTTGGGGTATTGGGCCTAATTTTGGGCCAAGGAAAGATTTCTTTCTTTTGGACTATAAACGGGCCAGGCATTGGTTTTTCGGCCTTCCTTTTGGTTTCCCTCTTCTTTGGAAAATTAAAAAACAAAAATTGTTATTAAGAAAAATCAATGTTTATTTCACCATATATTACAAATTGGACCCATTTCTAAGATTTTTTTTTAATTTCTATTTATTTATCAAAGCTCGTGTCCATAATTTAACATAATTTCTTCTACATAATTTTATTTTCTTGGTGATTGATCTTCGGGTGTTTGAGAATGTAATAATAATTATTTTTCATATTATTTTTTATTTGAAAATACATTAAAATAATATATTTTTTAAAAAATAACTTTTGACACTAAAACTTGATTCAAAAATTAAAAAAAAATAACTTTTAGAAATACTGTTTGTAATGCAATTCCAAACCGCCCATAAATTCCATATTTAATGCTTATTTACAGGATATCGATAGAAATTGATGAGTCATTTTGTTAAATGGAGTGTATTTGCAATGCTAGTAAAGTTAGTGAAAAAGAATAATATAGTTTCTGTAATTTTTTTATTTTTCAACCAAATGAGTCAAAAGTAATTTAACACAATATTAAAAAAAATAAAAAACTTTCTACAGTCCATATATCTTTTTTTCTTGCGGTCAGAGCTGGCATGGTCCAAAAAATCTCTCTCTCTCACACACACACACACATATATAGACACACATACATACATAAGGGCAACCAATTAAGGAGGAGAAATCACTCATTCACTCCTCACATGTTACTGTTTATATGATAATAATATTTTTTTTCATTTTTATATTTAATTATTAAATTAATTGAGAATTATATTTTTTTATTTCGGTTTTCTTTGTACTAGATTATCATGGTTTTAAAAAAATATTCCAACATTAAATTGGTACCCAGTTTTATGATTTTATATTTTTTCTATCATATTATTGAATAAAAAACAGTTTATGATATTATTAGATAAAAAAATAGTTCTAGAAAAAATATAATTATTATGAATTAGACTTTATAATTTATTTTGATTTATTTTTTATGAGGTTTTCACGATCTTAAAAAAACTTATCGGCAATGGGTTAGTGCTCGGTTTTTTTAGCATATATTTGTTTCTAATA
>Ga0307517_10009467_pt1 | contig 13798 bp, 14 predicted proteins | sample 23_EM_MG_FD_194515 | JGI IMG/M metagenome (GOLD analysis project Ga0307517, IMG submission 194515) | Populus trichocarpa ectomycorrhiza microbial communities from riparian zone in the Pacific Northwest, United States - 23_EM | ecosystem: Host-associated > Plants > Roots > Unclassified | place...
AGGCATCATCCCCGCTTGTTGCAGTTGGGCATCGCTCGATCCGCGCGACGCCGACCGGGACTTGTGACTCTGCCAGGCGCACGCAACGTAGTCACAATCCAGGCCGTCACTACGACGTTGACCTTGTAGACCAGTTTCGATGTCGACTAAGTGCATGGAACCCGTGTGGCAACAATTGTCTCGAACTGTTTCAATCAAACGAGCACTTATTTTAATATATACAATGTAAACTGTACGTGGGACTTTTGCCCCACCGGAAGAGACAACACAAGAGAGAAGAGTGGGAGCATAAGCCTGGGTGTAGCCCCCGGATCGGTTCAATCCCGGAGACTGACAGTGACTTCCCCATCCGAAAAGGCATCTTCAACAGCGCCAAGTATGAGATATCCAATTTGGATGCACATTTCCGCGAACGCTAATGCGATTCGGAAGCAGAACTGTGAGATCTTTGGCGCAGGTTAGCGTATTGTATCGACACTGATCAGTGAGCATACCTGGTCGGTATTGGGGAGTTTCCGTGTTTTGCTTAATATGGCGGCAATGGATGCAACCATAAAGGTGATAATCACCCATCCCCTGCGTACAAGGAATCTGCGTTGAGCCTAACCAACCATTCAATCCCGGATTATCGCCTACTAACACTACCACTCACCCGAGTCTGGGGATCGGAGGGGGGTCTCCGTGCGGTCCAAATTTTGATCGTGGAATTTGTTCCACAATCCGCTGTCGCGATGTTGTACTTGTCATTTGAAACATAATAGGCCTTCGAGGAAAGGGGACTGGTAAGTATATTTGCACCTTCGAGCAGAACTGGGACATACCATCGCGGAAATGCGGCGAGGGGCGATCACTAAAGTAAGCGTCAGTGAGCGTTGCAGAAAAATACAAACAGTAGATGCCTGTGTGCTCCAGCCGCTGGATTTCGCGCTGTGTGACCGTGTCCTTTACTACGGCGGTACCGAGTGTGGTACCCGATAACGTTGCTGCACCTCCGTTGATGAAAAGGAAGGGGAAGCCATCACTGTCTGCACGAGATTCATTACCGTAGACCCAAAAACGTGTAAGCCTATGGATTTCCTCGTCACTTGCGGAGGTAACGGCCTTCAATAAGGGTAGACCAGAATAATCGCTGTGCCGTTAGTTGCGTCAGTGGATATCTAAATACCAGAAAGGTTTGCTTACATTTTCGCTGTCTGGAGAGAAGAGAGTAAGCGCGAGTCCTCGTCGAACTCGAGTGTGATCGACCTGGCAGCAAAAGAGTGAGGTTAAACTTTGGGAGTATGCATGGTCCTACGCCTCACGCTATGTTTTGTCGACAAAACGCGACGAGAAGCGTATTGCTGGAAATGAAACAAATGGATCTTGGGAACGGGGGAGCTGGGCTTCCGGGGTCTCTTTTGAAGTTGAAGCGACTTGAGATGTTTGCGACAAAACGGAATTCGTCTGTCAACCCCCGTAAGTTTACTGCCCTGCTTCGTCGGAAAACAACACTTACCTGTTACGCGGACCCTTCGAAATGCAAAGACATCTGGACCCACGGACAGTACCAACGTCCTGGACTCCGCATCAAGGGAAATCGCGGTGACAGGGAACCCTCCACGAAAGAGGCGGTTCGTGGGGCCTTTCACCAGTCTTTTTCCCACAGGATCGACCGCGTAGTAGATAAAGCATCCATCGCCTAACCCAACATAGAGTGTATTTGAAGTTTCCCAAACGAGGGCCGTCGGTTCGGCGAGCGTAGCGACAGAAATTGTTGGGTAGAATCCAGCCAGTCTGTCGAGGATGCAAAACGAGGGGAAGCCTTCATCTCCAACCGCCAGGAATCGACCATTTGGTGAGAACTCCACAAATTTGGTGTCGGACTCAGGAGATGGAATGGTAAAGTCTAGTTCGTAGTAGTCCATCGCCGGTCGGGGGAAGGGGGAAGAAAAGGGGGATCTGAACCACTTGTGCACCATGGCTACTCACGACCTCTTTAAAGCATCAGGACCGGCACTTCCGAGCGTAGCAGATTTCGCCTTTGATGTGATGATCAAAGTGGTCGTCTGGACGTCGAAGGCGTTTCTGTGAAGGGGGGGTGGGGCCATAGGCCACAACATCCCAAACGAGAATGAAGCCACCGAGTAAGATGCCAAAGATTCGATAAAGAGACTTTCCTGGTTGCTCAGGTGCACCATTGCTGAGGGATGGTCAAATTTCTCCATCCAATCCCAATCATTCATCCTTACGTCCGCGGGAGAGCTTTTTAGATGGTGGACATCGAGGATGTAGGGATTGGATGGGGCCTGAGGTAAGAGATTTCCGACAGGGTGGGCGCAAACCGGTTGATAGTATCTCCGTGTGCTGAGTCCGAAGGGTAGATCAGCAATGGAGATAAACTATATCGGGTGTGTCACGAGGTCACATCTCCCCGATAAATAGAAGGTAGATCGATGCCCAATGTCGAATACCAGATTTGCACTAGCTCTCGATTGTTGTATATGAGAGCAGCAGCACTGGCGAACGGGCTAGGTTATGGACTTGTTGTCTTTTGTCCATAGTAAAGGTCCGAATATTCGTGACCGAACGGATTTGGTCCGTATGGGCCCAGGAGGGCACCCGTAACCCGTAACAGGAATGTTGGAAGATCGAGATTAATAAATGAGATAAGGTCGAGCTCGATCTAGACCTATCCCTGAAGGGCGATCTGTTATCTGATCCCATTTGTCATCTCGCGTTTTGAAGCAGCAAGGCGTACCGGGAAATTGGAGGAATTGATGTGGACCCGCCCACGCCCGTTGAACTGTCAACACGCGGATTCGGAAGAACAAGCGCACGGTCGTAAACTTAGCATTGGACCCCATTGAACCTCTGCGTTATGATGAAATGTGGGCGGATGTGTGGATGGCGGGCGCCCTCTGATCTGACACGGTTGAAAGTGGAGCGGTGAGAAACGAGAACTCGGATGTGTGTGTGTGTTGGATACGGCCAAATGTGCACCTTGTGTCACTGCCGGGGTCTAGGGTTATGGCCCCAAGATTTTACTCACTCGCTCTTCATAAATGAGGCTCTGGATCGAGGCTTACGCATGCTGTAATCTTGGGGAATTTCAGAAGATCGCGATTAGTTCTTCCGCGAATAGGGGTCAAGGCGGCCTCGCTGCTGCATGCTGCAGGAGCGCGCGCGTCAGACATATGGCGAGTCCTTGCGAGAAGGAGTCAAGGAGAAAGGATGGGGAAACCACCAACGATTGCGTCCAGGGTCAGGACGTTGGGCCTCGCCCCTCACGTTCCACTGCCCTCACCCCGAAAAATGGGGAATGACGAAGTCAAGGTGGGGACGTTAATCATGTGCCGAATCGTCACGGAAACGGGAACAATTCCTTGTCCCCTTAATCAGGACGGGTTTGCAATCTAGTACCCCTCGTTAGTGGCACGGGACGTTGAAGAGATATTAACGATTCGCTGTGATTCTGCCACGTACGGCAGGAATTCGGGTTCCCGGGGTCCTGAGATCCCACATTTGATGGGCACCACAGACGTAACTTTCGGAAGATAAACCTAAGTCATTCGTACTACAAGATAAACCTTACAGTAACGACACCAGAGCCTTCCTCCACCAACCTTGTCCTAAATACCAGTACGCACTGTAGGACTCTGTAAGGAGGGGAGATAATGAACAGCTGACATCAGGACGCACCAGTATAATAGTACAAAAAGCACAGCTGTGTCCCTCAGCCGACGACTGAGCTACCCACAAGCCCCCATGAAAATTTGAAAGATGCAACAACTTCTCAGTGTTCAGCACTCACCTCTGGCAGGAACCCCACGCTGTCGTCGGGTCTCGATTGCCAGACCCGAACGATCGTATTCCTCCCTTGCTTTGCAGTTCCAGCTGCTAAGAGGTATCTCCCTCGAGAGGCCGATGTATACGCCTGTATGGAGATTGAGCGTGAGACAGAAAAAAACCGCATAGGGATGACATACAAGAACCTGAACGAGTGCCTCCGCTACACAGAGGTTCACTTCTATACAAACACAGTGTCTGGAAACGCACCTCCTACATCCAGTACTTGAACGATCCTGGGAGGTGGTGACAAATTTGCGACCTGGACTGCCCCGGAACTGCCCCCGAACGCAACAAGCCCATGCTGATCGAAGACCACAGAGGTTGGGTGGTTATCGATAATATCTACCCCCACAGAATTGACGAAGCTCTGGTCCGAGAGTGAGTAATAATCAATGCCATCGTATAGGTTTGTCACTGCGATTGTCTGCTTGTCGAACGAAACCGAAGATCTACCACTGGATAACGCTGAGAAGAGCACACTCTTGAGTTGAGCGGAAGTTACATTTGGAAACTCCTCGGAACAATCCTCCAGACAACCTCCAGTGACTTCAGATCCCAACATCTGCAAAGAGCTGATAAATTCACCGATGACCAATACGATGAAGGTCGATAGGACTGACACGATACCGTGGTGTAAATATGAAACGAGCACTGCATTTTGCCCAGGCAAAAAATGTGCCGTCCGACCGATGGGTTTGGGCAACACCCCTGGAAAGCCGGGGAACAGAGGCGGAGATGGTAGCCGGCGTACTTGACTGCAAGCGGTTTTAGATTTCTTCAAAGCGTTGCACTCTGCCAGAAGAACCATGTGGCCAGATCCTATGAGGAGCCTGTTCTGTCTCGGGTGATGCACTAGAAAATGGATCGGCCCTTCGAACGAGTCAGTCCAAATTCCTGTCGTGGCCTATGAGTCGAAATATCAGATCATTGCCAACGATTCAACACTTGCACTACCGTTGGGGGAGGACCGAACTGCACCGTATGGATGTCCCCACTCTGAAATCCGCAGAAGATGCGATCGCTTGAGGATGGATGCCAGGTTAAGGACGTTGGTGATGATGCGTCGATAAATCGTCGAGTCGGCTTCCAGTCAAGCGTCGAGAAAACCAAAACAACTCCATCCTCACTTCCGCTGGCTAAGAATTTCCCGTTTGGAGAAAACTCCATCACCGTTACTGATGCTTCATGGCTCCTGAGTGTTGTTTCGTGGAGGTACGGGAGTCTGTTCATGGGGGACGGCGGAAAGAGAGAACACGACGTAGCCTCATGCCGGAAAACGATTTCTCACGAGATATGAGGGGAGTGGGGATATATTGATAATAATGTTTACGAAAAGAACAATAATTCGCCCAAACTAATCATTTCTCCTTCGCTTCCGGCTGGGCTCCCCTCGAGTGGGGGCAGTGGGGTCGACAGTGTGGGCAGGAGCCAGATTGAAGGTCGGAGCAAGATTGAACACTGGAGCAGGATTCAAGGCCGGAACATGAGTAAAGACCGGGAGGACTGGGATTGGAGCAGGAGGAGAATTGATGACAGGGGCGGGGCTGATGATGGGAACGGTGTGGAGGGAGCCCTCAGTTCCAGCTGTGGTTGTGGGGGTGCGGAACGGTGGTCCCGGGAGGGACGATCCGGAACGGAGTGCATTGATGATCTATGGGAAGCTCAGCATCGGATATTGGAGTGGATGATAAACGCACTTCTTGTGGACCAATGATTTCCCCCTATATAGGAAATGTGAACATAAATCGAGATTTCAAATGATAGACACAGACCTCAATGCAGTTCATGCTGGAGTCGGCGAAAGTCTATGGGGTGATTAGGACAATGGGTTGTGATCCACGAGGAAGTAACTCACTGAAAGAATGGCACTGGACTGGCGCGATAAGCGAGCATAATCTTGCTCCATTGCCGCATGCTTTCCGACCAGTTTCTGGTATCTATCCAGGATCTTTGCATGATCACGGCAGAGATGTTGGTATGCCTCCCTCCCCGCCTGGAAAGTTGCATGGCGGTAGAAGAGCTCTGTGTTATGCGATTCAAGGAGAATGAGTCTTTCCTGAGAGGTAATCATTACCTCCCAGTTTACGGGGAGCCCGGAGCCCAGTAGCTGGATCCCAACAACGATCTCATTGATGAGCCTTCGATTTTGCTCGACGAGCTGCCGATTCTCTGCCTCGAGGCGGCTCGCTAGCTGCCGATTCGCGACAAAGCGCGCGGTGAGTTCTTGGAGGGGGTTCCAAGTAGTACGACTGGGAGCGATGCTAAGGAGACGTTAGTCTGGAATGTACGAGGATCGAGGGGAGTTACCTAGAAATGGGAGGGAGCGTGTGTGCGACGCGATTGTTTGTCGCCGTGGGCAGGGGGAGGTGTTGGGGTCTATCGTCAAAGGCACTTGGTCATTAAAAGTTACAACGAAGAGTTTCTTGACAATTTACGCGTAATCAGAGGAAGCACTCCCATTGAAACGTGTGTTGGGCGGAGTCGCGATATCCACCATCGGGCTTCAAAGGAGTACAATTCGAGGTCAGAAACGTTCGTAGACAAGGATTCACACTCACAAGTCACGATCTACCTCGACGGAAGTTGTCCTATGGCCGTTGGTCTGACCCTCAGTGAAAGAGGCACGTTCTGTGGTCCCTGCCCTCCTGCGAAAGAAAAGGTAAGTAGGATGTGTTGGTCCAGGGATTGGTCAAGCGCACGGATTTCTGTCTGTGGATGTGGTACGGTTGGGAGTCCCGGGTTGCCGTGTGTTCATGTCGTTAGGGGGAGAGGTGGGAGTTGGTGTTGAAGAGTGAAACGGAGGAGCGGCGACTAGATATAGGGTTAGACACATGGGTTGGGCACGCCTCCCAGGATGCGCTGTGATACTTATTCTGGGCCGAGTGATGGGTCGAAAGTCTTCCGGAACCTGCGGAAAAAATTGAATTAGTTCAGGAAGAGATGGTATCTGCTACGACACATGAACCAATGGATATCTCGGTGAGCCCCAGTCTGTCAAACGTGTCCGTGGGCATGATTCGTTAAGGTCTGATGAATGCATGACACTGTTGATAGTGGGTCCGTTGAGCACCAAAGGTAACGCGGCAGAGTTGCATAAAGAGTAAAAGGAATGTTGCGTCGTGGATAAGGAAGACGAAGAGTTGGCGTTGAGCGCTTGAGCGTTGACGTTGAACGTCGAACTTGACAGAACATCGGTCTAGCCGTTCGCCGGTAGTTTGATTTGATCGGAACGCCACGACAGCGTGCAACGCGGTACTAGAAGCGGGCCGCCAGCCTAGAGCTCATCGCGACGCTTCATGTTACGATGTAACAGGTACTTTTTCCCCTCACCAAGTAACCAGCGTACAGACGACCATGCCCGTCCGTCATGTGTATGTACAGATAGCTATATAGGGGAGGTATCTGAGCGGACGCTGGGCAATTTGTAAGATTCCATCATCTGTTGAGGCAATTTGGTATCACAATACTAATGGAAGATGGAGGATTTATTGTTACCTTGTTCAACGGAAGAACGTGCATCAAGTCCCCACCATACTGTTGGAGGGTAGTTTTTGCAAAGTGGCAGATGACGCCCTCCGACCCGATGATATGGAATCCACTCCACTTCCGACTGTAACATAGAAACCCGCCAGCAAACCCAAACTGTGTGTAGGTGAATTGAATTTCTTGGTCCATGAATGGCGAGTACTGCTGTACGAGTAAGAAGGTGTCATCAGCGATAGGACCAGCCGGCGTGGGATACGAAAGCTGGAATATTGATTTAATACTCCCAACCCTAGAGCTGGAACCACCCTCTCGTCTAAAAATGATATTGCTGTCTCGCGGTAGTGCCTGCTCGCTTGCGTAGACAACACCTCGTATCGAGACCTTTTTCATTTCTAAAACATTTCTGGAGATGACGAGAGAACCTCTGCCACCTGCAGTATACCACGTAGTTTGAAGCTTCTGGTCAAGGGTCCTGAGCAAAAGTTGGTATATCTCGTTCTTCAGCTCAACCGAAGAGGGGGGTTTTGTGGGAGGGTGATGAATTTCGTCCGCAAGTCTGGTACCTCAATGGTCTTCTGCCGAGATTGTGTTGTATGCAGATACCAGAGGCTCAGCTTCTTTGGGGAGATCGTCCCGGTCCAGTAGTGCCTGAAGGTTGGAGCTCTGACAGACTGACATCGTGAATGTAGCCTCAAGCTCCCCTGTCGGAGGGGCTTGAACCATTAACCTACGAATGATGACGAGCGTGACGAACCAGATTTATTATTCACGTTTTGCAGTCCGAGGACCTCAAGATACCTCTCGCCCCCAAACGCTCGAACCGAATGGTTTGGCCCATAGAGTCGAAGAAACTCGCCTGCATGGAGCGCGACGTGATGTATAGGCTGCATTGGAGCGTCTTTGAACAACTTCTGCATTGTATCCAGATAGCGAGCCATGAGCATCTCGGAATCAGTGATCATCTGGTTGGTGATCGCTCGCTGATCGGCAAGTTGTACCGCTGAGGTCAGGTCCATAAAATTACAGAGGAGGGAAAAGCGGCGGTCGTAGAGGTTACCCCAGATCCTTATCAGAGTGATTGGCAGGTGGACCGTGCAAACGACCATCCACTGGTCGGCCGTGAGCTTTCCGCGAGCAGCAGTCCCCCAATTTGGTGGCGCAGGGCTTATCCACGATGGGAGCTCGGTCCTTTTCATGTCACCCCAAACCGCCTGGAGGATGTCCTTTCCTAAGACCCCTCTCGATCTTGGATTCGGTTGGTCGGACCGATTATCGGGGTACCGGGTGTCACGCTGAGGTACATAAGCAATCCGGCGGACGCTCCACAAATATAAACATACCCATTTCACAAGTTGTGCATATAACTCTTTCTTGGTCACAGAGTCGTCGAGCTCACGATCTTGACACATCTTCTTCAGCACCTTCCGGTTGAACCATCGTAGAAAGGAGTCAGCATGCATGAAGCCAAGGAGCGCCTGTTCTGCCTCTGTGACCCTGCGGGCGAATTCCTCGTCGGTCCACGACCCTGAAGGCGATGGTTGATCAACATCCATATCCTCCTCTGAATCGTCGCCATCCGCCAGGGCAATCTCTGAACGAACCTGGGAGCGCTGGGAGACAGAGTTAACGTGGAAGCTATAGAAGATGAATGCATATACCCATTCAACAATCCCCTTTGCAAGTGCCAACTTTCTTCCTGCCCTCCTCAGGCCGTTGTCAGCACAGATGTGCCATAAGGCATTTTTCGAGGTACTCTTGGCTGTGAGGCGCTCCAATAGGTCCCTAGGGTTTTCTTGGATGGTCTGGTTTAATTTGCGCAAGACGGCGTTGGATGGACGCGGCACCGGCTTTTCAGGCCGGAGGAATGTGCCGTCTCCTCCTTCGACAGAGATATCCATCCCCAAGACCTTGCGACAGTGTGTTTGGAAGAGCCCCAGGTACTCGGCATGCATAGAGTCGGGGACAGTGAAGAGGATTGGGTTCCAATATGGCAGAACGAGCAAGGCGGACCAACGAATTCCATGGAGCCTGAAGAGACGTTCCCGATCCCTTTCGTTCTGGCTGTCCCTCCACTCTCGAGCACATTCGAGATGACGATGGAACGTACGTTCGGGCCACGTATCCTTCTGGAGGTTCTCGATGTCCTGGATTGTGAGGGCGCAAAATGTGCAGAACAGCGTGGAGGTCGCGCTTCCAAATCCAGCCATTTGTCGGGCCGCTAGCATGTCGCATACAAGAGCGACAAGAGCGCCTTTCGAAAAACGACCACTCGGGAACTTGAAGGTTCTGGTGAAGAAAACTCCACGCCAAAATTCGAGAAGCTCCTGTACCAGTAGTGACAGGGCATGGTTGATCTGGGTCAAGGACGGTTTCCCCGGCCCAGGGATAACTCCCGCGAGGTACATATTCCGATACTTGTACCGCAAATGTGGAGGGAAGTTTAGGACGACCATATAGATTGCAGTCGCCGACATCGTTTGCTTCGCTTCGAGTGACCTGAGTGGGTGAAAGCCGTCAGCCCCAAGACTGAATGCGATGCGGAGTTCGTCCCCGTGTTTCTCGAAGAATGGCGTATCGTCGACGTCATGGAAGTTTCTGAGTAATGGTGAGTCCCAGACGTCCGTCATGCGTTCAGTTGGTTGTTGATGGTATGACTGTTCGAACATATCCTCAACACCCGATCGAGTTAGAATCCGCCCAACCCACTCCTTCAAGCTTTGGTGGATGTATTTCCTTCGGGGTACCTTCAACACTCTGTCACCGATTCTGCGATCCATCCACAGAGGGACGCCACAGGGTTCGCTTTCTGGTGTTTGCTGGTAGGTACAATTCTGGGCAACATCGGGGGAATGGCAGGTCGTTCCGGTTCCTGTGTATGTGTATAACGCGTAACAGGAGGGGCATTGCAAGTATGAAACGATACGGGGGTCCAGGTCGAACTTATCAACGACCGTTCGCGGGTCCTTCGGGAGGAGGTCGATGACCCGCGAGGGAGTTCGCGAGGCTCGCAATATGCTCCTGATGCCGGCAATTAAGACGGTGGTCGCCCTCCGGGGAGTCCGAAAGAACAGGTGGAGTAAGAGGACGGTCAGAAGGGAAGTAGCGATGACTGGGTCGCTAGGAACTGTTTGCTGGAAGTAGGCAGCTTATCTGTCTTGAGAACCAGATAGACTGGAACTATAGTATGAGACATACCAGAATCGACGACAGCACATCCAAGGGATCGGATAATCGATAGCTTCCTCTGGCGATTCCACTCGGCCTCCTTATACCTTTGCATGCGATGGAGACCTTCGTAGGCTTTATCTTGGAGGACTATCTCTGCATCGCGTAGAAGATATTGTTCTAGATGGTAGAGAATTTCGCAAAGTCGGCTTTCATTCTCCAAAAACTCCCTGTTCGCCTTGTCTCCGGGGACAAGAGAGTACGGCCCATGGTTCGGCAGATGGCCTCTAGAAAGGTCTGGGTGCTGATACTCGAGCTGCTCGGTGGGGGTGACTACGAAGACGAACGGTCGACCTGATGGTGTCCACATACATCTGCTCGCTACTTCCATCTCTAGATGAAACGTTTCGTGTTGAGGAACGTCACGAGAGCTGCCTTCGACGAGATCCATCGGAGGGGGGTTTGTTGGAGGGGGCTGTCCCAAGATGCGGGCAGCTGAGGTCGACGCTGTTTTGTCAAGTTCCCTCGTCGACAGATCCGCAAGCCGATGCCGATCGGCGGTAGTTTTCGGTACGAGGATCCCAGGACCTTCATACGACATTGTTTCTTGATTGAATCGAAGGCAGTAAGACTTGCAGGTGCACAATACCTGGCGTCCCATGGCGCGAGTCCAGGTGTTTTTGGCGGGAGTGATGATCAGAGATTGATTTTGATTGCACGTGAACACTATAGATAATCCCCAATAGTAACTAGCAAAACGTTGCTGTAAGGTCTCACATGCACAGACTAGTCTGGACGAGAAATGAACAGGGATGATGGGTGATAAACACCAGGACCATTGGGTCGTAATACAAATGCAGCCTCCAGCTACGCCTTTATACCGTATGCAAGCCTGGAGCGGAATCAGCAGATAGATCGTCATGGAACTGGTAAAGTCGTACTGGAGGGTTTGTGGGGTGTGGTAATATACCACCGAGGGTCGAGGACGAAGGACAACCTGAGGGTCCACTAGAGTTCTCAACCACCTCTCGTCGTAGGCGTTCTCCGGCAGCCGTGAAACGAACCGTGGGTTCGTACTCTTCTCTCTAGTGATACATCGGGCATGGGGGAATGCTCCGCGCTGATCCCCGAACACACCGTCTGCCCTTGCCCGGAGGTATAAGACATCGAAAACACGAAGCCAAGCGGTTACGACCTCGGACCTCCATTGTGGGACTCGAATGAAGTACTGTTTGATCGCCGGGATATTGTCTCGGCCCTGATCCGTCGTCTGATCGTCTTCGTCACCCTCTTCATCACTGGACATCCCGGCAACACCCAGTTCCTCGAGTAAATGGCGATGAGGGGAGAGAGAGGGATAGAAGAAGGTAAGATTCATCCGGCGATTAAAAAGCTGAGAACGACTGTTAGTCCAACTCCGCCGAGATTTTGTACTTTACTCACTCCTCTCTTCCGTTCCAGTCGGTTCTTGCGAAGCTGCATTGCGTCGCGCTCATCGGGGTGTAAATGGAGTCTGCGGTACTCCTTGATCATCGAGGTAATCGTCGAACGGGTCTTGTGATGAACCATATCCCGTATAATATCGACGCCGCCAGGATATTCAGGGTGGTGTGCGAGAAAATCCTCGACGAAGACTTCGGTGGCGGACTTATTCCACCGATCGCAGGTTGTGCCCTCGAAATGAAGTCTGAGGCTGTCGGCGGTGCAGCAGGGTCCGAGCTGTGGGTCAAAATCACGGAACTCAGCTTCGGACACCGAATCGGTCAACCAATCCGGGTCACGGATGCATTCTTCCATGTGGGCACGGATTTTCTCCTGAGGTACGGTTAGTTGTGGGTAGCACAAATGATTGTGGGACGCACCGAAAGTCTGTTCTCCCATGGGGAACGGGCGCCTCCGCCTTTTCTTTTCTTCCCAAGGCTGACCCTTGTCACGGGTGCCTCGTCATCTCCGTCCCCATCATCACCGACGGTGCCTTGAAAACGGACGGATCGTGTAGATTGTGGACGAAGGCCAGCGATGATCCTATCCGCCATCTCCACCTGACCGAGCCGGATCGTGGCACCAAGGCGAAGGATATCATCCACGGTTGCAGGACGGTCCTGAAGAGAATCGTAGGAGATCCAAAGTTGACGTTAATACATTGAACAAGGCATGAATTCTGTGGATGGACCCACTTCACCCCCGGTTTCCTCATTGCGGTACAAGGGTACAGCACTACCCGAAGGTGGGTCACCGACGTCGAACGTCTCCCGTCCATCTGGGCGTAGATGACTTCCCTTTTCACGACGCTTCCCTTTGTCGCGTCCGCTAATACGCGTCTGTGATTCTACATCGCTATCGGAAGTGTCGCCCTGACGCCTGTACGGGGGGGTTGGAGTGTTGTCTCGTTGAAGGGGCCTGCTGGGTCGACCGGAGCGGGAACGCTGGCCATACGAAAGAGCCGTGTGACGATTTGGGACAAAGCAATGATTTAGATTGTGCTCAGCAAAATACTCTTCACTCGGGGTATCACTTACTCCAGTCGCAATGTGGGCAGCCATGGCTATATCCGAATCATCAGAGATCATCTGATCGTCCTCAAGTCCGTCCTCGGTTGCCCCAGTAACGTTAGTATCGTGATTTGCTGGTGCATCGTCTTGCATCGACACATCCGTATCCACGTCCGGCCCAGCGTCAGAGATCTCGCGCCACAATTGACCGCTCTGTGGATCGTAGTAGAGGCAGTGATCGCCTAACTGCAGCGGAACCCAGAGTGACTGCTGCAAGACATACGTCATAGATGGCGTGGATCATAAGTTTTGACCATCGGCATGTCTAAAGTGAGCTGAACTCACATTCTGCGCACTATCTGCACCATCATACGAGCCACCTATCTCCGATTGCTCCTGGACTAGAAGATAAGATGGTTAGAGCCCTCGGCGTGTGTGGTAATGTTCCAGAACTGACGGACCGAATGTGGAGAGAGCGCGTGCGAGCCCATCGGGCAGGCGAAGTCCAGAAGTGTCTGAGGGGGGAACATTCATACTACTGTAAGAACGTGTGAGTGAAGGGGAAGAACCCCGTAAAACGCCTTAATATACGAGGGAGCTCCAAGCCTCGTGGATTGTTTGCACCTCCTCGCGAGGTTGGTTCTGTGTCCGTTCCACGGCACACGCCGAAGCTCCTAGACTTTGCGATTGGTTCGTGGGAGGGGTGGGGTGTCGTCCCATGCGAAGATCAGGAATGCTCGCTAACCGTAGAATATGCGGTCCAGGCGTGCCATCCTGGCGTGGAGATCCTGGATTCTCCTTCCCAGCAGGGAATTCCTTACCGGCGT
>Ga0307517_10009470_pt1 | contig 13795 bp, 11 predicted proteins | sample 23_EM_MG_FD_194515 | JGI IMG/M metagenome (GOLD analysis project Ga0307517, IMG submission 194515) | Populus trichocarpa ectomycorrhiza microbial communities from riparian zone in the Pacific Northwest, United States - 23_EM | ecosystem: Host-associated > Plants > Roots > Unclassified | place...
TGAGAGTCACCATGAGGGAAATCTCTGACCAGGACTCTTTGTGACGTCGACAACGTGACGCTTCAGCGCTTCAGCGGCCCGGCGGTAGATTTACTCCCGTCGTATCCACCCATTTCTGTTCGCGGGGGTTTGTCATAGGTGCCGTGGTCGGACGCGGATTGTGAAGGAGCCGTTTGGGAGGGCGGGTCTCACGGCCGCGGTTTGTGGCGCTACGCATCCTCCGATAATAATCGATACAATCGAGCTCAACCACAAGCCGCCGTATGGGAAGCTCAATACTAATTTACATTTGTTTGGGCACGTCATAGACAGGAACAACGGTAAGAAAGACAAAAGACACCTTCGTGTATGAACACATGTGATGGGATGAGAAAAAATATGGCAAGGAGGATGATGGAAGGTGGGAAAGTGATGATTCGAGAATGAGGATGCGACATTCCCCTCTCCTTTGGGCGTGGGTGCCGATCGCTCGCTCAATATAGTAAGTAGCCTAGTACGTTCATCCCGAGAAGCAGTCGCGAAAAATAACAATGCTCAACACTAAACGTGAAACCGTTCCAAATCGCCACGGGGACGGTGAGTATCATGCCCGCAATGCCAACTTTCCAGAAAGTTTCCAGCTCTAGTACCACCTTTGAGTTATAAACGCTCAGTTCCCAGAGATAGATGGCAAGGGCAACGCCGAAGAGAATGTAAGAAAGCCGCAACATGAGCGAAGATGCCATGACCAGGTGAAGTCCCCACTTCTTGAGTCCCGTGAGCTTGACCTGTCGTCCCTCGTCCCATGATGTGACTCGAGTATAATAGAAGATCCACTCTTTCCCCAATGCCGCGATGAGTGTCGCGAACAAGGTAGCTGCCAGACTGGCGAAGAGGATTGTCAGGGTTGTGGCGGCATTGTTCGAGATGGGTGCCGATGGGTCCGCTCCACCAAATGTCGCATCCTGCTCTGAGGCGTTTGTCGGATCGACAGGATCGACCTGGACCGCTCGCTGTAGCGATGGAATTTCAAGGAAGGCCCAAGCGGCAACAAAGGCAGAGTAAAAAAACCCCTAACAGAAGTAAAGAATGCAGCTGAGGTGAGTAAAAGGCACAAGAAATGCAAATGTGCTTACATTGAGCAGGCAAATGTTCAAATCTCCGACATATTTTGAGGCCGTGTCATCGGCGACTTTATCGTAGGCGATCCAAGAGATTTCGGGCTCGCTCTTCGCAATTTTCCTCTCCAGCCTGCGGCTGAACAGAGTTGATTAGGTCCTGAAAAATCCCATCGAAGATTTGAGGGAAGACTGACTCTGCAATCATCTCCTCTTTGTTTATCTTCGGCGCCGCCATCTGAGTAACACTTTCCTTGGGTGCACCTGTGGAACTGGTGGATGTTTAAGTAATGGTCTGAGTAAAGCAAAAGTCACGTATAAACGTGCCTTTGAACACGAGGTGATGGCCCGCTGCCAACGTCGGTGTGATCCCTGGTCGAGGACAGAGCCGGGGTTCGGGGGGAGTCGATGGGATCCATGACAGAGTTCGGAGGGGTGCCGGGGTATCAAAATCCAGTGTCTTTTATATACAACCCTCGTGTGGCCCAACGCACTCCGAAATCCCCTATGTTGTCACTGCCCACGACCCACCCGATATCCCCTCCTGAGCTAGCGTAAGTACTAGAGCCCAACAGTTCACCACAGCCTCCCCTCCACTTCCCCCACCACGCCCGGTTCGGTCATTCTCGCGCAGCTAGCGAGTCTTTTATTTTATTTTTACAACCGAACGCAATTACATATGGTATACTGGCGGCCCAAAAGGGAACAAGGACGAGGGGCGAGTACACCTATTTCAGCAGCAATTTTCAAGTAGCCCGCGACCCCTCGATAGGCAAAAACGAATACGAAACGAGTATAGTATCGAGAAATGTTGTCGGTCCCACCAGTTCCGTCTTTGACAGCTCTCCAGGATTGTACGAACGTAAGGATTGAGGGATACCATTCTTTGAGAATCCGGCTGGAGCTTTGCAAGGAATGTGCCAAGCTTCCGAACGTCCTCCCTGTTGTTTGGGCGGATCCTGTGAATTGGAAGTGGCACTTGAAACCTGTCGTCTGCCGAACTGAACGGTTTCACAGATCCTCGAGATCATCGTCAGTTGTCTTGGTCCCCGACTCCAACAGGAGGAGGGTTTTTCCGTGATGAAACGTCCCGACCTCCCTGCTAACGATGTAGACCATTCCGATTGGCCCGACAAAACCAGCCTAGTCTTAATTCTACTACGTCTGCGCATGTGATAAAGGGATAAGGCCTTTCGCCCTTCCTCCAAGCTGCGAGCTGAACGTTTACCCCACGATTACTATCACAAAAACCCAGTCAAGGTTGTCGGTGGAATTTTTTTTACTGAAAGGTATCACGTCTGCTTCCCAGCACGCGGCGCTTTGTAAGGCTCAATGCCTTTCTGGTTGTACCTACCCATCCATTCAATGTTGCCAGGCAACACCTATTTTTGACTCGCACATCATGCATCCAGTTCGAAGTCTCGAGAGTCTGCCTTCGGCATTCCTACTGACAAATCCCCCTAGCAATCACCCCCACGGTCCTCATCCTGGTGGGAGGTCATCACGTTGAAGCCCCCAAGGGGGACTGGGGCTTTCTCTCGAAGGAGGCTGGAGAACTTTTGAACCATGCTACGGTGCTCGCCTGGCGTAATTCCTTGAATGTTGGGAGTACAACGAGAGGCGTTCCGTGGGAATCAATGGATCCTCCCATAGTGGATGAAGGCAGAACCAGATGGAAAGGATCATCCCTTCCAGACTTCCGGAAACTTTTTACCCGTATCGAAGGTTTCCAAGGCTTGCTCTCCGCAGCTGTTAGAGTTCATTCTCACCACCGTCCCTCCTGCAATCCTTTGCTGAGGAGGATCTAGATCCGACACTTCATTTGGAATATGGTTGCATTACCTACTTCGCGAGGTACAAGGAAAGGGGATGGCCGGAATTCGCGGCTTTGTGAAACAGCAAAAGATCTATATCCTCTACCCGGAACAATTTTTATCTACCCCGCCGACTGAGCACCATCCATTGCGCCCACCAATTCTGGAGAGAATTTGCCCTCATCCCTGATGTGTCATCCTGAGTAGCCGTCCCATATCCCTGTCCCCATGTTATGTGGCGGTCGTCGCAGGTGAGTGCGACTCCAGTATCGCTCTTGAGAGGATGACACAGACAACATCCTTGGCGGGATGATCGTGCGAATGACTACCACAGCTGAGGAACAGTACGGGACTTAGTACTGTCAGCCCCCAAAGCAACCATGCCGGCCAAAGTCTCAAACTCAACGGACTTCGGACTGTCTGTTCAGAATTTCTTAGAATTCGTACACAGGCAGGACGATTAAGCATACAGCTTGTGGTAGAGATCGCCACGATGTGTACATGGACAGGCCCCGCCCAGCCCTCGGTAAAAAATGAGCACGGGTTGTCCTACTTCAATCGTGGGAAGCACTATTATTGACCGGGCTGCGTTTACACGCAAATCATTGAATTTTTGTCTACTCAGAATCTCCTAGAATTCGTGTGTGGCGGTTTGGAATTACGAGACCTATCCCCCACATTTGATAAAACCCGGTACCAACATCCTGGATGAGAAGTGCCGGCTGACCGGTGTTGGTTGGGTATCTGGATGACGTGTGATAAGCTATTCAGAAAATGTGGGTGGAGTCGGGGACTGGCGCTGCGCGCCGTTACGATCTGATTGGGATGATCCCGCCGCGGCATCGTCCGCGACTGGATTAAGTTCCTCAACTCCGAACTTACCACCGTGTCATACCACTCGGCGAGATATCCCCGGTACGAACCGTAATAATTTGAGCCGCTGACGATCCCACGGACCGAGGACCGGATGGGGATCGGAAGACCAGACTGCCGACCTGCAGAGGTCAACGTATGAACCGGCCGAGGCCGTGATGCGGGAGTGCCTGGTCAGATACGGCCAAAAACTCTAGAGATCTCGGACCTGGGGCTGGTGAGGTTTCCAATATCTATCAAATCTGTTTACCCCACCCGCGGTTTCGACGACATTGTATCCAGTTTTCCCATCCTGCGACGGAAGAGGAAACGCTGCACAATTGCACTCCGTGGTCACCCTCTCATCCTAAAACCACGCACCCCCTGGAGTCACCAGTAGTCTTTACGGCTACAAGGGACCCCAAGATGTATACGCGCGCTCTGCAAATGTGTAGAATGATATCCAATCTCATTTATTACCGGGTACGAGAAGCGTACGGCGAAAAGGGGGTATAGAACTCTCACTTGAGCATTCAAACGGTGACCGCAAGGCAGCATGAACATGGGTTTTGTCAAATGTGAAGAACCGTCGAACATGGATGGGTGGGTCATACTACATACTGATCTGACTGTTTCGCGTATCAAGCCTTATGGTTGTCCACCAGAACTCACGTTTGGCCTATCCTCCATACACGTAGAGAACACTCCGCCCAGAAGTGATGGCCAATCTTGTGTAGCGTGACGTTGAGTATGGCACAAGCGCTGTGGACCCGCAGCAGACTCACAATCACATTAACACCGCATGAAGCACGATCCTTAGGGGAGCTAGGAGGGTGTGGATGATACACGGAGACCCATGCGACCCGATGTGTGGACCCAACTCCGGGCTCCGGGGTGATGATACGGCCTTTGGCGCCCGCCACGGGGGTTACAAGCGCCTCAATCAACAGCCACGAACCACCTGGTTCCACAGCCCGAAGACGACTCCGAAATCATGTCCAACATTTTTCGAAAACGACGACCGACGACTAATGAGGGAGGAATTACACCACACCCACGTACGAGGCATGGCTGTTATCGTACTTACAACCACGCTGACTTTCTGCAGGAAAGAGACAACGTCTAATCGATGCTACGAAGGTGCTCCTGGACGTCGCAAAGGAATCATCCGACTGGTTTCCTCCTCTCAAAGCGTGTTTGGGGGGCATCAACGCACTTGTTAAACACCACGACGTATGTTGTGGCGGACCGTTCTGAGGCACTATTAACATATCTCCTCCAGCAAAGCGAGGACGTCAAGGATAAACTTGAGCAGTTTACTCCGTGGCTGACGAAATTGCGGGATAATCTGGCGAGGGTAGATCCCAACGGAGATCAACAAGAGGTCGAGAGACGCTCGAAGCTGGCGAGGTTAGTATCGAATTAGTCCTCTCGCTCCGAAAGACCAATCCTTTGTAGGTCCTTGGAAGACATCGCACAACGCTCGCAAACCTTGTTGGGGAAGGGGAAGTGCACCCGGTTCCTTGACAAGACGCAGGACGCTCAAGAGGTCGGAAGACTCATCGAACAACTTCAGCGGACGGTACTTATCTACCAGGTAGGTACCAAAACTCGTCGAGATCAGGAAGACTGAACACGCCTGGAACAGGTGTCACAACAGCAGTCGATAAACGATCAAATCGTTCAGCTAACTGTAAGCTCTCCCTTATCATTTTCACCATACAGGCTGATGGACAATTGAACGAATAAAGTCTTCTTTGGACGTGTTTTTGAAACTGCACGAGGTAAGGTAATGACCTTGCGTTTCAAGACACCCTCTGACGTGTTGGCAGAGGTCGCCAGGGATAAGAGGAAAGATCGAGTCTGCCCTTGCGCGGTTGGGTAGACTCAGAGCAGGAGTGGGCGCCACGGCCGGCGGTGACGAGTTCGAGCGACGAACGGTCCTGTTTGAGTGAGCACCACCCATTCATTGTGAGCGGGCGTCTTGGCTGAACACATCCCAGCGCTCTTGAAGGGATCAAAGACGAGTTGCAGTCCCTGTCTCATCGCTCCAGCACTCCTGGGTACCAGGAAAATGAGGCGGATGTGCGCGCTGTTTGCGGGCTTGCGGAAGAAGTTAGAGATTCCATCGTCGAGTACCAGGTCAGTACTGACCTTGTCCATCGCTGGATATCCGCTGAGGTTGCGCGCAGTTCGCTCAACAGAAAGCGTTATACGAGCAAAGTTGTAGATTAATCGTATGTCCCTGGTTGTATTGTTTGATTGATTGCACACCAGATGTTAACCGGCTGTTACAGGATGCAGGTCAGACGCATTCGTATCTTCCTTTGACATGCGCTCATAGACAGATAGCCGAATTGTCGGTGTTGAACCAATGTCGCCGCGCTCACGGGGCTGGATACCAACACGACGATCGCCAGGGGTGCCTCAAGGGAACCCGAGAGAGCGTGCTGAATGAGATCGAGGACTGGACTGAGGATTTTAGCAAGTCTCCAGTCTTCTGGCTAAACGGGCTCGCCGGGACAGGGAAATCCACCATCGCCCAAACCATCGCAGAGAAGGTCTTCGCAAACGGTCGCTTGGGAGCGTCATTCTTCTGCTCCAGAGCTTTCGAGGACCGCAGTGATCTCCGCCTCATCTTTCCCACACTGGCATTCCAACTTGCACAAAAGTACCCAGGGTTCCGATCTTTACTCATACCGCTCCTCCGGTCGAATCCGGACATCTTCCGCGAGTCGCTCCACAGCCAGATGCAAGAGTTTCTTCTCAAACCACTTCTATCGGCGAACATCTCCACTGTGATCGTGATCGACGCCCTCGATGAATGCAAGGATGAGGAACCAGAGTCTGCAGTCCTCCTCGTGTTGGGCAAGTCGATTTCCAAGGTTCCTGGAGTCAAGTTCTTTATCACCAGTAGACCGGAGACGCACATCTCACGCGGGTTCCGTGGCCCGTTGTTAAGGGAGTGGACAGACACCTTCATTCTCCACCATGTCGACCCTCGCGTTGTCCACAGCGACATTTGTCTTTTCTTCAAACACGAATTGTCCAAACTTCCAGACCGACCCCAGGATTGGCCAACGGACGAACAGGTCGATTCACTGTGCCGAAGGGCGGCTGGTTTCTTCGTTTATGCCGTTGCAACAGTCGGTTTCCTCAAACACAAATTTAAATGTCCCTCGAGCCGACTCGACGTGATCATGAAATCTCCGGAAAGCACGACCTACGAAGGGAAGGCGACACTGAAGGTATACGCCAGCCTCGACTCCCTCTACACGTCGATATTTCAAGCGGCCTTCTGTGAAAATAATGCCGAAGACGACACGATGGTCCGCTCTGTGTTGAGCGCTGTAGTCCTCGTCACGACTCCCATCTCATCATCAGCAATTGCCACCCTGATAGGTTTTAAGTGCAATGAGGTCACGCGCCTTCTCGGGTCGGTTCAATCATTGTTGGTACTGCACGACGATATCAACTACCCTGTTCAACCATTCCATAAGTCCTTCCTTGACTTCATCGTAAACCCCACCCGGTGCAGTGACCCACGGTTCTACATATGCCCCGACTATCAGATCGAACTCTTCCTGCGCTGCCTCGAACTTATGGATAAATCGCTGAAGAAGAATATTTGTTCAATGCCTGACTATGCCCTTAATTCCGAAGTGGAGGATCTACGGGAGAGGATTGAAGAGAGCGGTATTCGCGGGGCTCTGGAATATGCATGCAGATCGTGGCACAATCATCTCATAGTGGGAACCGACCGGACTGCAGACGTGGTTTCCGCTCTACGACATTTTCTGGAGGAGAAGTTCCTGTTTTGGTTGGAGGTGTTAAGTATTCTTGGTGCTGTGGGTGACGCGGTGCGCGCGTTGAATGTAACTGTACGATGGCTGAGCGAGGTGCGCCCGGATTTGTGGCTTGTTTACGTGGTCTCTCAATATTGACTCAAAGTCAGATTCAGGTCTCCATCGACATTAACCCCATTTTCAAGACAGCCGTAGACTTCCTCCGCTTTGTGACCATGTTCTTCGAATTGATCAGCAAGTCTGGACCCCACATCTACCACTCTGCACTTCAGCTTACCTCCCCATCATCCATGATTCGGGAGCTGTATGCCCATCAGAGTTATTCCGCCACGAAGGTTGTGAATGGGATCGCTGCCTTAAAGGATTCGTGCATGGCGAGTGTTAAAGTGATCGGTTCTGGTGTTTGGTCACCATGCGGCCGGTTCATCGCAACCTATATGCAACCATCGAGGGTCAGCACTATCGAAGTCCGTGATCCGAATACCCTGGAGGTGGTATCTACCCTCAAGCCCCCTGCCGATTGCTCCAAATACCGGCACCTGTCAGTTTCCTTTTCACCTGGTGGACGTTTACTTGCTTGTGGCTATTCCGGGTAAGGAAAATCATTCCATCGGCTGTTTCCCCATATCCTCATCCTTACTAACTTCATGCCCAGCTTTCCGTACGAATACAAGGTTGTTGTTTGGGACATCCAGACGGGTGTTGTCGTCAAGGATTTCATGGTTGATGCCCTGGTCCCTAACAAGATCACATTCTGCGGGAACCAAACGACCGTCGTCGCGAGCAACTACAAGACCCTCCACATGTATGACATACTCAAGGGTGTGCAGCTATCTAAGGTCCTCTTGCCATCCCATGCTCGTAATGTGCGCACCCACTGGGGCCACGGGGACTCTCTCCTGTTTGCCACAAGTTTCGAAATCGATGGAAAGATTATGATCGACATTCGGGACCCCCAACCAGCCTCAAGCCCTCCGTTTCCCGTGACCGAGTCGTTCCTCCTGCAACCTCACGAAGGGTATTTTTCCTTCTCCCCAGTTTCCTTCCACGCATCATTTTTCGCCACCCGGGAAGCCGTCATACTCAATGTTCGGGACTTAGAAATCCTTTTGCGAATAGATGGAACGACTGCACCAAACCACAAGGAATCACAGTGCTTTTCTCCCGATGGACGCTTCTTCGCATACGTGACGCGGGCCGATGAGATTTGCGTCTGGAAGAACACGTCTACCGGTTATATACCCTGGAGTACCTTCATGCACCAGTTCCCGGGGCTCCAAGGATTTGCGTTCTCGCCATCCGCGATCTCGATCTTAAGTTGGGGTGGAGGTGGGATCGGGCTGCTGGACAATCATCTCCGCCCCCCCTCCCCCCAAAAAAACAGGCACCCCCAAAACACCTGGCACAGCATTACTGCTGGAACCCACCTGGTGGCATATTCCGCAGACGGGACACGCATCGCAACTGCACGGCCCCACCAGCACCTTGTCAAGATCCTTGACCCTCTTTTGGATACCACGCAACGATACATACACACATTCATGGGAATTCGGGACATCAAGATTTTCGACAACGTTCTCTTTGTGGCGGACGGAAACAGGCTCGCTAGCTGGGACCTTGGGGTGGGGGGAACGGGGCGCGATGCTCACGGTGTTTGGAGGGCGACTCTTGGTGGGAACTTGGGGACTGGGTGGTTTAAACTATCCAACAATTGCTCCCAGATCGTCATGGTCACCGAAAGGACAGTCTTCCTGTACGACATAAAAACTCAAAAAACTCTCAATGAATGCACGATAAGACATCTGACTCGAGACTTTTTCGACAAACCTACGATGGACAATATCTGGGACTTCCGATTCTCTCCTGACGGACGCCAACTATGGTTCCTCCTTGGTGAGACCCCCGTAAGGGCATCCGATCCTTCCCATTGCGCGACTTTGCATACAACGAAGGATTGGCGCTCTGCGGAGGTGACTTGGGAGTTTCTAGAGGACATATGGTCACAGGATAGTTGTTTTCCTCCTCCTGGATATCGCATTCGGCTTGGGTCCGGGTGGGTTGAAGGTCCCGGAGACAAAAAGCTCTTGTGGTTACCCCCCAGCTGGAGGACGGAGTCTATGATTGAGGCAATGTGGAATGGTAATTTTCTGGCCTTGGTGAGTTATTGCCACCCGGAGCCGATTATCATTGAATTCCGACCTCGGCCCCCCCCTCATTCGCGTTCAGCTCATTCATCAAATCCATAGTACCCATCCAAATACTTTTGCGCCTAATCATTCGATCTCACTGCTACTGTCTCCTGTCTCTTCTCTGACTTTGAAATGCTTCTTTCACTCCGAACTACCTTTCGGCTCCCTCTGTATTCTACTCAATCACAACCTTGTATCGGTACTACACCCCATAGAGGTGCTGCAGCCTACCCCCTGCTTCCGCTTGATGCTTTGTTGAGTTCAACCATGTGCTCTCCGAAAAAAGGCTGGATTCGAATGTGTCCGTCTGAACTACTGGGATATCCAGCACGATAGCGTGGCGCATTCCAGCGCTGATCTTGGGTCACCGTGCCGAAGGATGGGTCGGAACGAATGTTGTGCAGTATTGACGCAGGGGAGGTACTGGATCTATGGCACCGGCGCACTCGGCCATTACATCAACGACGATCCGATACCGTTCACCTTTCTCGGGATGGTTGTCTGGGGTGAAGTTCCTCCGTACCTGGGATACGCGAAGCATCCATTGCACGAAAACTCCCATCAGCAACTCGTGGAAAGTCTGATACGTGCTGGTGATCGGGTTGCTTCCCCCACAAGGGCTTATAACCCATTGTAACTCGTTGTAACTCATTGTAACCCTCCTGGGTGGCGCTTAGGACTGGGCTATATATCGTGATACAAGACATTATAACCTCCAGACAAATAATCACGGAGTTACGATCATTTGCCGGACTTTCCACGATTTGCTGATGCCCTCGTCGGTACCAGCGGTTTTAGAACCGCAGTCGACCAACACCATTGTACTATCAGAACGAACGAACGGGGTGACGATATGGTAGCCTGCGGTACCATCTCGCATGCGTGGTTCGACGATTATCATATGACCGTAGTCCCATTTTCCACTTGTGAATACCATATGGTAGACGAACTCCGGGACGATCGCCGAACTGACGGACAGGTTCGTTCATTCAACGACTGGAAAGTGCGTCAGGGGCGGGGGTGCATATTGGGCTTCGGGGGCAGCATCTGGGGTTCTCGTCTCGGATATGCCACGGGGATGAGACCAGGACCAGGAACCAGCGATGACAGACCTGGGAGGCCGGGAACAGATCCATTTCTGGCAGCACACGGACGGTAGAGTGGAACGGGTTCGCGGGACGTCTCGCAGGGACGAGGGCATCCTTGATTCCTTGCTGATATCTTGAAGATGAAGGCCCTTTAATCTTCAAGATGTCTATCGGATGAAGAGCCAACAGATGATCCCGCGGCCGCGGCATCTATCGCGATTGGATCGGATTCCTCAACTCCGAAACCACCATGCCACGCCACCTGGTGAGATATCCCCGGTACGAATCATGAGCGCTTGAGCCGCTGATGATCCCACAGACCGAAAACCGAATGGGGATCGGAAGACCAGACTGCCGACCTGTAAAGGTCAACGTATGAACCAGCCGAGGCCGTGATGCGGGAGTGCCAGGTCCAGATACGGCTAAAAACTCTTTAGGGCCTGATCAGTTCTGCGGACTCCAAAACCTGCAGGGATGGTTTCCCTCCGGCAAGGTCCGAAAACCGCCTGCCAGTTTCCTGAAGGCTTCTTCCCGCCTGTCACACCGTGTCACAAACCCGTAGGGCTTACAAACCAGTATGTCGAGCTAAATGAGAAATATAAGGTAGGGGGGTGAATGATCTTGTTAACCTCCGCAGTCCGGGGTGACAAAAGCGTGACAAGAAACCTTCGAAAATCTTCAAAAACTCATATCTCGCTAACTACTTATCGTATGGGCATGCGGAAAGTTCGCACCCAGAACCACATTACAGTAGAATGTACTCATCTGCATTTCCCCCCTCTCTGTCCCAGTGAACGTCGAGGACGACAAACCCGAGACCCCCGGTGGTCACTGACTCACGTTGAGTGAGCGAATCCTCCCCGAAAAAGCTTAGTAATGGTGAAGAAGTTAATAAAAATGGCTCGAAATACAGGTTATATGCACAATGTTATCTTTATGGATAGCTATCGAAACGGATTGGACGCTGTTCAGGCAGCGTGGGCAGGGAGGAAGTACCACGGTCTTCGTACACTTCCTACCGATCGGAAGTTGGATCTCGAAGCATTGGGTGTGCGCCATTCGTAGTCCTTTGATTCCATAGCTACCATGTTCGTTGTATATACCCTGGCCACTATCTTTACCCGTCTACAGTGTAGATATTGTTATTTCCTTCATTTCGTGGGAACCACCTCCGGATTCGAGTTTTCCGTCGAAATACCATGGTTTATGAGTCAGGTCACACTTGGTCACGGTCACCTGACGTTAACAGAATCATTCACCCCCCTACCTTATATATATCCATTTCTCCAACCCCAGCCATGGAAAAGGCAACATCAGGCAAACGTAGGGCTGCTTCAGAGTCCAACGGTTTGCGCCGTCGAAGGGAAGCACCAGCCGCGCTCGTCGTGGTCCTGGGTGGCCAAACAACATTCGCGAGTACGCGGCCACCTATCTTATCAAGGAGCCCATGTACGACTCGATCCTTACCGGGGCTGCCTGGGTTCAAGAGTTACTGAATGGGCATGAGACGTGGTTCTATGACGCCCTTGGAATGGCGAAGCCCGCGTTCTCAACGTACCGAGAGCCTGTGTTCCTTGCATCCAGGCACTACCCCCGCTCTGTTTCTCGCCCACCCGTAGGGCTGCTTGACACGCAGTCCACGCAATACCCTTCCAGCCACTATCTGATCGATGGCCTTCGGATTGGTGGCTCTTTAATAAGTCGATAACGACTGCGTTATCTTCCTGTGACCACCGTACATGTTTTTGTGGGTTGGCTCGAGCTTGCTTGCATTTTGAACAGGTACCATGGTGGAATGGGATTCGGGTGTGGGGAGCAGTCAACTAGACATGATTATAACGAAATACGGCGTGTATAGAAGTAATATCTTGTGCAGTGCTGCTGCGCAAGCGTGACAGAGACCGGGACCCCCGATGCGGTTTCCACAGTACTGACCAGCACGTTGGCTACAAACCTCGCTGCTGCGGATCTTACAAACCTGTAGGTTTCATTTTGGCGGGCGCAGGTTTTGAAGTCCGCGGAACTGATCAGGCCCTTAGAGACCCCGAACCCGAGGCTGGTAAGGTTTACAATATCTGTCAAATCCGTCTACCCCACCCGCGGTTTCGATGACATTGTATCCAGTTTTCCCATCCTACAGCGGAAGAACAAACGCCATGCAATGGAACCCATGGTCACCTTGTCCCGGTATACGCACCCCCTGGAGTCATCAGTAGTCTTTATCGGTACAAGGGATCCGGAGATATACACGCGTTCTCTGCAAATGGATAGAACGATATTCAATCTTATTCATTACCGGCTACGAGAAGCATACGGCGAAAAGGGGGTATAGAGCTCTCGCTTGAGCATTCGAACGGTGACTACAAGGAAACATAGTTGTGAATCTTGTAAAATGTAAAGAAATATCGATTCTTTTCGAACGAGTTGATCGGAGAGGAGAAAATCAAGCACGGATGGGTGGGGCATACTGATCTGACGGTCTCGCATATCAAGCCTTCTGATTGCCCACCGGAATTCACGTTTGACCTATCTTCCACACGCGAAGAGAACGCTCCCCGCCAAGAAGCGATGGTCGATTCTGCGTGACGTGGCATTAAACATGACACATACACTTTGAACACGGCGGACTCACAATAACGCTAACCACTTTGTTTCCGACAAGTCGCGTGGTGAAAGGGTCTATGTCCCTCGTCTGGTATCTGGCAAGCCATTTTGGGGTAGAAAGAACCTTCCTGCATATTCCATTCCCCCCCTCACTGACCTCCCGGACCTGGACGTCCCTCCGACCCGATCTACTAAGATCGTACATCTCAACGCCCCAACCTTCCAGAGAAGACACGAAACCACGCAGTGCCAGCAACTTCGTATCAAAGAGCTGAAGGACCCGCGTGTCGGGATGAGGATGTACTGTTATGAGGTTTCCCCCCCATTCGTCCCATGATATACGGG
>Ga0307517_10009471_pt1 | contig 13794 bp, 16 predicted proteins | sample 23_EM_MG_FD_194515 | JGI IMG/M metagenome (GOLD analysis project Ga0307517, IMG submission 194515) | Populus trichocarpa ectomycorrhiza microbial communities from riparian zone in the Pacific Northwest, United States - 23_EM | ecosystem: Host-associated > Plants > Roots > Unclassified | place...
GCTATTTTTGTGCTCATATGTCTTGGCATCCTATATTATTCTTATCTCACCCTGCATATCCTCAGCGCAAGAACGGGCTATTCAAAAAGGCTTATGAGCTTGGTGTGCTTTGCTCAGTAGACGTCGCCGTCATCATCTTTGGTGTGTTCTAGGTGTCCATGGTATCTGAGAGCCTCTTAGCACTGAGTATCGTTCTATTTTTATCATCTTGCAGAGGAACGACCTGGTCACCATGTAAAGCTATATCAGTACGGATCCACAGATATCCATGAAATCGTTCAGAGACATATAAGGGTGAGCTTACTTCATCTCACCTTTCAAACTTGCTCATCTCGCAATAGCACGATGGGGAGAAGGACACCCGGGGTCCAGCGGACTTCTCTGGCAACAGCAACAGCAGACTCGACGATGGAGACGACGATGATGGGGACGACGACGACGAACCCCCAGCCCGGAGCAAGAGGAGACATGATGGGAAGCTAAAGCCACCTGTGGACATGGTCCCTAGCGTGCGTGGCAGGTCTATTCGCTTCATCTTTCGACTAACTATTCCGCGTAGCTGGATTATCCATCCACTCATCGTAATTTATCTATACCCCAACCGCCACCCCTCTCACTTCATGGTATCAGCGGCCAGTCATCTGGGGGCGGTCCCATACTGCCCATCTCGAATGACCGAAGTTTGGGTATGCCTCGAGACAGCAACAAGCGTACACCGCGGCTGAGCCTTCATCCAGGAGACAGCAAATCCCCTTCGAACGACCACAGCTCTAGCGGTTACCCATATCAAAATACTGGGTCTTTTAGCCAATCCAATCAATATGGACACCACCCATCTCGATCACACCACAGTTCAAATCCCCAATACCAACCCTTCTTTCCCAGCTCACAACACACGTCTCCACCGCCGTCGCTTATTCCATTATCGTCTGATTTTCACCGGGGATCGAGAGGCGGGCAGACTAGCGCCCAAGCTTTCGGACTCCCTTCGAGGACCGGTAGCTCCAATTCTTCGTCGTACGAAAATTCGAGCATGTACACGGGCATGGCACGGAATCAGCCGCCCTCTTCTCAACAGATGGGCCCTGGCGGAGGCGGCGGGGATCTCTTTACGGGCTTTCTAGATACTGATGAACGGACCCGCCATCACAATCAAGGTCCTGGCTTTGTTGGAATGGATTGGCCAGTACATGGAGGCGGCGCTAGCGGCTCAACTGGACCATCGGGGCCTTCGAGTTCGGGCGAGTGTTCCACTCATTCCCCCCTTCTCTAACGCTCAAGCCTCCCTCAGTATTATCGGGACCCACATCTTCCACAGGCACAGATGGATCAGGGGGCAACAATAACGGCAACTGGCTCGATTACCTCTCTGGCAACAACCCTGGTAATGCAACATCCCCAAACCCCGGTGGTGGTGGTGGCGGTCGCGGTGAAACAATTTCATGGGAGCGTGGTGGTGGTACTGCCTCATCCGGACCTGGACACCGAGGGGATGTTTCTGAGATGTTCGGAGCCAGCGAACGAGGGCGTGGAGGAGTGGGCGTGGGATCGCCCATGGTGGTAAGTATCAGTGGGAAGCGCAAGGGAGACGACGAGGGCCCTGGAGGCTCAATACTTGCATCACCTGCGAGTATTAGAGGCGGCGACCTGGGGAAGAAGGATGGGAAAAAGGATGGTGGTGGTTGAGGCGGACACGTTTTTTTTTTCCATGATTTTTTTTTTCTATTACTTATTCCTCGCTCGATCGCTACCGTGAACATGTATTTCTATGGCACTGTATTTCTGGGACACAAATCAATAATACCACCTAACGTTTACGTTCGACGTTGTCAGGTATTGGGCCGTGTATTGGCACTCGAATATGTCACAAGGGCACATGTACCCTCAGCCTGAGAGCCATATGAGATCGGGAAAGTTTGAAAACTGTTCTAACAGGGAGTGACACTCCGGAATATTATCACATACCGATTACAGCTTGATGCAGAACCCTAGGTGTATTCCAGCCCAAGCGCCGATATTTGCATAAACGACCAGCTTTGATAGCATGAAACCTCCGAAGTGGTGCCGAAACCCGGATACTATGCATATACGACAACTTCTAACCATACCTTGTCAAGATGGGGTGTTTGCGCCAATTTTCTCCCAAAATTTACCGAAAGAGGACATTATCGCGAGGTATGACCCCTGGAGTTCCATAGAAACGCTTGTTTGTATAAACAGAGGCATGACCCGGGTTTGGCTGTAATTTCATTGTTTTGGCCTTGCACTCGGGATCGTTTGTCATCAACAACTGTCATACAACATGGCTGTCAACTGCAACGACTTACTAATATGAAGACATACGCTAACGAGGCAGGAAGGTGGGATGAAATTCACTTATATATGACCAATGGTTCCAATGGTGGCACTTGCGGGCTCAATTTTTCATCGAAGAGGCTGAGGCGGACAAACGACTCCGAAGAACAAGAGCATTTAATAATTTAAACGAGCAGCCAAGGCGTGAGCGCGTGAACTATTTCTGTCAGGAAGTTCATGTGTGGGCCTGTACCCTTTTGATGGGAATGAAACAGGGTTTCTCCTTGTGAGGAATGGGGATGGAGGAGACTCGGAGTTTGCGTTTGTCAGCGAGATCGTGCCGTCTTATAGATTCTCTGGGTACTTCCGTTGCAAATACTAGCCGTCGTTATTTTTCAGCGCCTACCAATTTCATGTAACCCGGAAGTTACTTGTCTATCCCGAGCAGAGCGCTTGTTATATTGTGCAAACTTCCAGAGGCAAGTTGGGTGCGTCGGTGATATCATATTTTTTGTTTGAGGAGTGAACAATTTCTTGAATATTTATTAAAAAATCATATATTCAACGATTTAATCGATTTATTGTACATGAAGAGGAGTACATGAGGTTACTAAATGGGGAAGAAAGATAGAAACCGAGAGGAGGGAGGTTGAAGTTCAAACGCGTCCGCAAGGACTTTGTTAATCTATATGTCCCAGGTCATGGATGCAGTCCCCTCCGTACCCCAGATGCCAAGTGAGGTCTTTTCTCTTCTCATCATGTTCCAGTTATCTTCGTCGGGCACATCGCTGATGAACAACATTTTTTTTTTTCCTGGCACGTGATCATGACGCCGAATCACCGTCGGCATTTAGGAGGGCATGTATCCGCAGCATTCGTTATAAACTTGCAGAAGAACAATATTTCAACGTGTCGCGTCTGACTGTCATCTTGTTCGGGAAAGTTAGATGCACGTCGAAAAAGTACCAACTTACACTTTCACTCTAACTGCAAAGTTTGCATTGCTCGAGAAGTCGGGAATGCGGACAGACTCGAAATTCTACTTGGAAAGAAGGGGTGTTAGTACAAATTCTCTGACATTTGGATAACAACAAACATACCCTGCGTTTTTTTTTGGTATTGAACATTGGGAACTAGCATGACGATACCCAGTCTTGAAGGTGAAATGGCGGGCTGTTGATACGTCTAGCTCGCCACGAATGGCTGGAAGCTTTCGAAACGAAAGAATAATACTATATGTATACGCGTCCCCGAGAAGGCGAGTAAGGTAAAATCACAGCCTTGATCCAGACTGGGTAGGTTCGTTGACAGAGGAGAAGATCATGAGGCGACCGTCCGTGGCGCTGACAAGGCGGTAGGCGCCATCGAGACCATCGATTTCACTATCTGCAAGTTGAGAAGATGAGCTAACGGATGTTGGATACATTTTGAGGCGATCGACTTACCGGTCGACATACGAATTCGTTGAATGTTTCTACTTATAAAAAACCTTGGATCAAAAGAAAGAGATCAAAATTTAGACGAACTCGAGTCGGAACGTACTTGCTGAACTAATCAACTGGGGCGAGAATTCCCTCTACCTGCAGTCCATAGTCGATGAACGCGTTGATTTGTTTAGCCAATTCAGGAGCATCATAATTAATTCCTTGTTAAGTCAAAAGAGACTTGGGAAGACATCGCGCGAAAATAAATAACGAAGTTCAGGCTTTCAGGAACAGGTGAATATGTGGTTGAACATACCGCATGGTGGTTGACGCCCATTTATACGAGGGTTGAATCCATGTACACTTGGATGTTCTGCTTGTGAACGATGCCATCCCTCAAATTCTGGAGAATAAAATCAGCAAGAACCAGCCAGGTGCAGAAGAAAGGAAAAACCGGCGTAGCATTCGAGAGAAATAAGATGAACCGACCACACCCAGTTCACTGAGCACCACAATGATCATCTTCGAATACCATCTCCTCTGCGCTCAACTCGCTATAAGAAATCGCGTAATTTGAGGTTCCGAGCCCACAACAGAGGTCTCGCGATATCCACCAAAAGAGGGCTGCATTTGTCCAATCCTATATAGAAAAAATCCCGAGAATTTATCCTCTTGACCAACGTCCAACGTAGGTGATGGGAAAGGGGAGGATGCAGGAGGAAGACTTAGTCAACACCGCGAACTTGAGGGCGCAAATTTCTTCGGACTGGGGTTAACTGTGGACGAGAAACAAGTAGTCGAAGTAGGTGACAGTGAAATGTACATATCAAGCGATGTTCGGGGAAAGACGGAGGGAGGGGGGTATGGTATCCAAAGCGCCGAGGAACTCAAGCTCGTCGTACAAATGGTCGCTGCCGGATGAAAGGCCTCCGTCGTCCTTGTAATGGACATGGTTGAATGGATTGTGCCAACACCTTCGTTCTGAACGACAGGTAGGTTGGAAAATAATCAGGGCGAGACCAAGGTGAAATTGCGGTAGGTGATAGGAAGATATACATGAGGCTTCATTAAAGTCTAACATTGGGAATGCAGAAAACGTAACGTACCGGAGGTGCAGAAAGCAACGACGGTCATGAGAATTCCACAAGCTAACGAGCTGAGAACATCTCATTCGAATTACATTAGATTTATGTGCGTTGGTGCGAGGAGCACATACAAGCTCGATTTCGAGTTAAGCCAGTATTAGGCGTACCCACACGAGTGAAGACAGCGTCGAGTGACAAAGGCTGAAGGCGATGAGTCACGATCGTACACGACCAAGGTAAAACAACATACTATATTTCCTGGTTGGTACAAATCCAACTCCCCCCTCCAAGCGCAGAGCAAGCATATCCTTGTACAAGAAAACAAGTTCGAGGGCACCAAGCTGGTCTTGAAGAGAAAGATAGACTGGGCAGAACTCGGGGTTAGCTGCGGCACGCTGGGCTGGCACAGACGGACAGCTCACGGATCTCTGGTGCTCCCACAATCCTTGGCGAAAAGGTCCATGCAGTCCAGAACTTGCAACCTGAAAACAACAACTCGCCTGGCGCTGGTGAAAAGGAATTCCCGGCACTGCCTCTGACATCCCTAATTGCAGGTGTTCTGGGTATGCGAGCGGCAGACTTGAGAACTTGTCTGATCCTGATTTATTTCGTCGCTGGCGGAGGTGGCATCGCTTTCGCGTCGCGATGAGCTGGCAGAACAGCGAGGAAAACGAAATGAACGAGTCGAGAGTTTGTTTCCAAGGGGTACCGCAGTTTGCCGAACCAAGTGATTTCACATTTCCTCAGAGTTCATCACGACAATTTGACAACAATAATCGACGAGAGGATACATTGCCACGAAAAACATGAGCTCATGAATGTGCATGTTCTCGAAGGCACAATACACCGCGCCATGTGGATTTCGAGCTGTTGACCAAGCATCCGAATCATATAAATATAAAATTGGGATATCTTCAACTTTGGGATAATTCACATATACGCCGCCTAAATCGACATGATAAAAGTGGGGCATTTGGAACCTAAGAAATAGTGACGAATTTCACCTATGCTTAGTAGAGCAGGAGATGCAAGCGTGTATACAACATAATGAATCAATGGCTACTGAATCTTGACTGAATCAGACGGAAGGATCATGTACTGGTAGGGGTTGCAAAATAAAATGTTCAAGAAAGAGGTGGCCAAGCGGCGGTTTATTTACTTACAAATGGAGCGACAATAGGGATGATCAAAGTTGAGCTGCAAAAATTTGCAGCTCGACTTGCAGCTGCAGCGGGATATCAATTTCGCCCCATGCTATTCGATGTGCAAAGCATTCTCCATTTTTATGCATGCTCCATGCAATATCAGTTTCCAATACATCTCATTCGAGGACGTCGACCCATATTTCCTCGAACAGCTTACACGGTCCCTACTTCAGGATGTGAATTGTGATCTCACCGACCCTCCATCGCCGGAACTTCACCTCACATGCGGTGCCTCCTCCCGTGATATCCCAGTTGACATTCGACGACGGAAATACACCAGACTAATTCTCGAGGGATACGACGAGGCGCATCTCACTGCCAGTTACCCATTCGACGAACAATGCCTCCTCAGTTCCGAGTTGCATTTCATAAACTGTCCCAGTTTCAACGACGCTGCACTCGACATCCTCTCCAAAATCAGCCCAGAGACTCAAGCTCCAGTGTTTTCGGCGAACCTGAAGGGCCTGAAACTCACCGATTGCCGTAGTTTTACCATTCAAGCGCTGAAGGACATGGTGACGGCACGCGCAATGAATTTGCAGAGGCACTCTCGGATGCCTGGGTGGAAGAACAGGCGACTGAATTCGTTGGAGGTCAGTGGGTATGGTACCCCCTTGACGGACAAGGATGAATACTGGTTTAGAACTCATCTGAAGAATTTTTCGCGGGATGGTGCGTTATTCGATGCATTTTTAATTAATTCTCATCATCGTCTAATCAACCCACGTTTCTTTATAACGTTCGACGCTACGCCGTAGATCTAAGCAAAAGTTACCTGGCTGCTCCAACTAGTCAAGAGTTGATAAATTCGGACACTGCTATGAGTTTAGTCAAAGATTATGTTTTGTCTGTAACTCCGTGTACTTCATCTGCAGCAGGTATAAAACTCTAAATGGATTGCCTATTCACATTATTCTTTCACTGGTGCCTTGGTTAGAATAATATAATAACCCTTCTCGAAGCTCGACTTCCTCACACCGTTCGACTGTAAAACCGGCCACTCCTCAAACTCCTCGAACCCGTACACTTCCCATCGCTCTATCGGTAGCTCTTCCACACATACGGCCGGAACAGGGCCCTACTTACTATTACCGCCCATCCCTAGTCCTTCGAGGTACTGAGAATCACTGTCAAGCTGGTTGAGGAAGGTTTGGGGATATCTGGTGTTGACGACGTCTACGAGCTGTGGTGAGTCTATCATCGTACTGATATGAGCGAATTGCAGACAAGGATGAGAGCAATTTAAACCCACCATCAGGTCTAGGAGTACCCTGTGACGACACCGGTTCCGCTAACATCTTGTGGCTCCTGGGCCTCAACAAAGACGCCGTTGCTTCCTTGGCTTTCTTCCCGTTTGACTGCCCTGCGTCGTCTGAAGACGACTCCAAGCCCGTAAAATCATTTTCGTTCTGATTCTCGTAAGCAAACAACAAGAATCGAAGGCACGACGCCGAACATGGCCGTATTCGGCGAAGATGCTTGGCGATATATCCACGCGTTCGCACTAAAATGAGTGGGTTCCGTTCAAGTTACGGTGGGCACTCCATATGGAAGACGGCTTGGGGAAGGTCTCGAGGAAAGGTAAATGTTGAGCGGATGAAGACTTGGGAGTGGACGACGCTACCGCTCCCACTGCTGCTATTATCCCACACATCCGACCTCTTCCTCGCCCTCGTCCTCGCCCATCCTGCAACACCCTTCATTGACGTCCTCGCTGGCCCCGAAACCACATCGTCAGAGAAGATCGAGGCATATCCCCGTCTCCGCCGCGCCTGATGTATCTATCGACGATCCAGGCGGTAAGCTGATATCCAAGACCTCAGTCTTTGTCATCTTCCTGGTCCCGGTCCTGGTCCATCCTCCAACCTTCATCGGTGTCCTCGCCGAGCGCGGAACAACATCGTCTGAGAAAGAGACGGAGCTACTCCCCGTGTCCGTCGTACCAGCCATATCCATCGACGACGACGCAAGCGGCGGCGGCAAACTGATATCCAACACCCCCCGTCACATCCAAGGCGACGGAGGCGTCCGCGACACCTGCACAACAACAACAACAGGCACCACCGCCGTCGTCGATTTCCCCTTCCTCTTCGGCGAGATGCTGCTTGCCCCACGCCCTCTATTCCTAACCTCCTCCAAGGCCAACGACACAGCCTCTGCGAGTTTTCGCGGTTGTCTAGAGCGCGATTTACGTTCGGGAGAGGATGCTCTGGTGCCTGGAGCTGAACCCGAGCCGGTACTGCCCAGCGCCTTGCCGTCGCTGAAATAAGACCGAGCGCCTTTCCGCGTCGTATCTTTGGTCGGTTTCTTCGTTTTGGTCTTCTTCTTCGTGCTGTCTGGTACTCGCTGCTGCTGATGTTCTTCATGGTTCCGAGACGGACTAAGCTGGCGATACGGAATATGAGGCGGAGACGGCCTCGCATGCGGGCGATAACTATTCCTATACGAGTGTAACTGCGTGCGCCGTCGCCTGGGCGACGTACTCCCAGAGGACGACGTCGATTCCGAGCTCGCATTCGCATTCGCGAAATCCAGATCGTCCAACCCATCGCTGAGGTTCCCGCGCGAATCGGGCCAATAGGCGAAGGGCTGTGGGTGTGGGTGGAGAAATCTTCGTCGTCGACGAAGAATTCGATGGGCGACTCGGAATTTACGTTGAGTGGGGAGGGTGGGGGTGTAGAAGGGATGCGTTGTCGAAGAATGCGATGCGAGTGGAGTGGGGCTTCGATGGATTGGGTTTCGTCTGTGGTGATTTCCGTTTCGGGTTTTGGATGCTTCTGTTCAGGAGATGGAGGATGTGTTTGAGGAGGAGGTGGTTGTGGAGAAGGAAGTCGAGGAGGAGGGAGAGAGCGAGCGATGGAGGCTGCGACTGGGCCAGTTGGAGTGGTAGCAGGGGACGGCCTCATCCTTGGCTTAGCCCGGCCTGCCTGTAGGAGGCGAAGGGGGCAACGAGCGTTTCCCAACCGGAGTTGAGACCTGGGTATTATTTCAAGACTTGGGGTTAATCGAATTGGAGAGGGTGTGTGGTCCAGCGAGGTAATGGAGGAAGCTGCGGACGTTTCGACCGTGATGGATCCTTCAGGCGCGTTGTGGGAGGTGTCGTGACACTGGCAGTTCCCGCTTCATCGGGTTTACTCGTCGTTAGCTGCTTTCCATCCAGCTGCCTGTTGGCGCGCAAGTCGAAGTATACCTCTGAATAGGCTGTGTGTCCCATCTGGAAAAAGAAGAAAAAGGGGTCAGGACGCGGAACGAAAGAAAACGAGACGAAGTGAAATCCACAAAAAAAAAAAGGCGATATACGAACCTGGCCAATGGTCAGAACCCTCAAATAAGTTTTGTCTTTTCGGAACCCATCTCCGTCCTCCGCATGGTCTACATCTCCTTGAATATCGTTTCGGAGCCCCCTTTCTGGAGCTCGAGCCCTGGAGCAGGAGATGAATTAGCCTCCCCTTTTGAGCATGGGTGATATCAGGGTTTCGGGTTCCAGACGGCGATGTAGCCTAGGGTGCGACGAAATGGGGCTTACGAGGCCACAAGCGAGGCCATTTTCGTTGTGGACGGGATGGAGTTCGAGGAAAAGTTCAGTCGTCGTGTGACCGTCACACGTCCGTTCCTCAACCACGTCAATGAGCGATTGATTCAAATCGTCTTTGTTTATGATAACTGACCATGGGACTGACGTTTTATAGGAAATTTCTATCGATATATCATTAGTCACTTTCCCAGAAAAAAAAGCACCCCAAGTTCGAAAGGGCAATCGCTTTCTCATCCTCTCAAGTTTCGACTCTGGTCAACGGGGCAACCATGTCGATAGCGCGATGGAGGAGGTAAATTTAACCGGAGACCCAAAGGTGAGTGGATAGGAACGTCTGCATAGTGCCCAACATCTCACAGTTCCTTTGTTGCCTCAAGTAACGTCAACCGCGACCGCCGAGAAACAAGAAGAGGATACCAGAGAAAGGTGAACCGCAGGGGAAACGTTAGAAAATCACAAGGGCAAGGCATGTTATCTGTCTTCTTTCCGGTTCGTAGTAGATCTTTTTCATTCTAGCTGGCTATACACTGGCACGCAGCTTGAAGTTAGGAATATTCAAACCACTTTCTAGACATTTAAGTACTCGTTTACTTTTGGAATGAGGATTCGGGTCATGCTTTTATAGCACGTTTATCTCTCCAATACACTGCCATGCCAATTGGACGGGGTCAAGGAGGCGTGTACGCGGTTGATTTCTGTCATAATTCCCATTCCCTCATTTTCAGTGATAACGGCGCGTGGCATCTTAAATCGGAAGATGAACCCCGAATTTAACCTTGTCTGCTTTTTTTGGCAGCAGGGACGATCCAGCGGTCGTTCTCCAGGACTTGGAAGTTTGCCTCATGTTTTAATCTTCCTCGTCGGCGGTGGTGCATCGTGACTACCGTATTTAAACGCCGACTAATTAATGAAACCCATTCACTGATCCGTGTAGCTCTGACTCCTTATTGATCGTGGCCAGGATCCTTCTGCAAAACAACTCAAAGGAGCCGCACTTTGCTCAACTTCATCTGCCCCGAGTTTTTGATGGACGGCCGTTATCCAGGATTACGGCCGACTGTCTCTTTCCACATTGCCGTACATACCTCTTTACCTTGGACCAATTTCTTCACTCATCATCCATAGAATATTGTCATTCAACGGAAACACTGCTCATGGAGATACTGCCGCCGTCATTCACGCGTACAACAAACTCAACTCAGGAATTCATCTTCCCTCTAACCACCAACGAGGCGGACGTCGTATCACCCTGACGATCGGGGACATTGTTCCCTTGTACGACAGCAACTGGAACCCACCGGCCGACTTGCAAGCTCTAGCCCGAGAACACTGGATTGGAGACCAAACAAGTCTACGCCTTTCGGTCCATCAGCGAGGGCATGGTCGAGGTATTTACGTTGGAGAGGGCAGTGCAGGAGCTGAGGTCGGATCAACCCTGTAATTCGGCATGGACGAGGCACAGTGTGGTAGGATTAATGGGCGCGCTTTTATTTCATTCGCCTTCTAACCGTTTCCTCGGTTGGCACACATGGCAATCTATTTCTACTTACAGTCATCGCTGTATTTGTGTATTCTTTGTTTTTTTTTCGTTTTATATTCCTACACGACCGTCGATTGGTTGTTCTCGATATGCATAAATTGGATGGTAGGAAACAAGACGATATTACGAAGAAAAGCGGAGATTTCGGTCCGTGCCGCATCCCACAAGCGGATTTTGGTCGACCAACACTCTTGCAACTTGAACCCAACATGTCGAACCAGCCAAAGAAGAAAACTCATTTTCTCTCTGCAATTCGCAGTGGTTACAGATATTTACGAAGCCGCCCACCATCGCCAACTACTGCAGCCCAAACGGTGCCGATCGCAAGCGAATCACCACCTGGAGCCCCCTCGCTCTTGATATCCAGTCCACCTTCCCTCACGGGGCAAAACCCGCACATCCAATCGGTGACACCACCTATCTCAGCAGCTCAGGCAGGCTCCTCAAAGCCTGGTGACTCCTCGTCTTATCCAGGTAGATCTTTGCTTCAAAGGTCTGCGTCAGCGCTCTAACTCTCGTTTAGCCAAGGAGTATGCCAAAACCACCTTGAACGGGGCGTATGAGTTGCTCAAGGTTATTAAGGAGTCCTCAGACGTGTTTATTCCTCTGAAATCTGTCGTTGGCGGTGTCGTCGCTTGCGTCGATGCGTACAAGGTGCGTTCTATGGCAACCATTGACGTCGATCTTAGCCTGATTTCATACATAGAACACATCTGGCAACCATGAAGAGATGGAACGGGTCTTGAAAAGTATTGATCAATTAGCGTCGGTCCTCGTGGCCAAGTTGAAGGAATCCAAGGATCATAAGCGGTTGGATCGGGTGATAACACATTTGTCCAAGTACGCTTCTACTGCTCTGTACATTCTGAACTGCGACCCCTAATTCCGGCGTCTACAGGTCACTGGAAGAAGAAGACGAGAAGATCAAGATCATGCACGAACGAGGATTTCTTGTCAGGTTGGCTCAAAACAGCAACGATGCGGGCGAACTCATTTCCTCGTGCCAAGCAATTAAAGACGCGCTTGATAAATTCTATGTAAGTTATTCGTGATCTGCCGAATCACGTTTCATTGAACGCTCTCCAGGTTGAGCTTACTCTGTTGGTGGAAAGGAACACACACGATATCCTCAAGGTGCGTCCCATCCAACGATCGAAAATGATATCGCTCTAACGTTTTTTGTAGCATGTAGTTTTCCAGAACCTGCCTCGCTCTCGTGATGCAGCTTTCAGTGCGGCAATCAACCTCGTCAACGTTTCCCGTGGTCCATGCACTGAGGGTACGCGCGTCGACATCATTGAGCAGATTATTGGGTGGGCAATGGAAAAGGACCCCGTGAAAGCGCCGTCGGTATATTGGCTTAGCGGACTGGCCGGCTTGGGAAAGACCACAATCGCCTACACTATCTGCGAGCTGCTGGAAAAATCAGGTGTTCCATTCGCCTCTTTCTTCTGTTCGCTCCAACTCGACAGCAAGAACTCAAAGCTCCTCGTCCCGACCCTATGCCGCGACCTTGCCGAACTATTTTCCTCCTACGCATCCGAAGTTTTACCTATCCTGGAGAGCAACTCCAAGATCGTAGACGCAGAGCTGCGCCGACAAATGGACGAACTGCTCGCAAAGCCGTGGGAGGCTTCCCTTGCTCACCGAGATCGCCTTCAAGTGCCTGTCATTGTCGTGGATGCTCTGGATGAGAGTGATCGTGGAACTAACTTTCTACAGGAGCTCCTTCGCGTCGTTGAGTCTGGTAAGTTCGCTGGAATCAAGTTTCTTGTGACAAGTCGACCAGATCCCACACTCGTCGACTTGTGCAAGTCGTTTCCTCCAAATGCGGTTTGCAAGCTCCACGAGGTTGATACTGCCAATGTCCAAAAGGACATTGAGAAATACTTGCGCACAGCGCTCCCGGACTTACAGGAGAAAGTTGAACTAGTAGAACTGGCACAACGCGCGGGCGGGTTGTTTATCTATGCCTCCACTGCTGTGAGGTTCATATCCCCTCATCCTCCTTTCTCAACCCCCGAGAAACTCTCCCAGCTGCAAAGCATGTTAAGCTCGTGGCCAACGTCTGCTGGAAGCAGTGAAAAGGTGGCAGTGGACGAGTTATATGAACGGATCTTGGGAGTTGCTTTCTCAAATGACCACGTCCGTCGCGACCGCTTGCAAATCCTCCATACAATCCTTTGTGCAGAAAGCAGGATCAACATGTCTGTCCTGGCTGACCTTTGTAATACCCATCAGGATACAGTTAAGACAGTTGTGGACTCTCTACACGCTGTTCTTTTTGTCTCTTCCAGTGATGACTGTGTCTATTGGTACCACACTTCATTTCCTGACTTTGTGTTCACACAAGCACGAGCGAAGTGCCGGATTTCCCTCCATCCGCATGGTCCAATCCATGAGATTGATGTATTCTGTGATGTGCCTGCCCAACATGCCATCCTTGCCCATGAATGCTTCTCCATTATGCAGAAATCACTACATTTCAACATGTGTAATCTCAATTCATCTTACATCTTTGACTCTGATGTCCCTGAGCTTATTGTTCAGACTCATAGGAAGCTCTCACCCACACTACGATATATTATCTATTCGTTTTATAAGTATAATCTTATCTCCATTTACGATTTTTTCCCAAATCCTAATAGGCAATTTTATATATATATTATTAAAGACTACTCATGCAAAAAAGCTAAGGATATGGTGGACG
>Ga0307517_10009472_pt1 | contig 13794 bp, 17 predicted proteins | sample 23_EM_MG_FD_194515 | JGI IMG/M metagenome (GOLD analysis project Ga0307517, IMG submission 194515) | Populus trichocarpa ectomycorrhiza microbial communities from riparian zone in the Pacific Northwest, United States - 23_EM | ecosystem: Host-associated > Plants > Roots > Unclassified | place...
CGCTATGAAAGATAGCAATGCTCAGTTATCACCTGTTGTGGTGAAAGACTGTGTGTATATTACCTATGAAAGATAGCAATGCTACAAGGTAATATAAGTATACAGTAATATAATGAATGTATGTAAAATAAGCTCACCTCAGTTATCACCCGTTGTGGTGAAAGACTGAGGTGGTGAAGGAAAACAATGTCGAGTTCTCAACAGAGAACACGAGGCAACACGGCCTCGGAAACAAACAAATAAAAGAAAAACATACAGTCCATACGAGGACATCATTGATTGTAATTACCATTCCAACAATTGGACAAGAATTGGTAGATAGACAAACTTATTAGTTCTCCCCCTCCTCACTCTATGAGAGTATACCATGCCAGGTTGTGGCACTATTGAAGGCTTGGGGAGGCTCTACCAAGTGATAATCAAGTCATGATCATCTGTGAGCGATTCTGGCCTTGCTTCTTTGCAGACATGCTTATCTCTTCTGGTGACTCAAGGGTGTTGCAAGGGTGTTGTTGGAAAAACGGTAGATCGGTGATTGGTCTTGACACCGCTAACTGAGCTGATGCAAGAACATAGGTGCGCTTGTTATAGTGCATATGAATCAATATGAATGAATCAGAGACTGTAATGACTATCAGCTAGACTGTACAGATAGATGTACTGCGGTCAGCGTGCATCAGCGACCCTAATTTCTGGTCCATTTATGTGCCACGACTGACTCGATCTGACTCGTTAAAGTTATAATAATAGGACCGATCAACCCAAAAATGTTGATGTCAGACATTGAGCCGATATATAATGTGAATCACTACGCAAATTTCAATTTATAGGGTAGTTTTCTCTCAGAAACATATCAGAATCCACCGTATCAACAAAATAGTGGGCTTTCTCGCCCTCTCGCTGACTCACAGGACAGAGGAGGGCGCCACGAAGTACGTATTCCATAGAAACCAGAGACGATTCCGGGTCCTCGTCGAGCACTCGGCAGCCTGACCAAGCCGTCTTTGGCTTCCAGTGGCTGCGGGAGAACCGACGTACCAGAGCTAAATCAATTTCTTTACGAGATGGCAGGGTGCAACGGATAAGGTCACAAAGGCGTGCAACACTGAGATCTGCTGCGTCGTCGTGGATGATCACGCAGTCGAAACGTGGTTCACCGTGAAAAGATGTATTACATCGCATGATGTCCCGGCCTTCAGTCCAATCCTCTAGTGATTGAAATTTTAGTGCAACATTTTTATATCGCCTTACCTATCAAATATTAACCAGAAATGATCCATGTTTCGCAAAATAAGTAGAGGAAAACTCACAAATATTTCGTCCTCGTAGCTCAGTGCATCCTCAGGAAAATGGCAAGCAATAAAGTCTCTCAATCGTTGATCAAGATCGCAGTATTCCCTATGCGTCCTTGAGCGGTCCTCCACCAGAACTCGGACATTCACTCTCTTCCCCTCAGGCGACCCGAATTGCCACTGTTTCAAGTCTGCTTCGTTAGTTGTCACCAGTTCTTCAGCTTCACCTTCATATGTGATTTGACGCGCTTGAATGTCGTTGTCAATAGCCATACGGATACGAGCTATCGCTTCCAATTTTTCGTCGATTACTACCATCTATTGCGATGGTTGAAATAAATGAAATAACTGACTACCTATTTGAATGCTGCTCACCTGGTGCTCTGAATTTTTCATGTTTGTTTGTTCGAATGCTTGAGACGCTTCCTGCTGAACGCCTTCGCCGGTCCGCGTAGAAAAGTTGTCCACTGTTCCTTTTTCTTTGATGTCTCGAGTGACATGCTGAGAGGCATGTTGCTTTAAAAAGTCAAAGTTCTTTCCGTACTCTTTGTGGACCTCCTACATTGAACGGGCGGTTAAAACTGATACAGGGAAAAATATACCAATGCGAAGACTTACAGCGCAACATTTCTGGTAGACAAGGATAGCATTTTCGACTTTCTTGATTCGCTCATCTGTCATACAGTGGAGACCAACCAGGATTCGATAGTGAATATATGCGCGGATGCAATGCACAAGCGACGAGTCCTTGGGAAGAAGATCAACAATGCAGGGCAGAATGCACTGATTTCAAAGGTCAAGGTGAGAAATCTCCATTGAATCGACCACTCACTTTCAAGATATCATAGAAAGCTTGTCCGTCCGAAAACTCGGTTGTGCTAACAGCGTTGAAGTGCTTCATGCCACTCCATCGAGGAAATTTTGCCATTCTGAAAAAAGATTCTTTAATTTAAATGCACACCGGGGAGAAAGAAACCCACCGCTTTGTGAGTTTCCCTTTCCCGCCTAACGCCTCCAAAACTACCAGAAGAAGTACCCAAAGATGCTTTCCCCACTTTCCCAGGTCGTCGGAATGTAGGGTATCATATGAGTAGGCTCTGTACGGATCGGAAAATCTGAAGTCCCAAAGGAAGTGCTGTGCCATGGCAGTGTAGCGATGAGTGTCTAAATGAATTCTTTTGTGATTCGGCTTACCTCAACGTTATGAAGCCCATGATCTTTGAGAAGATTCTCCCTTGCACCTTTTGTTTTTGCCTTTGATGCAAGGACGATCACAGCTTTCATATTCTCCGGAGTACGCAACTCTGCAAATTTACCGGCAATGTTGTGAAGGTCTGAGTGAAAAACGAGGCACTTTGGACATGGGTAGTTAGCTCCAGCTGCACGGCATCCACAGAAATAGGCTGCTTCTTCTGCATCCTGCGATTCAATCAAGATACCAGGGTACAGCACGCGGGTGATGCCGTCTGCGCACAGGTGAGCATCTCCATTGTGAGAGCGATGTCGGAGGCTGCTAAACACTTTTTGAAGAACCTTCTGATAAACTTCATTTTTGAACCGGGCGAATTCTTCTTTTTGAGGCGCTGATCTGCTTGATGGATCAGATGGATCCAAAATCTGAAACTACTGTGAGAAAAATCATGGGAATGGGCACTAAACATACCATGGGCATGTATCCAAGAAGCACTCCACCACCATTTCCAGATGCGTTTCTTATCTGACGCGGGAGCCATGCGGCCCGAAGCACCATAGGATACTTTTTTATGCGTCGTGTGACAAGACCTTTATCCAGCCAAAAATGTAGCGGAAGAAAGCAATGAGGGTACCCACTACATGCATCATCAAGCTCGTTCTGGGCAAGAAGAGAATCTAAAGTTGGAGTGGGACGGGGAAATTTTTGGGACCGCTCACATCAACTTCCCACCACACATCTGCTGTATTTGGCTCATCGTAGATCCGTTCCTCGCGATCTCCATGACAGTAGAATTTTTTAACAGAATTCCACATATTCCACGGGGCCAGCGACTCGTCTTGGATGAGTGCCAGGATCCATTCCCAAGGGTCTCGATACTCGAAAGTAATTTGATGAGGCTGACCTTCGTACATAGCTGTGATGGTTTTGCATTTGAACTATGATTCAATTTGTAAAGCCATTATTTAAGCTCAAATTGTAATAGAGCGACAAAAAATACAGCTACATACCTGAACAAAGTATTTGCGGGCTTTTGAGAGTACTTCTTCCATATCTTTATGGCTCTTGATGGAGAGTAAACTTCCCACTGCCCATGTTGAGTTAATTCTTCCCAATTGCGTGTTCACCAGCTCTTTAGACAGTAATCCCTTTATAGCCGTCTCGGTGTACTCGAAATCGGCAAGATTCTTAAAAGGGGCCCATGGACAAACATCGGGCTTGGGCTGGAAGGCAGGGATCTCTTCAGAGGCCGAGAGTGGGATAATTCGGATGGAAGGATCGCAAGTATGAGGGTGCGGTATGATTTTAATGTATTCCTGAGGCAGGTTTAGATCAGTAGCAGCGCCTTCTATGCATTTTAGACTGTTTCAGAACATGGCATGACCTATAAATATATTGGTACTTGCCGAGTTGCTCTGTTGGCATTGTGTTGTCGAGGCATGTACCAATTGGCGGAGATGTCGCGCTCGAAGGAAGATCGTCTATCGTTTCCGAGTCCACCAGCATTGCACTTGATCCTTGGCCTTGAATAAATTCTGGCTCATTTTGTTGAAGAGCTTTGCTCCGAACAAGTACGCGCGTTGCCTCGATCTTCCTTCGCTCGCAGAGTATCTCCCATTGGACCTTGCATGCCTTTTGGTGCTTATCGAATCGAATTGTTTGTCGGTTGGCATTGCAGTAGCGACATTTACGGTAAAGATTCTCAAGCTTAAGACTCGAAGACTTTTTGGAGTCTTTATAGCGGCGTGGCATTGGTGGTTAGATAGTTAAATCGTTAAAAATAACCAAGTTGGGTGGGCTTCTGCCAAATCTGTCGTCATCACGATTAAAAATTAGCTCCACTTGTTGACCTGTGGAGCGGCCCCACAGTTGGCACACTGGCACCGTACTTAAAGGCGATCTCGTTGCCTCACAGCGGAAATCCATCTTTCTACTCTGATGCCACAAGCCGCAAATCATACACACAGCCGCTCCCATTCGATCTCGCCTTCTGATGATGAGAACGCACCCCCTCTCAGCCTTGGCACAAGTAAGGAGGCACTGATTAAGGTGAGCAAGTTCAACCTCGCAATCATCGTCATGACGCTTAGTCATGTGATCGCGTTTTGGAGATTGCCCGACAGCATCAAGCTCGGAAGAACACACTCAGCCAAGAAAATGAGGCCCTTCGCCGCAAACTCGCCGACATCTCCAACGACAATGACAACGACATCGATCATAGCGAGGGCTCCGCACATAGGTCGAAGCGCCAAAGGACCCGCAATCCTACACCCACCGACTCTGATAACGAAACCATGGACGACACCAGTGCAGGTCAGGCCGAGGACGAGTTCGTCAACAATGTAGGACACAAATTCTGCATCATCTACGCGCTCTGGGTTCGCAAGGGCGCAGACATCTTCAAGATAAAACTCGACGACACCTACGACACCAGTCAAAGGTTTGAAAACGACAACAACAAAGTCCGAGGCCAACTGGAAGAAATTGTTGGCCTTCTCCGAGAGCGGCTTGATCAGGACGCCATTCTCCATCAGAAGTGGGTACGTAGAGAGGTATGAGGACTTATATCTTTTTTTCATCAATCTATCTAAGGCCCGTCTAGTTTATGAAAGGTCTCAACACTCAGCGCTCCAACACAGCATCTCGCATTCGCCACAACTGCTCTGCCATCTTCGGGATTCTCGACACTGACTTGATCGATCCCGAGCAGCGAAAGGCCAAGTTCCGTGGTCGCATAGGCTGGGTACCCAATGAAGGCGGAGGTGGTACATACTCGAGTGTCGACGTTGACATCATTCACAAGGATTACTCGGGTAAGTACGAGCTGTCTAAGATTTTCCTCAGCCCGGTCCTGATGGCGGTGAGTACTTAACATTCTCATTCCTGCAATACAATTGACGCCGTTCTTAGCTCTTCGTTGCTCTCATCCGTGGGCCAACATCAGCAAGAAATTTCATGCTTGGGAACACGAGACATCATCCCCAGACCGAGACTATTGGCCGCATTCATGGCATTCGCAACACCACATCAGGCGCCATTGCCACATGTGCTATCTTGGTACGTCGAGACTTAATTGTCTCGCTTCGCCTTTTTACTGATTGTTTGCTACAGGCGCGTTGGGCACTGTCTAGCGATGTCTCTCTCCAGGAAGTGGGAAGTAGTACCGGCATACGATATTTCAAGGATTACGAAGAATACCTCACACTACTCGAGATTGGTTTACGAACCAGGAAGAAGACCATTCTCAACATATTCAAGGAGTGGGATGCAAAAATCTTTCCCGAGACCGACTCCAGCCTAGCAGGTGCTGAGCCCAGCAAGGACGACACCGCTAACCTCAAAATGTTGATGGAATCGCTTAAGGAGGACACAGACGAAGATGGCGACAATGCTGAAGGGCCCGGGGGCACTGGGTCGGCAAATGATTAGATCCTATATCCATAGCTCTATACCTGCTCAAATTAAATGTAGCTGTCATTGTTTCGTTGTCTCCAACCAAGAATTTAGCAAGATTATAACTGCAAGTGATATTAAGCGAAATTAAGCAATATGGTGACACATGGCACATCTGCTTGATCACAGCTGACAATACTGATAAAGAAGCACAAGATATGGTCCATATGGTATGCCCAGTCAACACCAATCTTTCCAGTCAGTGCGGTAGTCAGTAATCGTGCTGACCGCCAACTGACCACAGTTATTAAACATCTTCGAAACTGGTGACCTACCCCTTCAGCTGACGGGCTTATGCCCGAATATTGGCTCATATTGGCCCACATTGGTTTTTCGTCATTTTTCCGACATCCCGAATGAAGGGTAGACGATGGTGCGTATAGGTCTATCGGTGTAGGATTGTCCTCCGACGATGTTAAGACGTTTGCCGGAGCGATCTGTGCCAGTGTTGAACTGCAAGCCGATCTTAATAGCGGGTCCGTAGTCCAGCTCACAGAGGGCGTTGGACTGCCTTGGGGAGAGCTCGGCTTGGCTGAGGTCGATTGTGCGGAGGACGGGGAGGGGGATGGTCGAGATGACGTGCGAGAATTTGTGGTGATCCTTGTCGTTGGTCGTGACGACCACTGCGCCAGTATTATGTTTGAGCGCGATGGAGGTTACCTTAGATTTGAGCTTGATGGCGTTTGGTTTACGACTGCGAATATACTTGGCCATGCAATTTGCAATCTCATGGGCGCCGCCACTGAAAAGTGTTCATGAATTAGGTGTTTCTATCCGTCTGAATGTGGAAGAAGGACGAACTCTATGCAAAACCAGTCTGTCCGAAGCGCGTTTGGTCCTGGCTGCCAACCGAATGCGATTGCCTCTAAAACAGTCTCGGATAAAGCGCGATCATATGGACTTGTCAAAGGTTTCGCACCAATTGACGACATCTGTTGGGAGTGGCTTATTCGGTATATTGACTCGGCCTGCGCTCGGTTGATATTTGAGGCCCGGGTCGAGTAATTGTCAAAGTCCTGCATGTATTGCCAGCCAGCCGTCCCGTCGTTCTTCAGATCCTAGGCGGGTAAAAGGAGTGACAACATCGTCAGTGATCATGATGGCTTTCATACCCGCAGTGATGTACGGGTTTGCGTCGACGTCCTGGATTGTAGAGGGCCTGATCTAAGTCACGATAAAAACTAAACCCAAAGGCCCGTTCTCTTTTTGTCTTTTATTGGGACCATTTTGGTGTGAGTGGTTGATGAGCAGTTGACGTTTTTGGGAACAAATAAAGGGGATGAGTCGGACAGAGTGGCGGCACCGTTGTGTGCCACCACGTACGCATCCCAGAGTCCAGACCCTCAACATGCATCCCCCGCAGGAACGATGGAAACCCGACCATCAATCTATACCATGAATCGGGGGACGTTCATCGACACATACCAATGCGAGGAAGAAATGTGAGAATGTGAGAAGGCAGGTACACGTGGGTATTTGTGAGGGTGGGGGGTCAAGCGGGAACCCATCGTCGTCGAATGTTGGGCTCCTTCGCAGTCCGAGTGCTAAGAGCCTAGGGGAAAGAGGTGATCACAATATCCGAGAGTAAATGGAAGGTATCATACAAGAAAGGGATGAGGAATGTGAACGCCTGAGTGACATATGGTGGGACTCACCAACCGTCATGAGATTACTCTATGGCGGGAACTTAAAAGCGCCATCGACGCCCTGAAGCTCATCTATAGTGGAGCTTGATAGGTCGTAATAGGGATCATCGCATTGTGGGAGTCGTCGCCTTGAGGGTTGGGTGTCACCTTGTGGCGTTGACATCGGTTCGCGAATGCGGTATTGACCTCGTTTCGTGGTCTTTGGGTTGCAACTCCAGCAGCCCTTGGGGGATGTAGTGATGGCGGTCATGTAAATGGGTGTGTACTGGGAAAGCATCAAGTTATACTCGGGTCTCGTAAATCAAACCCTTAGAATAACATTCCCGCCAAATTCCCGCAGCACCATGATACTGAAATCTAGCCAAATACGAAATCATAACATTGCAAGTTTACACAGTTGAACGACTCGTCTGAGGGAAGAGCTGTTAATTTGAGGGCTGCGCTACCGAACACCCAGCCCTAGTACTAGTCTATAACCAGAATTCGGCCTGAAGTAACAAAATAAGCATCCGGTTGAACACCGTGCTGAGCCGGAACAGCTCCTTTGCCTCGGATCACAAACGCGGTTGCTCCTCGTACCGAGCGGGTCCAAACCTCCTGTCCACCATTGGCGTTGATTTGGTAGTATGAGCCGTTTTGGACAGCACCACCAGGATTATTACCATCAATGGCAACGGCGACATGGATTATATCAGCAGTGTTGTTGAGGACTCTGATGTTGTCTGCCATGATAAGGGCTGTGGAAATCGTCAGTAACGGAGATTCGAGGCGCAATTTGAAAGTTCCGCACCAAGTATCAAATAGAATGTTTGTGGATGGAGCTAAAACGCTGAATATTTGTTCACCTGAACATAGGTATGGATGGTCAATCAAGTGGATCTAAAAGCAGTGGTAGAACAGTACTCACTTTGTGAGGAACGAGGATCTCTGGGGACTGTGCTTCGACCATGTCGAAGTATTTATACGCACCATATGCACAACAATGCACAACACACCACTGAAGATCATTATGACGCTGTAGACAATAATTCTTTGGCCAGAACAAGGATGGTCTGCTGTCGCATGCTGTACTTGTTTGTTTTTGGAAAGCTAGGAATATGCCTCTATGATGTCCGAATTTCCGGGATTCCCTATCAGATTCTAGTGAAGATAACCGAACAGAAGCGAATGACTTGATAATCTCAATGGCGAGTGTTAACGGAAGCGAAGGAACTAGTTCTGGAAGCTTCAATATGGACGGGGGACCAGGGCCTGTCTGTGATACATAGTTTAAGAACGGACATCCAACTATGGAAGCCGGTGAATGTAATATCCGAAACTATATTCTGGACTAACGTCAGTTGGGAGGAACACGTTCATTCAGCTTGTCACTCAACCTTTATCGATTTGAGAATTAAGGTGCATTGTACGAATTCCAGTTGACCTTATTATTCGGTTAGGGGGATCGATGACGATGACGGCTAGTAGTTGCTAATCGATCCGAATACGCACTTCGCGTTTGCACAATGCAGAGGCCACAAATATCGTGTCAGATGCTTGATCCCAATCCAGAAGAAATTGTGGAAAACTCAGGTCTACTATTAACGGTGGTACTAGCCCGCTGCCAATGTGCCAGTGGCAAGTGAGGCCCACATCGGCAGGACCAGCCCAACGAGTATACGATTCGGACTATCAGAATGCCAATAAAGTTTCAGAATTTTGGGTGAAGTTCGGCTTACAGTGTTGGTTTGCACAACGAATTTCCAAAATTTCAGCGAGGTCGCTGACAAATGTTGATCGTGCCTTATCGGCAAACTCGGCTTCTTCAGCTCCCCCGCCTCCTCTTTGCAAAATTTACGCAATGGATCAAAAATTCCACTGCAGAGTGAAACTAGCATTTTGTGACCCCCCGAACGTCGCTGGGGGCGGGAGGTGGCCATGGCTCAGTGGGTGCGGGATCGGCATTTGGTCGGCAATTAAGTTCCGAATCTCGCCAAGCAGGACCAAACAGGTGTTGAAGAACATTCGTTGTGTGCGAACCAATTTGCAAGACTCCGCGAATGGAGTTCCCTGCGGAATGCCTATCTATGTAGCCGAACCCCAGCAAGCTCAACAAAGCTGACTGCATAGTAGTCAGTCGTACGTCAGAAAAAGTGTGCTAAGTTAGGGTCGCCGTGAATCTGGCTAGCAGTTTGGGTCAAGCCCAAGATTGGCCCAAGTTCCGACATGTGTAGGCTTTTTTTCTCTTGTCGCCGTTCGTTGCATCCCTATGGGAAATGTCGCGACCTTCCATCCTGGAGCTGAAGAGCAAGGAGCTGTTTGGGCCCATCATTACCTCTGTCGACGCCGCCATCCCCGAAGACCTCTTTACCCTTCCTAGGATTCAAGAATACAGGTGGACGGAAGGAAGGTCGTTGTCCGACGGATGGAGAAAACGAATTATATAACCCACCAGGCGCCATGAAGGCATTTCTGGTCGTCTTATCTCAGAACGAAATCCTCAACTCGGTTCTAGCTATCAGCAGCGCTATTGCGTTTATGTGACGTGATCCCCATCCTCCAACCTTCTCTGAGTCTCACAGGGATCCTGTTTGGATCCATGAGGAACTGATTTCGATGTAAATATGTGTTCCCCCAGAGCGGTAAAGTGCTACATCCTGAGTGCTTCTCGCACCAAATCGTTGGTGTGTTGCCTATCGCTGGGAATTCGTAGATGGGTCTGTCAAAAAATTATGATGCGCTACAGACTTAGTTCAAGAATGGACATCCAATTATGGAGGCCGGTGAATGTAATATCCGAGATTATATTCTGGACTAACGTCAGTTGGGAGGAACATGTTCATTCGACTTGTCACTCAACCTTTATCGATCTGAGAATTACATAGGGTGCACCCGTACGAATTCCAGTTGACCTTATTGGTGTTCGGTTAGGGGGATCGATAACGATGACGGCTAGTAGTTGCTAATCGATCCGAATACGCACTTCGCTTCGCACAATGCAGAGGCCACGAATATCGTGTCAAATGCTTGATCCCAATCCAGAAGAAAATGTGGAAAACTGAGGTCTGTTTTAAGGAAAAATTAGCGACTGCCTGAGTTGAATATTGGAATAAAAATTGCTTTGAGTAGAGGGCCTGATCCAAGTCGCGATAAAAACTAAACCCAACGGGTCGTTCTTTTTTTGTCTTTTATTGGGACCATTTTGATGTGAGTGGCAAGTGATTGGTTGATGAGCAGTTGATGTTGTTGGGAACAAATAAAGGGGATGAGTAGATATCACTCCGTATTGATTTCTTTGACCTGGACCCACTCCGACCGTCGTTAGTGCAGCGCAGAATATTTTTATCAAATATGTTCATAGCCCTAAGGTGGGATAACTACAAGGAAGATATATGTGCTTCATCGATGATCGAAGTCGACGATCTCCCATTGGGAGAAACCTTTCCAAAATTGCACTGTAAATCCGCTAATGGCATTTGAATCCAAAGACGTTCTTTGTTACGCCATCTCTACCTTGTCGTGCGAGGGGCACGTGTGTTCCAGGAATGATTATTGAATGACTAGGGTTTTCCTGTGGAATGTCATCGCCTTTTCAATTTTAGAATTGGGGTACGATGCCTGACCGGTGTGATCATGACGGTCTATAAAATAAAGGATCCTGAATACTTTTCTTGGGCGGAACATTCCATTGAGAATTATCAGATCGAAATACACACGTCGCCCGTCGCCCCTGGTTAAAGTGATCCATCCATGAAGTTATCGCCGAACCGAATAGTTTTGGGTGACATCTACCGACCAAACGACACGATGTCGCAGCAAGTCCACAGAGATGAAATCGTAATTATGACATTTTGGGATCGCATTAGACGGATCTCATTGCGTCTAGACTTTATTTGAGTTCAAAAATCAGCTCCATTCAAATCGGACTAAACTTACAAGAGCGCACTGCGGGACTCGGATACTCAATCCGGATTTTGGCTGGCAGATTCCACTTCACGTATATAGAATGGAGTCCTTCCTTAGTCCCCCAGCTTTCTGTTATTAACGATAGCCTCTTTTCACTTTCAATCACTCTTCGTATTGCGCTCTACTACTCCCACAATGGACCCACCGCGCTTTTGTGAGTTGGGATTTCTGATCGAGGCTAATTTGAATTGCAGCTAATCCCCACTCATCAGACGCTGTAATTTTTGACGCTGGATCGACCGGCACTCGCCCCTTCATCTATCGCATTTTTCGGCAAGTCGTCAATGACGACGGCGGCGTTCTTCAACGGGCCCAAGTGGTCGAGGTAGTTAAACATAACGGCAAATCCCTCGGCACTTCGCCATCAGGTTCGATCTTACCGGAGTACATCTCGGCACAGATCTAACATCCGTACAGGTATCCACCAGGTCCATTCGGCTGAAGACCTCGAGAAGCACCTAAAACCCCGTTTTGAGGAGGTTGAAAAAATCCTCCACAGTTTAGGCAACGCCTACCCCATCAAGTATTATCTGTATGCTACGGGGGGTGTTCGGGACGATCTCAATTCAGATCAACAGGAGGAACTGCACGAATGGGTGAAGGAATACATCGAGGGGACGCGGGGTATCGCCAGAACGGACTACGAGTATGAGCCGATCAGCGGGACGGAGGAGGCGAAATATGGCTGGGTCGCGGCCCATCGCTCGATCGGGCGTCCCTACGATGCTGGATATGTGGAGATGGGTGGGGCAACTGCACAGATTGCATTTCCTCTGCCCAACAATAATGAGGCGGTGAAGACGACGGCGAAGAAAATAGCAAGGCGTTTGAATTTGGCGGCGGGGTTGAGTAAAAAGGTGAAGGTGGAGGTAGAGGACGTGGGCCGCCAATTCGTATTTTTGGCATCTTACCCATTGGGTAAGAATGCGGGATATAAGGCGTACAGAAAGGCCTTGTACGCCAACGGAAACGCTCTCGGTCTTACTGCGGGCGAGGTCAAGGATGGCAAGACGGTATGTGTACACACGTATCTTTACGTGCCGAGGCATTGATTGGGCTGATATTTTCTCGCAGATTTTCTATGATCCGGCTAAGCGTATTGGGTCCCCAGACGAGGTCCGAGACAATATCACAAAATTCAGGCGGGACGATGGTCTTGAGGCAAGCCAGGGGAACCCGTCCAAGACGTTCTTTCTGACGCGCTACGCCGTCGACGCGCTGTTCCCCGGCGGCGCCGCGATCACCGAGCCTCTCGACCCAGTCCTCCGCAAGCTCGATTTCATTGGCGCATCCAATTTCTTTTACAGCTTGGGAGTCGCATTACATGACAAGCGCACTGTCAAGCTTTCGAAGCTCCATCAGGCCATTAGGAAGGACAGAGAGAAGACATACGAACAAACGAATGGCGAATTGGCCAGAATGCCCCCTGGAGAACGGGATCTTTGGCGTTCCATCTTCGAAAAGTCGATTTTCACTACCCGATGGACTATGCGGGTACTGCGCCAGGCGTTTGGTATCTCGCTGATGGGTGAATCGGATGAGGGCGGGCGGGATATCACGTTCACGCCTTATAACGGAGACAATCGGTTTAGCTGGACGCTTGGCACGGCCGTCCTCCTTGCATCCTCTGATCCTGAAAAACTCAGTGCCCCTGTCGACGCCATTCGAGCCCAGCAGTGACTCTGCATTTTTCGACCTGGACTCAGGCTGAACTGGTTACACTCGAATTGTGAATTTTGATGTACTTGTACCTTTAGTAGTTCCGTTGTCATTTGATTTGCATTTGATGCGTACGTATGCCATTCAAGTTGTTCCTCCATCAACCATTATCAATCTGCAGCTCGGCAGTGTTGAACGTTTGTAGCTGCTCCAATAGAAAATGGGATGATTTATGAAATGGAGGACTAGGTCCTTCACCAAGTCAACTAGTCTCTCCTAGACAGACTGCGATATATGTGATGTACCCTACAGCTCACGATATATGAAGTCTGTTTATTACCACGCCCTCCGAACCGTGTTAGAAAGTTGTTATGTAATCTTCGGACTTTTAAATTTAGTCGCACTCACTTAATGAGATGAGGGGAATAGGTTTTAGGGGATTTTGAAGAGAAAGTTCTTTAAAAAGTTCTAATGAACATTGTATTAAAATTTCAAGAGATAGAGCCGTGATATGGAAGAGTTAGGGAACTGGTTGGCGGGTTGAGCAATGAGCCAAGGCCAATGATCATGTGATGACATTGTCTTGTCAAACCCATTGCTATGAAAA
>Ga0307517_10009473_pt1 | contig 13794 bp, 15 predicted proteins | sample 23_EM_MG_FD_194515 | JGI IMG/M metagenome (GOLD analysis project Ga0307517, IMG submission 194515) | Populus trichocarpa ectomycorrhiza microbial communities from riparian zone in the Pacific Northwest, United States - 23_EM | ecosystem: Host-associated > Plants > Roots > Unclassified | place...
CGAGTCGGAATTATGGGTGCCCTTTTACTTATTCCTGTTGGTCTTTATCACACTCAATTTCGGCAGGAAAGGCTGGTGGTGGTCCCTTGGCCTCATTATGACGGCTGTCATCGGCGACCTTGTCAGCAGCCATCTTGTCAAGCAGTTCGTTTTCCGCTACCGTCCCTGCCAGGATCCCGTCATAGGAGACACGGTGCGCGTTCTCGTCAGTTACTGCCCCGTCAGCTCCAGTTTCACGTCCTCCCACGCCTGCAATCATTTCGCCATGGCTGTCTTTATCTTCCATACCCTTAAACAGTTCAGCCGCTGGTGGGGAGCCGTCTTCGTCTGGGCCTTCCTGATCTCCTACGCGCAGGTATATGTGGGTGTGCATTATCCCCTGGATGTTGCGGCAGGCGCGTTGCTGGGATGCGGGATCGGTTATGGCACGAGCCGCCTGTTCGAGGGGCAATTCGGCCGGCTTAGTTTACAAACCTATAATCAGTCCCATGCTTGAGATCTTTATTCTACTTTTCCTGATCTTTCTGAACGGACTGTTCGTAATGGCGGAGATCGCACTGGTCTCGGCCCGTAAAAGCAAGCTGGAAAACATGGCCGACAATGGCGACGACAAAGCCCGGGCCGCCCTCAGGCTGGCGGAGAACCCTGAACTATTCCTCTCCACGGCTCAGATCGGCATTACCCTGGTCGCTGTCCTGGTAGGTTTCTATTCCGGTGAGAAATTCAGCGCCAACCTGACCCCTTACCTGGAGAAAGTGCCTTTCCTAAAACATTACGCCGCTAATATTTCCACGGCACTGGTCCTGATCATCGTCACCCTCCTGTCCATCATCTTCGGGGAACTGATCCCGAAAAAGATCGGGCTGCTCCGCGCCGAATGGATCGCACGTCTCGTGGCAAGACCGGTAAGGATCCTGTCCCTGGTCACCCATCCCATCGTGTGGTTGTTGAATGGCAGCAGCAACCTCTTCTTCAAATTGTTCCCCATCGGCTCTACAAAGGACAGCGCCGTCACGGAGGACGAGATCAAGGCGATCATCAATGAAGGCACCGAACAAGGAGCCATCGAAGAGGCCGAGCAGGAGATCATCGAACGGGTCTTCCACCTGGGGGACCGAAATATCACTTCTCTCATGACCCATCGCAGCGATATCATCTGGTTCGATCTTAATGAGAATGAAGAGACGATCAAGGAAAAGATCATCAAGGAGCCTCATTCCGTCTATCCTATCTGCGACGGCGAGATCGATAATATCAAAGGGGTCGTTTCCATCAAAGACCTTTATGTCACCGATGATAAGACGCTCTTCAAGGATATCATGACGCCCGCGCTTTTCATTCCGGAGAACAATTCAGCGTATGTGGTCCTGGAGAAGTTCAAGCAGTCGACGATCCATTGCTGCTTTATCGTGGATGAATACGGGAGCCTGCAAGGCCTTATCACGCTCAACGATATACTGGAAGCCATCGTAGGGGATATCGCCCAGCCGGATGTTCCCGATTATGAGATCATCGAAAGAGAAGATGGCAGCTTCCTGGTCGACGCCCAGATACCCTTCTATGATTTCCTGACCCATTTTCATAAAACGGAATGGATGAATGAGGGAGATCACGAGTTCGACACCCTGGCCGGCTTTATCCTAAATGAGCTGGAACATATCCCCCGCTCCGGAGAGAAGCTGGAATGGAGGGGGTTCAAATTCGAGATCGTGGACATGGACGCGCAGCGCATCGATAAAGTGCTGGTCAATCTATCCGAAGAGGTAAAGAATGAATGGAAGAACGACGAATAGGAAATAGTACGACATACAGATCCAGAATCTGACGTACTGATTTTTGGGTCTTTCCTCTTCAAAATGCCACCGTTGCAGCCGTCTGGGGATAATTCAGCCGGGTGCTCTTCCGGTCTCCGCCCACCGACACATGCACGATATTGATCTCCTGCTCGAAGGCATCATAGAGCAGGCTGTTGGTGATATCGATCCGTTTCAGGGTTGCGATACCGTTCGCCTGAAAGTAGCTCCAGGTGGCATCCGTCTCTTTTTCGCTGCCCGCAAAGACAAGGGTCACGGGCTTGCCGTCCACTTTCAACTGCAGGTGTTTCAGGATATATTCGCTTACCAGCTTATCCATGGCCGTTTTGGTGGCGGGGTTCGATAGGTCCACCTTCCCCTGCGCCGTCTTCGACAGGGCCGTTTCAAAATCGTTCGTAAATATTTTACAGCTGATTTCCAGGGTTTTATCCTTTGCGTTGTGGTTGATCTCCGTGACGCTGATATAGAGGGGATGGCTATCCGTTTTTCCCCTGCCGCCTGCCTGTCCCATCTTGACGCCGGGCAGACCCAGGAGGCCAATTCCCGCAAAGAACCATTTAACCAGTGATAATGCCATTTAAATAGTAAATTTTAATGGTACAAAAGTCTGGATAATTTTGACAACTTTCACAGTATGCAGGAGTTCAATCTATATTTCAGGCTCGGCACGGAGCATATCCTTACCTGGGAGGCGCTGGATCATATCCTGTTCGTGGCAGCCCTCTGCCTGCGCTACCTGCTGAAGGATTGGAGAAAAGTGGTGATCCTGGTCACCGCCTTTACCATCGGGCATTCCATTACCCTGGCCCTCAGTGCTGCCGGCCTGATCCACATCCCTACCCGCTGGATCGAATTCCTGATACCCCTGACCATCGTCGTTACCGCCCTTAATAACCTGGGACAAAGGACGAACCAGGTCGAACACCCCACCAAACTGCCCCTGATCTATTTCTTTGCGTTATTCTTCGGTCTGATCCATGGGATGGCCTACGCCAACACCTTCCTGAGCCTGGAAGGCAGGGAAGGACTGGTGCTGCACCTGCTGGCCTTCAACCTGGGGATCGAAGCCGCGCAATTACTGGTGGTAGCCGTTATCCTGCTAATTTCTTTTATATTCGTGCAACTGGTGAAGCTGCGAAGGTTGTGGTGGGTAAGGATCGCTTCGGTGCTGATACTTTTTTTATCCCTGCGGATGGCCTTCGAAAGATGGCCCCGTTAAAGACCGGCCCCCTTGAAAATACGGATCCTGACCAGGAAAAGCGGCAAAACAACCCGGATGGACAGTATCGTCTCCGGTCAATCAACTATAAAACACACACACATGAAGAGACAACTGCTTATTTTACTGAGTTTCTGTTCCGCAGGCGCCCTGCTGGCCCAGAATACCCAGAACAACGCTACTTCCAACCATGCCAACCGGTTCGAGGCCCTGGGCACCATCCTGCCTACGCCGAACGAATACCGCACGGCCAGCGGCGCGCCCGGGCCTAAATACTGGCAGCAAAAGGCGGATTATGACATCAAATGTGACCTGGATGAGGATAAACTGCGCCTTACCGGTAGCGAGACGATCACCTATTCCAACAATTCCCCCGACGAGCTCACCTACCTCTGGCTCCAGCTCGACGAGAATGAGCATAGCGCGGACAGGAACGCCAATTACCAGGATGCCAGCACCATGCGCAAAGTGATCAGCGACCAGACGATCGACCAGAACGACCGGCTGACGAAGGACAATGATTACGGCGTCAACATCGTAAAGATCACGGATGCACTGGGCAAGACCCTGAAATACACCGTCAACAAGACGATGATGCGCGTCGAGCTGCCCACCGTATTGAAGCCCGGCCAGAAGTTCATTTTTAAGATCGATTGGAACTACCATATCTCCGATCGTATGAAATTCGGCGGAAGGGGCGGCTATGAATTCTTTCCCGAGGACGGCAACTACCTCTTCACGATGACCCAATGGTATCCCCGCCTGTGCGTATACAGTGATTTCCAGGGCTGGCAGAACAACCAGTTCACGGGCCGCGGAGAGTTCGCCCTCACCTTCGGTAATTTCAAAGTACAAATGACGGTGCCCGCCGACCATGTCATTGGCGCTACGGGCGAATGCCAGAACTATCAGCAGGTGCTCACCCCCACCCAGTTCACCCGCTGGCAGCAGGCCCAGACCTCCAAGGAGCCCCTGGAGATCGTCAATCTCGCAGAAGCCAAGGCTTCCGAAGTAAAAAAGAACAAGGCAAAAAAGACCTGGATCTTCAAGGCGGATAATGTCCGTGACTTCGCCTGGGGCTCTTCCCGTAAATTCGTCATGGATGCCATGCCGGCCTATGTAGAAGGAAAGAAAGTGATGTGTATGAGCTACTATGGCAAGGAAGCCTATAACCTGTACCGCAAGTTCTCCACGAAGGCCGTCGCCCATACGATCAAGACGTATTCCCATTTCACCATTCCCTTCCCCTACCCTGTAGCCCAGAGCGTGGAAGCCTCCAATGGCATGGAATATCCGATGATCTGCTTCAACAACGGACGGACGGAAAAAGACGGCACCTATAGCGAAGCGACCAAATATAGCATGCTGGGCGTCGTCATCCATGAAGTCGGCCATAACTTCTTCCCCATGATCATCAACAGCGACGAGCGTCAATGGTCCTGGATGGACGAAGGGTTGAACTCCTTCGTGGAATATCTCACGGAAGAATTGTGGGACAACCGTTTCCCCGTACGCGGGAAAGGTCCGGCCTGGGCCATCGTCGACTATATGAAGCTGCCGAAGGAGCAATTGGAACCCATCATGACCAATTCCGAGAATATCATCGGCTTCGGTCCCAACGCTTATACCAAGCCTGCCACGGGCCTCAATATGCTTCGTGAGACCATCATGGGCCGCGAGCTCTTCGATTATGCCTTTAAGGAATATGCACGCCGTTGGGCTTTCAAACACCCGACGCCTGCCGACCTGTTCCGTACGATGAACGATGCCAGCGCGGAAAACCTGGACTGGTTCTGGCGCGGCTGGTTCTACGGCATCGAGCCCGTGGACATCTCCCTGGACAGCGTGAAACATTTTACTCCCGACCTGAATAATCCTGTAGCCAAAGTGGATACGACGATCATGCGGAGCATAGATAAGCCTTTCCCTACAGGCAAATACCCCGAGGACGTTTCCAAAGCGCGCAACCGGGATGACAAGAATATCGTGTTCGCCACGGATGCCGATACCGCTCTGCGGGATTTCTACTGGAAATACTCCCGCGGCATCGCCCCTTATGACACGACCAAATTCGCGCAGCATATCGTACAGTTCGATGAGCCCATGGATGATGCCACCAGGCAAAAGGTTGCCTCCAGGCAATTCTATGAATTGCAGTTCACCAATAAAGGAGGGCTCGTCATGCCGCTGATCATCGAATGGACCTATACGGACGGCAGCAAGGAAGTAGAAAAGATCCCCGCACAGGTCTGGCGCAAGAATGAAAGCCACCTGACGAAGGTATTCATGAAAGATAAAGAAGTGAAGAGTATCCGCCTCGACCCCAACAGGGAGACAGCCGATATCGACGACAGCAACAACAGCTGGCCGGTAGTGAAGACAGAAAGCAAATTCCAGGTCTTCAAGGCCAAGCAGCAGACCCTGCGCAGCATCCCGCAGACCAATAATCCGATGCAACAGGCGGGCGATAAGAAGGCGTTCTAATATTCGGCCTTGACTTCCGAATAGTTTATTATAAAAAGGCCGGCAACTAATCTTTGCCGGCCTTTTATTTCAGGACGATCATAGCAGGTCAGACAGCCTTAAATACATTGAGCACTTTATGCACCTCATGCAAGATCAATTCCTGTCGCCGGGGATCGATGTAGGCATCTAATTGTTCAATAGGGATCGCGCCCAGCAACGGTTCGCTATCGCCCGGCAGCACGATTGCATCACAGCAAATGGTCCTGCCTGCATACTTGATCCCTAAGGGGCCTACAAAATCATATTCTTCTACTTGCCCGTTGGCCAGCAGTATAGTCCTGCGTGCAATAAAAGTAAGGTCAAGATAAGACTGTAAATTCTCATTAATTGCCATGAAATAGCACCCGGTGTCGACCAGGGCTCTTACCTGTATGCGCCGTACCTCCTCTTCCCCGATCATACAACGACGGGCATCTCCTATATCCTGCAGATTTACCAATTCAATATCAGCATGTACCATTCCCATAAAATAAAGTTTAGTTATCTGCAAAGATAATTCCTCTCTCTTTTGGGATTCGCTAAACTTTTTTAATAAACGCTGCTGGAACTTGACCTTTTTCTTACCGGTCTTCTCATTTCTCGTTGCCTTCCCATCATAACCTTAAGACCGCGCCTTCAGGATGTAGAGGATTTACGATTAGTTCTTGCCGTTTAGGGTGGATCAGCACATCCAATTCTTCCATGGGGATGGCGCCCAGGAGGGGCTCGCTATCACGAGGCAAAACAAAAGCGTTGCAGGTTGCCGTTCTGTTGGCAAACTTTACCCTTATCGGCCCTACCACCTTGTATTCTACCCATTCGCCGCTGGCAAGCTGGGTTACTCTCCTTTCCTGAAATCCAAATCCCATTTGTTCCTGGATGAATTCATTGATGGCCATCATATAGGCCCCGGAGTCGACCAGCATGGTTACCCGTACGCACCTCACTTCATCCTGGTCGATGATATGGCGGCGGGCCAGGCTTATATCATCACAATTGATCAATTCCACTTCAGCATATACTGTTCCCATAAAATAAAGTTTAATTATCTGCAAAGATAATTCCTCTCTCTTTTGGGATCCGCTAAACTTTTTTAATAAACGCTGCCGTTCTGGACTTTGACCTTTTTCTTACCGGTCTTCTTCTCGAAGTCGAGCACTTCTTTGGGTTTGGCGACGGCCTTTTTTTCATCGGCGTCTGCGGTGACGGGAGCGGTAGAGGCTTTGGGCGTTTCTAATTTACCGAGGGTAAAGGTCTGGATCCTCTTGATCATGCCGGTTTCGGTATCGTAGTATTTCCAGACGCCATCCTTGATAGCGACGCCTTCGTTCTTTACTATGACCGTCTTATAGACGTTAATATGATCGATATCTTCTATCTGTAAGGTATCGTATTGCTTGTCGGGATTCAGCGCCCTCCAGGATTCTTCCCGCACGAGATTGCCATTGCTGAAATACTGGCAGATGCCGTTCTTATTCCCCCAGCGGTAGAATTCCATTCCGGCCAGGTCGCCTGACAAAGTATAAATGCGCCAGCCGCCTTCCTTCCGGTTATTCCTGTACTCTCCTTCTTCCTCGTAGCCCGGCTCTCCCCTTACCTCATCGATATGGGTCACCCATTTGCCTTGTTTCCTGCCTTGCTGGTCCATGGCGTTCAGGGTATCGCCTCTCGGGCCGATCGTATACCCCTTCAACTGGGAATATCCCTGGAAAGAGGCCAGCAAAAGAATATAGAGGAAAAGACGGCGCATCGATGGTGGCTTGATACAGGTCATAAAATAGGCTTTCAACACCTTGATGTAACGAAAATCATTCCAATTTATGATAGCTACCGGGCACAGATTCCAGGGGTATACCCCTTATATTTGTATACTTAACTGATCACCATGCAAATATACAAAGTGCTGGCAGTACTGCTGCTCCTAAGTGTTTCCGCCAGGTCCCAGCAATTGACCGTAGCCCAGATGAAGACCGAGCTGGAGAAATCCCCCAATCCTCTTCTCTATGCCAAACAGGTCCTGAAAAAGAGGTTCAAGATCGACACGGTCGTCGTAACCCGTACCAATCATTTCAACAGCCTGGCCGACAGCCTGGCCTATACCGGTAAGGAGAAGAAAACGTATGGCCCGTTCGGAGCGAAAGGCAATCAATTCCTGGTACAGGTGCTGAGCAAGGCCCCTAACCAGTTCTATCGCATCAGCCAGATCTTTATAGATACTTCCGTATTCCGTCGCCGGGTCGCCGACTCTTTGGGCGATAAGATCATCGAAAGGATCCGGACGGGTTCGGCCAGCTTCGAACAGATGGCCCAGACCTATTCAATGGGTGGCGAAGCCGCCACGAAAGGCGACCTGGGATGGATTGCCCGCGGGGTCCTGCTGCCGACCATCGAGCATGAAGTGATCAAAAGGAAGAAAGGAGAAGTGTTCAAGATCTGGAGTCCCAATGGCCTGCATATTATCAGGAAGACGGAAGAGCCACGGCAGGACACAGGTTTTGCCCTGATGATGCGGGTATTTTTGTAACCTCTACATCCCCGGAAAAGAGATCAGAAATTGCGCAGCCAGCTCATAGCCCTTCAGCCCCAGGCCCGCGATCGTCCCTTTTGCTTTCGCCGACACATGGGACAGCTTCCGAAAATCCTCCCTTGCCTGCACATTACTGATATGCACTTCCACCACCGGCGCTTTAATGGCGGCGATAGCATCCCCGATCGCAACGGAAGTGTGGGTATAGCCTCCTGGATTCATAATGATCCCGTCACTGGAAGATCCGGCCCGCTGCAGTTCGTTGATCAGCTCTCCCTCTACATTACTCTGGAAGTAGCTGAAGGTGACCGCGGGATATTTTTTCTGTAGCTCCCCGAAATACTGTTCGAAGGTCTGGCTACCATACACCTCCGGTTCCCGGGTACCGAGCAGGTTCAGGTTGGGTCCGTTGATAATGGCTATTTTCATGAGGACGAATATACGGTGATCCGCGCAAATACGCTTCTCCATGAGGATACTTGTATGTCGCCGGGCTTTGCGGGCTGTTGTGCAACGGCGCGGTTCGTGCTCATGAGCATTTGCAAGGCCCGGCGTTAGCACCTATTCAGCAATTGTACCATCAGCATAGCAACCGCTCGCACAAAATGCGCCTTATGCATCAACAGCCCGCAAGTACCGGAATACTTATAGGTATCCCCGATAGCGGCATCAGCATGTAAATTGCGACGGACCAGCCCTATCAGCGGCCAGTTGCGGTACCAGTGTGCTCAAAAAGCGCATTATCTGCGAGCTGGTACAGACGCTGATAAAAGGGTAAGTTGAAGAAAGGGCTGAAGACTGGCTTTGTATTAGCTCATGAGCAGGTACAGCGCTGTTGAGCACATGGTACCGCAACTGGAGTAGAAGGAATAATGGCGTTGACCACACAGTACCCCAACAGCAGGGCGACGACTAACCCTGCTTCCTGATCATACCGATAAAGTCGTCGAACAGGTATCGGCTATCATGTGGTCCGGGAGTGGATTCGGGGTGATACTGCACGGAAAATGCAGGCCGGTCCTTCAGACGGATACCTTCGATGCTATCGTCATTCAGGTTTTGGTGGGTGATCTCTATATTGGCTGCTGCGCGCACGGCGGCCGGATCCACGCCAAAACCATGGTTCTGGGTGGTGATCTCGCATTTGCCCGTGATGAGGTTCTTTACGGGATGGTTCAACCCGCGATGGCCATGATGCATTTTGAAAGTAGGGATATCGTTGGCCAGGGCCAGTAGCTGGTGCCCCAGGCAGATGCCGAACAAAGGTATTTTCTCTTTGAGTATCTCTTTTACAGTGCCGATCGCATAGTCCATCGGCGCGGGATCCCCGGGGCCATTGGAAAGGAAATAGCCATCCGGCTTAAATTCCTTCAATTTTGCCAGGGAGGTCTTTGCGGGATAGACCCTGACATAAGCGCCCCGGTCCACCATGCATTGAAGGATATGTTGTTTGACCCCATAGTCCAGTACTGCTACCCGGACGGAAGAAGAGGGGTCTCCCAGTTCGTATTCTTTTTTGGTGCTGACGGCCGAAGCCAGCTCCAGTCCATCCATGGAAGGCGTTTTTGCCAGAATGGCCTTCAACTCTTCCAGGTCCTTTATCTCCGAAGAGATGACGCAGTTCATGGCTCCTTTCACCCGGACATGGGCTACGAGGGCCCGGGTATCCACCCCTTCGATACAGACGATATTATTGGCTTTTAAATACTCGTCCAGGGACCCCTTCGCCTGCTTGCGGGAGAACTGCTCTTCCAGGTTGCGGCCGATCAGTCCCCGGATCTTGACGCTATCGGATTCGATATCGCTGTCTTTGACGCCGTAGTTGCCGATATGCACGCTGTTCATGATCAGCACCTGTCCATAATAGCTGGGATCGGTGAACACTTCCTGGTACCCGGTCATGCCTGTATTAAAGCAGATCTCGCCGGTAGTGGTTCCAGGCTTGCCATAGGCTTTACCATAATGAACGGAGCCGTCCTGGAGCAAAAGAATAGCTGATTTCGGAGATATGGGAGTGGACATTTATCGTGGAAAATTTTGCGAAATTAACGAATTAACTTCAAAGAAAAAGGCAAGACCTTTAAAAGTCTTGCCCTTATTATCTGAAAGTTGGAACATCTTATTCTGCGGCTTTCTTCTCTTTTTTGGTTTCTTTTTTGGCTTCTGCGGCCGGGGCGCTGGCTTCCGTAGCGGCAGCATCGGCGGCTTCTGCCTTTGCTCCCTTCTTGCCACCGGAACGGCGGGTCTTCTTGGCGGTAGCTTCTTTCGCTTCGCCCTTGCCTTTACCGTAGATATCGTTGAAATCCACCAGTTCGATCATGGCGGTCTCTGCATTATCCCCTACGCGGGTGCCCAATTTGATGATCCTGGTATAGCCACCGGGACGGCCGGCAACCTTTTCTGCTACGGTTCCGAACAGTTCGACGATCGCCTCTTTATCCTGCAGGTAGCTGAATACGATGCGGCGCTGGTGAGTGGTGTTCTCTTTTGCTTTGGTGATCAGGGGCTCTACAAAGGTCCTTAAGGACTTTGCCTTGGCCAGTGTAGTAACGATCCTTTTGTGTGTGATCAGCTGGATAGCCAGGTTGCTCAGCAGGGCCTTGCGGTGTGAGGCTGTTCTGCCCAGGTTGTTGATTTTGTCTCCGTGACGCATGACATTTAGATTTAAGTCCCTGTACCGTGTCAGGAATTACAGGACCGTATTAAAAAATAAGAACGGCCCCGAAGCTTGAAGGCTCAGGGGCCGTATAAAGATTTATTCGTCGTCTACTTTCAGCTTGCCGAGGTCCATTCCGAAGTGCAGGCCTCTTTCGCCCAGCACCTGCTCGATCTCAGCCAGGGATTTCTGACCGAAATTGCGGAATTTCATGAGGTCTTCCTGTTCGTAGGTCACCAGTTCGCTGAGGCTGTTGATCTTGGCTGCTTTCAGGCAGTTGAAGGCACGGACGGAAAGATCCAGGTCTTCCAGGGGTGTCTTCAGGATCTTGCGCAGCTGCAGGGTCTGCTCGTCGACCAGGTCTTCCTTCTTCTCTTCTTTATTGTCGAAAGTGATATTCTCATCGGTGATGATCATGAGGTGCTGGATCAGGATCCGGGAAGCCTGCTTAACGGCTTCTTCGGGATGGATGGTGCCATCGGTAGACACTTCCATGATCAGCTTTTCGAAGTCGGTGCGCTGCTCCACGCGGGTATTCTCGATGGAGTACTTCACGTTCTTGATAGGAGTAAAGATCGCGTCGGTCGGGATATATCCGAACGGAGCGTCTTTGGGCTTATTATCTTCTGCGGGGACATAGCCACGGCCCTTGCCGATGGTGATCTCGATATCCAGTTTCGCAGAGGGATCCAGGGTACAGATGAGCAGGCCGGGGTTCATCACCTCGAAGCTGGGAGTAGCTTCTCCCAGAGTGCCGGCGGTAAATTCCGTCTTGTTCTTCAGGCTCAATGTGATCTTTTCCTGACCAACTTCGTGTTCAACTTTCTTCTTGAACCGGACTTGCTTCAGGTTAAGGATAATTTCCACCACGTCTTCCGTTACGCCCTTGAGGGTAGCAAATTCGTGGTCGGCTCCTTCGATCTTGACGCCGATGATCGCGTATCCTTCGAGAGAACTCAGCAATACCCTGCGCAGGGCATTACCGATGGTTACACCGTAACCCGGCTCCAAGGGACGGAATTCGAATTGAGCTTCAAAATCAGTCGCTTTTTGAAGAATGATTTTGTCTGGTTTCTGGAAATTTAAAATGGCCATATTTAAATTTACTATTTAACAATTTTTAGATTGGATCCTTCCTTTCACCCCGGAGGGCTCAGGACTACTTCGAATACAACTCAACAATCAACTGCTCCTTAATGTTCTCAGGAACGCTTTCACGTTCAGGATAAGCAATGAAAGTGCCGGTGAATTCAGCTTCTGTCCAGTCCAGCCAGTTGAATTTGGGGTTCTTGGAGCGCATCAGGCTGGTAATGCCGGCATTGGCACGGGTACTTTCCTTCAGGCTGATCACGTCGCCCGCCTTCAATTGGAAGGAAGGTACGTTGACGATCTCGCCGTTGACGACCACATGCTTGTGGGTCACCAGCTGACGGGCAGCGGGACGGGAAGGGGCGATGCCAAGACGGTAAACCGTGTTATCCAGCCGGGCTTCCAGCAATTTTATGAGGTTTTCCCCGGTAACGCCTTTACGACGTACGGCTTCTTCAAACGTTTTGCGGAACTGGCGCTCCAGGATACCATAGGTATACTTGGCTTTTTGTTTTTCTTTCAGCTGCAATGCATATTCACCGGGAGCCTTGCGCTTCTTGGTGCCGCCGTGCTGACCGGGAGGATTGCTGTTCTTCGTGAGGTATTTTCCATTGCCTAAGATAGGCTCGCCGAAAATGCGACAAATTCTGGTCTTTGGACCTGTGTAACGTGCCATAAGTTGAGTTTAGATTTTTGAGTTCCCGGAGTAAGATTATTCAAAAATCTTAAAATTGAATCTTACCCGGCTTTTTAAATATTAATCATTCCCTGGTCCCTGTTTCACATTTTAACTGTGAGGGCCCTCTACCCCTTTTGGGGCTGGGATTATACCCTGCGTTTCTTGGGAGGACGGCAGCCATTGTGGGGCAGCGGCGTCACATCCTTTATCATCACCACTTCGATACCGTTGTTGCTCAATGCACGGATAGCGCTTTCGCGGCCTGATCCGGGTCCTTTTACGAAGACGTCCACTTTTTTCAAACCCGCGTCGAGAGCTGTCTTGGCTGCATCGGAAGAAGCCATTTGCGCGGCATAAGGCGTGTTCTTCTTGGAACCCTTGAAACCCATTTTGCCGGCGCTGCTCCAGGAGATGACCTGGCCATTCTTGTTCGTGAGACTGATGATGATGTTGTTAAAGCTGGCGACGATATGCGCGTCCCCGTAGGAATCCACTTTTACAACTCTTTTTTTCGCAGCGGCTTTTGCGCTGGTTGCCTGTGCTTTTGCCATGTTCTTTACCTAAGGTAGTCTTTTGATGAAAAAATACGACCCGTTTTACCGGGGCTGAACCAACCCTCCTCCTGCACCGGGTATCCGTAGTTGATTCAAAGAATGGTGCATTATTTCAAACGACGGCCTTCAAGCTGCAAGCCGCAAGCAATACCATAAGTTTCGCTTGCAGCTTCGCGCCTGTGGACCATAACTATTTTTTAGCTATTTTCTTCTTACCGGCAACCGTCTTGCGCTTACCTTTCCTCGTACGGCTGTTGGTACGGGTGCGCTGACCGCGAACGGGCAGCCCTTTACGGTGACGCAGGCCGCGGTAACAGGCGATATCCAGCAAACGCTTGATATTCATCTGCACTTCGGAACGAAGAGCGCCTTCCACCTTGAATTCATTGGTGATGGCGTTACGGATGAGGTTCAACTCCTCATCGTTCCACTCATTTACTTTCTTGTCCAGGCTGATACCAGCGTTGGTCAGGATATACTTAGCGGTGGATTGGCCAATACCATATATATAGGTAAGCCCTATCTCCCCTCTCTTATTTTTTGGTAAGTCTACTCCGGCAATACGAGCCATATACTAGATTTCTGATTTACGATTTGTTGATTTGGCGATTTAACTGATCCTGATGACCAAACAGAATTAACCCTGGCGCTGTTTGAAGCGGGGGTTCTTCTTGTTGATCACATACAGCTTACCCTTTCTCCTCACAATCTTGCAATCCGCACTGCGCTTCTTAATGGATGCACGAACTTT
>Ga0307517_10009474_pt1 | contig 13794 bp, 20 predicted proteins | sample 23_EM_MG_FD_194515 | JGI IMG/M metagenome (GOLD analysis project Ga0307517, IMG submission 194515) | Populus trichocarpa ectomycorrhiza microbial communities from riparian zone in the Pacific Northwest, United States - 23_EM | ecosystem: Host-associated > Plants > Roots > Unclassified | place...
CCGGGGGCCCCCCCCCCCGTCTTTTTTCCTTTCGCAGGTACCGTACTACATTTTACCGCGCTTGAACTGGTGCTGAGTTGATGGGTTGCTTTTGGGCGAAAGATTACCCTAACGAAATCGGGGCAATGGCTGTGGAATCCTGGGATTCAGCCGATAGCTTACCCGACACTCACGGGTCAATGCAGGCATCTTTCAGCCACTCCAGGTTGTGAAGGGGATGGACTGATAAATGGCAGAATATACAGTAGCTACCGGTACAAGGTGACAGTAATAGTATTGCGAGCTTTGCCGAAGAAAAGTTTAATCGACCGATGCCACGGGTTGTCACTCCAGACTGTGACTCTGTTTTCTTGCCTGAACTCAATATCACTCGTGATGGCGCGAGTGCGGTACTGCGCATCGGCAGCACCACTCTTGGGATTATATGCATTTCGTCCTACGGTAGCCATATTGACCCTTGTGATATATTCTGGACCGGAGAGGAAGTTGAAGAAAGCACCAATAGTCCAAACCTACCGCTCCAGCACCAGACCGGAAGCCTCCGGTTCATGACATTGTATTTAGTAATATAGGCAGGCAAGCCATCCACCCGATAGCGCCAGCTCCACTTGCCTGCTTTAAGTAACAATATCGGCTGCGGTATAATCAATACCAACTCGAGGTATGTATAGCGGCCCCAAGTCAAGAGTTAAATGGCCACTATTACAAATACTACTATCTCGCGAGGGCGGCAGTGAACGCCCAAGAGCTAGTCGTGCACTCACACTTGTAGAGGAAGCATCACTTAGCCGGACGAAAGTCTGTGGCACACAATCATTGAGCTAATAGAAATTTAATTACACCTTGCCGCAACAGTTGGAAACTGACAATGCAGATCCACAAGCACCAGAAATACCACCTAAGCTATTATTGTAGTGTGTATCACTCTCATTAATCGCAACTATTGCTACTGGGTAATTTATTCCACGTGTGAAATTTTCATCCTTTGGCATTCAGGACGCGGAGACTAAGTATCAAGAATCAGTGCCCACCTCAAAAAAAGTCAAACCTGCTTTGGCTCCTTCTCCCTTTCCCGAATATTGCTTTGAGGAGAGAATATGAAAAGGGGGAGTTGCAGAGGAGGCGAAAGCAGAACATAACAAAGAGGCCCACATACGTGTTGGTGTTACCCAATCCACCCCTCCACCCTTGGACGGCAATGATAGTCTCTCCAGCCTTAACAAGTCCGAGTTGGATGGCCTCGCTGACGCCCCATCTCAGACGCTCATCAACATCCTCTTGCCATATAACCTGGTCGAAGTCAGGCTTAGGTTTAGGATACACGAAAGGATAAACACCGCGATATAGGTGAGAATATCTGGCCGCGTTGGCATTTCGGGTAACCTGTTCCTTGATCGTCAGAACCGCCAACATTTGGACGGGAATTACTCACCATGAGAACTGGGCAGCTTGGCCTATATTTTGAGATCAACCGTGCAGTGGATCCGCTGTAATGAAAGGATCAGTGGATCCGTGTGCGCCTTAAATGACGGTGTGAACATACCTAGTGCTCAGGACAATGATTGCGCGAGCCTCCTGCTCAATGCTAGCGCTAACGGCTGCGATAGCGCAGGTCTCACTCGTCTCGGTTGGTCTCTTGGTCAACCCACGGAGTTCGTTAAACAGCGGAACATAACTGATGGCAGTCTCTGCAAGTAAGCAGGTCTCGTGCATCATTGTAACAGACTCAACTGGGTAGTTTCCCTTAGCAGTCTCGCCGGACAGCATGACACAGTCAGCGCCGTCAAGAACTGCATTACCAACGTCTGAAACTTCGGCGCGAGTGGGACGGGGGTTGTATGTCATGGACTCCAGCATCTGGGTTGCACAAATGATGGGCTTTCCAGCCAAATTGCACTTGGCAATCATCATCTTCTGAGCAATGAATACTTGGGCAGGTGGGATCTCAATGCCGAGATCGCCACGAGCAACCATGACACCATCGGTTTCCCTGAGAATCTCATCAAAGTTGTTTACGCCCTGTTGATTCTCAATCTTGGCGATGATCTGGATCTCCCTCCCATCTTCCCCTAGCACCTCACGAATGGCGGTAATGTCAGAGCCACGACGGATAAATGATGCGAAGACCATGTGAACACCGTTCTTGACGCCGAACCGAAGGTCCGCCTTGTCTTTTTCGGACAGTGGGGGAAGGTCGACATCCGTCTTGGGGAGATTGACACCTTTCTTGGACGAGATCTTGCCGTTGTTGAGGCAGCGCGCTTTGATATTCTTCTCGTCGATAATCTCCAAGACTTCAAATGAAAGGACACCATCGTCAACGTAGATAATGCGACCGGGTTCAATCACCTTGGTGATGTTCTTGTAGTCAACGTACCTAAAATTAGACCACGTTAGCGAGAATGTTTAAAACACAAGTTAGTTGGACAAAATAAAGCCCAAACATACATAGTCTTCTCCGTACAGGAGGTAACATATTGGTCGTCGGTGGTAATGATAATTTCAGAACCAGCAGAGATAGGGAGATCAGCATCTCCGTTGGTGTTACCAGTACGGATCTCGGGTCCTTTCTGCAGGACAATTTAGCAAACCCCACATACTCGATTCCATGCATTTTCTCTACTCGTAATGTCCTGACGTTTGTGACACAACCGCTATTGCATACCACCAAAATTCAGCTTTTTTGCGCTGATCTTGGCATCCTGCAATAGCAGTTGTGTTCACAAACGTCAGGACATTCCAAGAAATCTACAAGAATGGGAATTTCGTTTCGGTGAGAACGTACGGTGTCAAGGGCGATGGCCAATGGTCGACCTGGGTGCTGTTTTTCTGCCTCCCTCGAGTTGTTAATGACGCTTTGGTGGTACTGCAGGTCCGCTTATCAGCACCGATAACAAAACATAAGCGCTAATGCTAACACCCCCACTCGGAACACAAGAGTGGGGGGGTTGAACTAAAACTAAGGCTGGTGGGGGGATTACCTCATATGAGCCGTGAGAAAAGTTCATGCGAACAATATTCAGCCCAGCTATGTTGAATATCTGTTAGCAGGCTTTGAACAAGCGGGGGCGGGGTAATGGCCAAATCCAGTACCTTTGCGAAGCCCGTTGATTTTCTCCACCGAGTTTGTTTTGGGACCTATTGGCAAAAAAAGGGCTATTAGCGAGTCCGCCGGCAAGGGAACATGGATCAAGACACATACCAATTGTACAGATAATAGAGGTTCTTCTGAAGTTCCTCTCAGCAGGAACGTGGTCAACGTTGAGCTGGCTGAGCCATTGGTATTGGGTCTTGACGCTGTCAGTCATCTCTGCTATTCCTCTTGGTATCTTGGGTAAAGTGAGGAGCAGACAAGATGGTGGATGGAACAGGATAGAGAAAATGAGTGGAGCTGGATGGAGAGGGGAAGTGGAATTAGATAGGCGGAAGATAGGCGGCGAGGGGGACGGCTCAAATAGTGTTCGAAAAATACGGTACGTTACCGTACCCTACACGGTTGATACCATACAGTAAATTACCGTAAATTACACTAGGCAGATAAAATACCGGAAAACGGCCTCTCCCACCTTAGATTCTGATGTTAGGCAACCCTGTCTTCCGTCCTCTGTGTTTATCAAGCCGAAGCAACCCAACCCACAAAAGATCAGCTACCGCTAGGCATTCTTGGCTATGACATGAGTATCGCACTAAGATCCAAGATCATGATATGGAACTTTATGGCGGTCGGCAAACGGCGCCTGGTAAGTTTACCGTACTTGGGTGTGAGGGTAAGTGATCGGAAAAGAGGAGTTGCACCAACCACATTTTTTCCGATCACTTTTTGCTCCAGGCTAGTACATTACCGTACTCGGACAGGGTCAAAAAGGAAGGAAAACTTTCGGTGGCGAAACAAGGGTAGAGGCGCTGATCGAAGTGGAAAAGACGGGGTGTTACAGGATGCCATTGGCCTGGAGTAGTTGCAGTGTGCTGTATTCTATCCATGGGTCTTATTAAGAAACTGATCATACTTGTATAAGGACAAATTAATACTAAAGGAGAAGGAATCGAGGCCTTGGAATACAATCGTGAAATAGGAAAATATACACCCCTAGCAAATATACAGTTCGCTGTTGATTGGTCGGACCTCAGTAATCCTAGCCTACGAGCCGATCAATGAGGACTGTATATTTGCTGGGGGTGTATATTTTCCTGTTCCACGATCGTAGTTCTTTAAGAGACTCAAATAAATGCGTAGGTTTAACTGCACACTGGCAATTTTATCATCATCTAAATGTCATCTAAATTGTCAAGTATCATACTGAGATACTTATTTCCTCAGTCAGGGTTTCTGGTGTCCACCAGGGCAAGAATTTTTCCACTGTTGCAACCTGTTTCCTAACTATTATACCCCACCCGATCTTGCTGATCTTTTTTTCCGTCCTTTTTGACCCTGTCCGAGCACATTACCGTATTGTATCGTATGGTACATAACTTACCGTACCTTACCATTCAAACCCTAATAGATATCGAAAAGAAAAAAAAAAGACTTGAGCTTGGGGGGCAACAAAATGCCTTATAAAATCGGGTGACAAAATACTCGGGCCAAGGGCCATTTTACACCAAAACCGAGCACTCTTTACCAACCATTTAACCCCCCCCCCCCCCCAGCACATCCAGTGGTTCCACTTTAGGCCAAATCAAATCAGGGAACAGGTACTATAGAGAGTGGTTTTCAAGAAAGAAAATTGGGTAGAAGGTTTATGGAATTGGGGGATCAGAGATAACCTACAGCAAGGGCAGCTGTCATGTATCTTTTGTATGGCAGCCTCAAACAAAATCTCAAGTCACTTTCCGATCTTACCACACTATCGCACAGCAAATCATGAGTTATTAATTTACAGGCCTGAAATTTCGATGATAGAGCGAATTGGTTGTTCTCATGCTTCTTGCAACTTCGCGATATTCGTTACCTAGGGGGGCGTTGAGCTATGAATTTATAATATGGCCAACGGCCCGGGTTTTTTGTCACCCGACTAAGTAAATGTGCATAGGACGCCAGTTAAAATGGAGATATTTTTATTTCGAGCGATTCTTTCTTTTTCCCCGGGGTTTGGAATGTATTGGAAATGTATTGGAAATGTATTAGATGTAAGGGTCAAGGGGAATTTCTTCCTAGAGCGGTTGGGATATGTTTTTTTATATTACGAGGGCGGCCCATAGATGGTTAATCACGTGCCTTATCTATGCGCACTGCTGCCATAATGTTCACCAAATTTTTCTTATCAGACCCACGTGACTAATACATCTAGGAAGTGACAGTCATGTCGGGTATAATTTTCAGCCCTAAAAGAATAAAGCAAGAGAAAGGCCCTGCCAAACACCAAAATTTCTTAAAAATGGCATTCTTCTATATTATTATTTCGGCCTATTCCATTTTGGGAAAAAAACAGCTTTTTTAATTTTATTTTATGGGGTTTGCACCAAACAGGGCCCAAGTTTTTTTTTTGGACTTGATATCTACTCGAGTACCCGACCCCCCGTAGACGGCGGCCACATTTGCACTATGATAGCTCGAACTTGGTGGGGCGAGCGGCGGGCCCCGTGTAAGAGACTACCCGTTTGGCCAGTGTCATAGGTGGGGGAGGGGAGGGGTTTATCGAGTGGTCTACCCGCACATACTCGAATACACTTTACAATTAAATTTTGTTTGACTACATTATTTTCTTTTAATCCACTCCTCTTCTCCTCTCTTGTTCGCTGCCGATACTATACTATGATAGCCGCACCCCACTCCTGTATAATGGAGCTCTTCATGCAGGAAAACCTCGCTATTACAAATGAATCCTCCGGGAATATACCCCGCTGCTCCCATGAAAAGGGTCTTCGCAATGAAGGAATTTCTTTCAAGACCTCGATAGTGAAACGAAAAATCCTGAACCCTTGGCGCCCTATAGTGAGGCGCGGCTGCATGCTTGCAATTCCCTCCTTTTTTCCTTGGAATTCTGCTGGTCTGATCTACAATAAGTCTAGAAGCTACGCTGTGCCTCTTCCCCCTCTCATGGGTCCCTAACCATTAGGCCGGGGATTTCTCCTCGCGGTCACAGCATCTGTCGTTCTAGTAGCTTGCTAGCCTACCGTTTGATACCGTGCCAAAGGTATGACGGTGCCCTCCCGTAGAAATGTTTTTTTTCCTAGTTTGATCACCACCTGAAATTCTCCCCCTACCTTGTTGCCAAGATACTAGTCGACCAACTCCTCTGACTAAACCCAAACATAAACATAATCCCCCCACCGTTTGGCTTTATCTTGAATAGCAATGCTAAAAGAGGATTGTAAGAGAAGAGGAAACGAAACGAGCCGATTTTCCTACCCTAATTTTAGTGATCCTATTAATCTGGGTGTGATGGCGGCAGGCTCCCCCCGCTTTGAGCAGTGACTAGTAAGCGAGCGAGTGCTGGAACATGTTTTGAGGGCAAGTTACCGGTAATACCGCTGCTGTATGTGGGGGGGCTGATATGGAGCAACCGATTGCCCGCTATCGCCTCTACGCTGTACTGCGCTAGTACTCGAGGGTCACTCGCCACCATTCATCAATGGATTGGTTTTGTGCTGGATCTGAGCCAGTACGTATTTGCGTATAGTCATTGCATCTAAAATAGATAGGAAATCTGGTAGAGCTGTATTCCCTTAGTAGAACCGTTCTAAAGTAGTAGGGTATACCCAAGTACTTTTTATCTGATCGTTGACAGTCACATTAGATCACTCGGGCTGGGGGAATTATCCAAGGCAAAATCCCTAGAGGAAAGCTATGTCTACACGCCTGACGGTACACAGAGGGGCTAGAGAGAATAAAGGCATAAGTATGAGTCGTCTATTCCAGGGGTTTTACGCCTTTCCAGATACTCGCAACTCCAAATGTGAGTTCCTCGTATCCCTTACCAACATTGACTAATCCAGCATCCTTTATCATTCTCGCAAACTCCGATTGTGAAGGAAAACGCTTGATGGACTCAACAAGGTATTGGTAGCTGTCCCTATCTCCCGCTACTAATTGTCCCATGAGGGGAATGATGGAAAATGAATATTGCTGGTAAATCGCATCAAGGGGCGCCGGTGAAACCTTGGAGAATTCAAGGCAAGCAAAGATACCGCCAGGCTTGAGAACACGGTGAGCAGATTTTAAAGCCATGGGAATGGAGGTAACGTTGCGGATGCCGAATGAGATGGTGTAGAGATCTACCGAATTGTCGGGGATGCTCTCAAGAGTCTCGGCATTTTCAACGCGAAAGGATATTCGGTTGGCTAGAGCATTGTATGGTGGCTGAGGTTAGCTTTCATCCATTGGACGGGTTTCACATGCCTGGACTCGTACAATCGTATCCACCCTGAATTGCGCGTTTCTCTCCCTCTCTTAACATGTCTGCGTTGATATCGGCACAGAGGACAGTGGTTTCCCGATCGCTGTTAACCTTCTCGGAATGGTCCAGCATTCTGAAAGCAATATCTCCTGTTCCCCCGGCCACGTCAAGAATACTCATAGGTTGGCCACCTGGCCTACGGCCAGGATTGAGAGAGCGGACAAGATGGTCCTTCCAAAGTCGATGGATTCCGAAAGACATGACATCGTTCATTGTGTCGTATGAGGAAGCGACAGAAGAAAAAACCTCGGCCACTGTCGGTTTAATTTGTCAACTACAAATTTCCATAGAATACATTTCCATTAGGATGTTATACCTTTCGTAGCCTTGAGTGACGCTTTCACGGCCTGAAAACCGAAATGGGTTACTGGGTCGGAGCTCGACTGATCATTCTTCAGTGGAGTCGAATGGAAAGCTGCAATGCGAGGGGCCATGGAACGAAGATGTTTGCTGGAAGCAGCGAAGAGCAGGCCACGAGAAAGAGGGCGAGCAAGCATTTTTGAAGAGAGTGATCGAGTTGGCTGAGGGGCGAGGGAAGTCGACCGGGAAAATAGGCTTAACTTTAAGCTTCGACTTGCCTGGAATGGCGAATGAAATTCGTTGTCTAAAACTCGAGCAATTGTTGCCCTCTGCATGTTACCCTGAGAGTATTTTTGGGTGTCTTGGTGGATCTTGGCGAGGCTCCCATTGTGGCCACTTGACTAACGCCATCTCCCTTTTCTCCTCCGCGTCCTACCATCATCGTCCACTCACCCTAAAGGTTCTAGAGACCAAACAGCCCAGCCTTCTTCGTCACTTTTCCTGTCATTGGCTGAAAGCATTCCAACTCTTAACAGTGCCCAGCTCTCCTTCTTTTCTTTCTAACAGAAGCCAGCCTTAGCACTGTCACCTCCAGCTTGAGAAGGAAGAAAAAAAAACGGGTCTTCTAACAACGATATCAGCAAACAAACAAGCTTATCTTAAATATGAACGGTGACTCCTATTCTTCCCGTGGCGGTGGTATGCTTGATGATTCCCGACCTTTCGCATTTATTTAGCGCGTTTCCCGCTTTTGAACGTTTGCTAATATTTGGCTTCTCTTGAATTCGCAGACCGGCATGGCTATGGCCGTGATTATCATGTATGTATTTGCCATATCCTTAGTCGTCCAACCCCGGATTGCCCGGAATAGCTAACTTTTAGTTATAGGGGACTGATCATCGTCGGGAAAGGGACAGGGACAGCAGAGGTGATCGGGATCGCGGGGAGAGGGATAGAGAACGTGCGGGACGCCGTGACCGTTCCCGCTCACCACATCGTGGTAGATCCCGTAGGGATGATTACTTCGAGACTGATAGAGCTGATCGCTACAGAGAGCGCGATCGCGATACCGATAGATATGCGGGACGTGACCGTGATTATGAGAGAGAGAGAAGGAGAGGTGGCGGCGGAGACAGACGCGGCGAACGGAATCCGAGATACGATGAACCTCGTGGGGGAAGAAGCGCAGCGGCAGCAGATGCTTATCCCGTTAGGAAACGATCCGCAACTCCCCCAGTCAAGAAGAGAGAGCCGACACCGGATTTGACTGATGTTACTCCCATCAATGAGAGGAAGCGCAGGATGACCATGTGGGATATCAAGCCTCAAGGGTACGAAAACGTCACAGCTGAACAAGCTAAGCTTTCTGGTTAGTTATTCGTTGCTCATGCCATTGGAGCCTAACCTTCAGGACTGACTTGACTTGACAGGAATGTTCCCGCTGCCCGGTGCTCCCAGACAGGCGCCCATGGACCCAACTAGGCTTCACGCATTCATGACTCAACCTAGTAATGTAGCAACAGCATCTACTCTAAAGCCCACCAATTCTCGCCAAGCGAAACGCCTCCTTATGAGCGACATCCCTCCTGGCACTGATGAAGAATCGTTATTGCAATTTTTCAACCAGACCCTTTCATCCCTTAATGTCACAACAGGCGGTCCTGATCCAATAACTTCAGTGCAGCTCTCGGGGAATAAGACCTTGGGCCTTCTTGAATTCAAAAATACCAATGATGCTACAGTTTGTTTGGCACTCTCTGGAGTTGAATTTAATGGGGGTAATATTGAGATCAAGAGACCAAGAGATTATATCGTTCCCATTGTATCTGAAGACCATCGCCACCAAGAACCTGGAGTAATATCAAGTGACGTCCCTGACACGCCTAACAAGATATTGATTTCGGAGATACCCGAATATTTGCAGGATGAACAGGTTATCGAGTTATTGAAGAGTTTCGGGGATCTGAAAGCGTTCGTTCTCGTCAAAGATGTGACTGACGAGACATCTAAGGTAGATAGAAACTAACCGCATTCCCGCTCCCGCCTTTAATCTCAAAAGCAAGAGGAACAAACCCCAATTCCGATTGGCTACTAATTAACCAAACCACTATTTATCAGAAAGTACAGCTATTAACCTTAATATGTTATCTCTTTCGGATTTAGGGAATCGCCTTTTGTGAATACCTTGATCCTGGGACCACAGAAATAGCTGTGGAGGGCCTTAACGCTATGGAAATCGCCGATAATACCCTCCGAGTACGACGTGCTTCCATTGGCATGAAACAGGCAGCCGGTGTCGAGATGGGCGTCAACGCAATGGCTATGATGGCTGGCACAACTAGTGTGGATCTTGAAGCTAGTCGCGTGTTGCAATTGCTTAATATGGTGACTGCTGATGAGTTGCTTGATCCCGAGGAATATGATGGTAAGCTTTATTTAGTTTTTTTTTAACGCTCTGGCCGATAGGTGCTGACAAGAGGAGTAGAAATATGCGAAGATATCCGTGATGAGTGTCAGAAATTTGGATCACTTGTTGACATGAAAGTTCCCCGTCCTAGCGGGGGTAGCAGACAAGCAGCTGGTGTCGGCAAGGTTTGTGACAATATGTTTAGCCTCGGACAGGAAGCGACAAACTGACTGTTCAATATCACTAGATCTTTGTTCGTTTCGAATCTCAGGAATCTGCGTCTAGCGCTCTATGTTCTCTTGCCGGAAGAAAGTTCGCTGATAGAACTGTCGTCTGTACTTACTTCTCAGAGGTGCTTATCTCATCTTTACCCCAGCATATTTTGTGCTGACCACCGCGCCATAGGAAAACTACGAAGTCGGAGCCTTTTAGGATTCCTTTCCTTCGTAATGCTGTTTCTGACCCCATAACTCACCCTAACTCTAAATTGTAGTTCCGTAGCCAACCCGGCGCCATTGTTTCTTTACTGTTGCGTTGCCCCGTTTTTCTTTCATTTGGGTCAGGTCTCTTGATCCTTTCGGCTGTATTTAGGTCGTTCTCTCCAGTCACCCACTTGTTGACTCTGGGAGGATCTTGATTGTTTTATGTCTTTCTCGATTATGTGTAGTTTTATAGTCGCGCTTGCTACTTCAGCGAGCGCAGGGATGATGGTGGCGAGTGCTGACATGGCAAACAAAATGATACACTGGGTTGATGGGAAATTTTTTTACAAAAAGTATGTATTGGTGTATTAGTAGTTTGGTAGTCTACCGCAAAAACTGGAATAATTGGCCCTCGCGCTAGTATGTTGACATAAGGTTGGGCGCACGGAGAGTCCCTATTTGAAAAGGAAATGAGTGTCCCAACACTGAAAACTGGGGTTCACTTCTCTGAGTCTCAACGTTTTGGTATGAGGGATGGGTTGGTTGGCTTGCCCCGGGAAAGTAATGCCGTAGGATAGGGGACCTGGATAGGGATACTTCCTGTATGATACGAATATTATGAGATTATAACGCTAGCGCTTGATATGACTGCGGTGATTCGAGTGGCGAAGTAGAAAGAGGAAAAACCCAAACAAATGTATGAACCTTGGCGAGACATACCTTAAGTCAACATACTAGCGCGAGGGCCAATTATTCCAGTTTTTGCGGTACTCGAGTACGGTAGTAGGGTTGGAAAAAATGCTTGGACAAATACGGTAAACCGGGTAACAGCCCGCACGTGATCTCCGACGTCCAGAAAATTTCCCACGAGCTTTAATCTCCTTCCTCCTAATCCCATCCCGCCGCTCCTCTCCGCCACCTATCAACCCCTCCACCCATCAAAGGCTTCCTAACTCTCCCACATATTCACTCACATACACCTTCTACGAAGTGCACGGGAGGAATTACATTGACGAAACCGGAAAAAAAGAAAAATAATCGAAACAGTCCAATTCACCAGAAGAGGAGTGATAGTCGAATTGTCAGCAAAGAAAAGATAAAATACAGGAAATCAACCAAGATGTCTTTCTGGGACAACTTTACCGGTAGAAAAACCACCCGCCCATTAGGTACTACAAGTACTACCGCCATCTCCGATCACCCATCAGACAGCGGTGACATAGCTCCGACCACAAGCTTCACGCGACAAAAAAACACCTTCGACCCGACAGACATCTCCTCCGTCAGCTCCTTCCTCGCTCCCGCCGTTGCCGACGCAGCAGCCCTGCATCCACTTGCAGGACTAGACAAAGGCCTCTCATACCTGGACCTGGAAGAAACTGCCTTATCAACCCTCCCGGGCTCACAAACAGCACTCCCGTCCCGCGGCTTCGGCGATGATCTCTGCTACGGCACCGGTACCACGTACCTTCTCGCGCTATCCCTCGGTGGAGCATGGGGCTTTGCCGAAGGTTTGAGCAGATCCCCGCCTAACGCTCCACCACGACTACGTCTAAACGCGGTGCTCAACGCAATGACCCGGCGGGGACCCTTCCTGGGGAATAGCGCTGGCGTACTAGCTCTCGTTTATAATGGGGTGAATTACCTAGTCGGGAGCGCACGTGGTAAACACGACGCGGCGAATAGTATTGTTAGCGGTGTCGTGGCCGGCGCAATTTTCAAGAGCACGAGGGGGGTTAAGCCTGTGCTTGTCAGCAGCGGGATTATCGGCGCTGCGGCTGGGGTTTGGGCGGTTGGGTTGAAGGCTTTGTTGTAGGTGGTTGGTGTTGGGGGGGGGGAAGGCCAGGTTTGGGTTCAGAAATCTCACCTCATTACACGAACATATCATAGCATAACGTGATGGCACCTTTTTTATTACCGGTAGATTGGGTACGCTGTATATAAAAGTTTGCTTCTTTGACATTTCCTTCCTCTCTACTACTGTCCCCTGAGCCCTTTCTTTCTTTTCCCTCGTTCTCACTTTTACTGTTGGAGCTTTAGATAGTCCTTCCCATCACCTCTTCCCAACCGTATTAAGTACGGTGTTTGCGATAAAAAAATCCTGCACTTCCGCCTTCTGTAGTCTACGGTAGCCAGAGTTGGTCTCGGTGTATTATTATTACTTGGGATTTACTTTTTTCTCTCTTCTTTCCTTTCCCCTGTCTTCTCCACCTTTGTCTTGGTTGAAGGTATTATAATTAATTTACAGTGCGGTCCTGCGCGGAGGGTAGATATATCATGGGCTGTCACTCGTTCCGTGGTGCCCGGGGTTTAGTTTTAGTGGTATGTGGCCACTGTAGTAGATGAGGTCGCGATTACTTGAATAGACTAGTATTGAATAGAAAGTCTCGGCGTTCAGGGGATAAAGAGACGTTTGATTGTGAAAAGAACCAACAACCAAACATCACCATCATCACCATCATCACCATCACCATAACCACCATCACCATCGTCATTATCATCCATTATGCCGTCGAAGCCCTACGTCCCAGACCTCCGCCAACAATGCAAGGACCTCGGCCTCTCCCAGACTGGTAGGGAGGATGAGCTAGTGCAACGTCTACGGGAATTCCATGAGAGGAGCTGGGAGGCCGTAGATGATTTGGAATGCGAGGTAGTGTATATCACGAGCCGACTCGAGTCAAGCCGGACCATGGGCTCGATCCGGCTCGGCTGATGAGCAACGAGACTCGAGCCGCTCGATCTTTACCACAGGGCTCGAGCCTGGAATATATAGGCTCGTGAGGGAAGGCTCGAGCTGGCTCGAGCCTGAATTTGTTGATCGATACAAGATATCGCCTGCTCAAAGGCAGAACAGCTGGAAGTCGGAAGGATTCTCATGGATCGAGATTCCATTGGTTTTGAAATTCATGATCTCAAGAGGTCCGAAGCTTGGTTGGGGTTAATCTGACTCGGGTCGGCACAATTCATTCCTTGGAAATACCTGTCTTTTGAATCAACAATCGTGCAAGCCATAGAGTTAGAGAAAACATTTGCTTTGCACCCTACAATACTAAACTACACGCTGACATTTAGGCCTCCAATGATGTGTGGAAATGGATTCCCATAAGGAAACCCCTTCAAATATTAAGTTCATACCGTTTCTTCTTTCCGGGCCTCAACTAGGATTCATATTGCGATACCTGTCCACTCCCGCTTTCACCAGCCCCTCTCTTCACCTGTCCCCTTTCAGTCCCGTTCCCTCCCGCCCTACCCGTTGCCAGATTTG
>Ga0307517_10009475_pt1 | contig 13793 bp, 6 predicted proteins | sample 23_EM_MG_FD_194515 | JGI IMG/M metagenome (GOLD analysis project Ga0307517, IMG submission 194515) | Populus trichocarpa ectomycorrhiza microbial communities from riparian zone in the Pacific Northwest, United States - 23_EM | ecosystem: Host-associated > Plants > Roots > Unclassified | place...
ACAAAAAGAGAGGCTAAGGTCGTTGATTGTGACTGTAAATGCTTATATTCTCAGTACAATTTTTAAAGTTATTAATTTGGTTATAAAAAATTATAGTTTGAGAAAAATATAAATTTACAACTTTTTATTTTATTTTTAAAATGCAACCAAAAGACAATACCAAACAAATATAAAGGCATGTAAAATTAATCTGTAGCACCATGTGTGTGTCAATATTGTGTAAATATTTTTATAAAATTGTATTTAAACTGAAAAAAAAAAATATGTATAGGAAAACTGATGTCTGTTTTGTGTTTATGTATCAATGGAACGACAGTGCATCTTTGGCATCGTTGACGAGAGAAACAGGACCGAAAGTGGTGAGAGGAGACCCTGCTAGCAAGAGCCAGACCAGCCCAAGGGTTCACCAGCAACATGTAGCTGAACCCGCCATCAGCGCCAGCGACAGCTCCTTGAAGTTCACTCACGTCCTCTACAACCTCTCCCCTGCCGGTAATGATATCTTCGAATTAATAATAAAACTATTAATTTAATTTAATTTACAACATACCAACTTAGGATTATAGAGTTCTTAAGATATATCTAGTATTATTTATTCTTATTAATTGAGAAGGTTAATTTAGTCTCTATTTTATTATTAATATTTTTTTATCAATAAATGGAAACACACACGAGCGTAGCCATTAGCCAATGAGTTGCGTACCTTAATGGGAAATTAGGTAGAAAATTCATCACTTTTCTTATTCTAAAAATCAATGACGTGTAGCCACAATGAACGGTTTATTATGACCTCTGAAGTCAAAATTTCTCATAATTGTCGGTTTTACCTTATCGTGCCAACAGATCTAGAGACGAATACGATGGTTAAAGAGATTCGCTTTATTTTTTAAAATTTTTAAATTGTTTGTGTGTAAGTGGTGTAATAGTAAAAAAAAATTTTTATTTAAAAATAAATTAAAATAATTTTTTATATATTTAACACCATCACATCAAAACTATTAAAAACTCTAAAAAAACATTGACTTGATTTTTTAAAGTGAATTATACTTTTAAAATATAAAAAAATATAAAATTACCACACTTAACACACATGAATAAGATAAATATAAAATTATGTGCATGCCATCAACTCTCGTAGAGACTAATACGATGGAAAAGATTTGTTTTATTTTTTTAATTTTTAAAATTGTTTGAGTGTTTAGTGTTATAGTGCAAATATTATTTACTTAAAAATATTTTAAAATAATTTTTTTATATTTTTGATATAACACATTAAAACTATAAAAAAACATTAAAAAAATAATTAATTTATTTTATTTTTAAATGAAACACACTCTTAAAATACACTTTTAAAAAACAGAAATCATCAATAGCCAAACACCCACAAAATCTCAGTGTCTTATCGAGAAAAATTATCTGAAAGAATAAGATGGATATAAAGGTATGTTCTTAGGATTAATTAATGAAGAACATAATCTTATCCTTACCGAGCAACTAAAGAATTCTTGCTGACAAATGACGACTTAGAGTGTGTTTGGCAGTGTGGTTGTGGGTGCTTTTTAAATAATTTTTCGTGTCAAAATGCATGCCAATAATATTTTTTTATTTTTTAAAAATTATTTTTGACATCAAAACGATCCAAAACATACAAACTATATTTAATTTTAGTAAAATAAAATTTTCAAATTTTTTGAGAATACAGCCGCAACCGCGTTCCCAAACTTTCCCTTAAACTTCATCTCTTTGCTTGACCAGCCAGCATATTGGTTGATTTATTTCTTTTGCAAATGAATTAGTGGATTGTCACTGTGATAAATTAATTCATCCAAGTATATATATCGTGCAGAGCTTTATGAGCAGGCCATACACTATGAGAAAGGGTCCTTCATAACATCAACTGGTGCATTGGCTACCCTTTCCGGTGCCAAAACTGGTCGGGCTCCGAGAGATAAACGTGTTGTCAAGGATGATGTTACCGGAGAAGAGCTTTGGTGGGGAAAGTAAGTACCTGGCAGCAGGCCACCTCCTTGTTTATAATAAATTAGTCCTCTCTGCTAGTTTTATAAAATAAAATAAATATTATTTTAGTTTTAAAATGTAATTAATAAGTCGTTTCCATCATTTCCATATATTTTTAATTTTTTTAGTTAAAAATAAAAAATAATATTATAAAAAGATTGATAACAAAAGAATACGTTGTTTTAGAATAAATCAAGAAACAAGTTAATTAATTTTTAAAACAAGAGGGGGGATAATTTTTTTTTTTATCTCTGCCTCGTTTTTACTTGCCCGTCAAGTAATTTACTTCGTTAACCCCAGGGGTTCACCCAACATTGAAATGGACGAGCATACCTTCATGGTTAACAGAGAAAGAGCTGTTGATTACTTGAATTCTCTGGACAAGGTACGTGATTTTTTTATTATTTTTCTTTAATTTCGTGTCCTTTTTTTCTTTTCTTTGGGCTATGTCTTTGCGTGTCTTGTACATAAATGTTTCTGTTTAAGCTTTACTCTATACCTTCGTTTCTGTGAATTCTTGATGTGCGCAATTCTGACGTTTTTTCGGATGATAGCGATATTTGTCTTAGTATCTTTATTGTCCTTTTCTCCATGTAGTTTTCTAATCCCTTGGGAGTAGCAATTTTGTCGTTATACGAGTCATTAATGATATATAGAAAGTTAAAATAATAATAATATTATTATTTTTTAAAATTAAATTAGTTTTGATTGAATTATGAGTTAATTCATTAAGATTTTGGGTTTGGTGGAATCAATTTTTATATTTTTTTAAACTTTGTCTGAAATTAAATTATAAGTCAAATATCAAGTTATTTTCAAGTCGTGTTTCACAAGTATACGGTACCTACCTTATTGGTGGGTTTGTACATTATTGACTACCGTGCTGTACGAATACATCAATACATGGACTCTTGTTTTGAATGCATGTACGGTGGACCCTTGGCTGCCACGGGCATGCCCTCGTGCAGTTCATTGCATTTTCCCTGTTGATTAATTTGGGATTGAATGGTGAATTCTGATGGTTTGGACTTCAAAATTTTCAGGTCTTCGTGAACGATCAATTCTTGAACTGGGACCCTGAGAACAGAATCAAAGTCCGGATTGTTTCTGCCAGAGCCTACCATTCACTCTTCATGCACAACATGTAAGTAAAAGTGGATGATTTCTTAACGTTTTTAGCAGGAATATATTTGTCTGTTTCTGTCTCTCCCCCAACAAAGCCCTAAGCCTGCCAGATAAGTCTCTTTTATCGTTGACAAAATGTTAAATATGATATACTGTGCTGGATATTATTACTCCCATACAATGGAGGAAAGTGGTAAGAAAAAATGCGCATGATGTAATGAGCTAAGTGTGTTCAATTGGATAACTGGGTGGGTGGCAGGTGTATCCGGCCCACTCCTGAAGAGCTGGAGGATTTCGGTACTCCGGACTTCACTATATACAATGCAGGCCAGTTCCCATGTAATCGTTATACACACTACATGACATCCTCTACTAGTATAGATCTGAACCTTGCTAGAAGGGAAATGGTCATCCTCGGCACACAGTACGCCGGGGAAATGAAGAAGGGTCTGTTCAGTGTAATGCATTATCTCATGCCTAAGCGTCGAATCCTCTCCTTACATTCTGGCTGCAATATGGGAAAAGATGGAGATGTTGCCCTCTTCTTTGGACTGTCAGGTATAGTATCACCATGTCACCTGGTCGCGACATGGTGCCATGCCTGCAAAAATGATACGTGCCTAAAACTTACTTTTTGCATGCTTAACCCCTTTATATCTTTGTTTTAATAAGCATATATCTGGCCTATATTTATGCCCATTTCTTTTTCTTATCATTTGCTATGTTATTGATGAGTCCTATGAATTTTGATGATTCTTGTATTAGGTACCGGGAAGACAACTCTGTCTACTGATCCAAACAGATATCTAATTGGAGATGACGAGCATTGCTGGACTGAGACCGGAGTGTCAAATATTGAAGGCGGATGCTATGCCAAATGCATTGATCTCTCAAGGGAGAAGGAGCCTGAAATCTGGAATGCCATCAAGTTTGGAACTGGTAGCATTCTAAATCTTCTTTAAATTCCATTAACTTAAGTAGGAGGAAATACAAAATGATCTATATCAATTGGTTTGAACCTGAAGATCTTATTTTTTGGCATGTTTTAAACGTCTGAACTGATGCAACTGATTATGCATGGCAGTGCTGGAAAACGTGGTGTTCGAGGAGCACACTCGAGAGGTGGATTATGCTGATAAATCCGTTACAGGTGAATGAAAGATCATGGATTTGAACATTTCTTCTGATCACACTCAAGTGAAAAAAATCTGATGTTTATAATGTTTTCCCTTGCAACTTTTGCAGAGAACACTCGAGCATCCTACCCTATCGAGTACATTCCTAATGCGAAGATACCATGTGTTGGTCCGCACCCAAAGAATGTTATCCTTTTGGCATGTGATGCATTTGGTGTACTCCCACCAGTGAGCAAGCTGAACTTGGCACAGACCATGTATCATTTCATCAGTGGCTATACCGCTTTGGTAATAACTAGTCACTAAATGCTCTGCTCTTCCTGTTGATAATTTTGATTTACATATGCTAGCTCAGTGCTTGTAGCATTTTGGTAATTGAATTTCTTGATAATCAATGTAGGTGGCTGGCACAGAAGAGGGTGTGAAGGAGCCAAGGGCAACATTCTCAGCTTGCTTTGGTGCAGCATTTATAATGATGCACCCTACCAAATATGCAGCTATGCTGGCTGAGAAGATGCAGAAGCATGGTGCAACAGGATGGCTTGTCAACACTGGCTGGTCAGGTGGAAGGTATGTTTGGCATTGTTATATGATACGAACAATCCAAGAATTGTAAATCAGAATTTTGTCACCCATTCTCGGGGAAGAAAGTCTTTGAATGTATTTGGTGTTTTGCAGCTATGGTTCAGGAAGCCGTATCAAGTTAGCATACACAAGGAAAATCATTGATGCCATACATTCTGGCAGTCTCTTGAAGGCAGAATACAAGAAAACTAAGGTGTTTGGGCTAGAGATCCCCACCGAGGTTGAGGGAGTGCCCTCTGAAATCCTGGATCCAGTGAACACTGTTAGTATTCTACTCTTTAACCTGCTGCCTTGAATATTTACACCCTTTTTTTGTATAATCTGTTTCTCGCATGTAATTCTAATGCTGTTGTTCTCAAATGCAGTGGTCAAACAAGCTAGGCTACGAGGACACCCTGATGAAGCTGGCAGGTTTGTTCAAGAATAACTTTGAGACATTCACTGATCACAAGATTGGAAAGGGCAACGAGCTCACAGAAGAGATCCTCGCAGCCGGTCCAAATTTCTAATTTCTAGTCAATCGAGAAGAAGATTATATCTGTATTACGAATAATACTTGGTTGAGAAAAGTGTGATATTGTTTGTTATGATGATGATGATGATATGTAGTTGTTTCAATAGTTAAATCATAATCAAATATTTACATGCAGCAGCTTCTGTTTTGTTCTAGTTCATGCTTGCTGATAAGCATAACCCGGTATCAGATTAAATAATAAAAAAAGAACACAATGGTCCTTCATAAACATAAACCATCAAACGAAATCGGTTGGTTGATTCTCATTTGATCAAATATATTCTGTACTTGAGCTTTTTACCGGGTTAATGATGGTGTAAGCACGCCAACAAGATGGAACCTACAGGGAAAACAAGGACTAATGCAATGGTGTCTCCAAAGAAAATCATGAAAGGAAGGTGGATTCTCATTACCGGCATCCGCTGGCAGGGCAGCATAATCGATCACCTCAAGCACTCGAGCATTATGTTTGATTCATAAATAAATAAAATTGATGATGTTTCAATTCCTTCTACTGAAAGTAAGTATAGCACTTTGGGATCCAAATTTAACCGAAGATATATATATTATGTTAATAAATGAATATCTATCTGATAAATATGATAATAAATATCTAAATTTTTATTAGTTGAGTAATAAATAAAATATAAATATAATAAAAATCTGACTTGTAAATATCTATCACCATCCCTACTTTTTTTTTTTTTTTCATTAAACATGTACTTCACTGGCTCCGACACCAAGAGGATATAAAATTCACGGGTCCTTGAAACTATAAAATCCTGCATATAAAATTATTCTAGGTTCTGTCCAAATTAATTTAAGGTTCTTGTCCAACTCATTATTTGTAAGAAGAAAAAGGTAATCCAAAATGTTTTTATCTTTATTTATATACTTCTTCTTTTTCTTGTTCAGACAAATGTGTAGAGTCTGTTATTTTCCTAATTTAATTCGTCTTACCTTCCATAGCCAACATTGCTTTTCATCTATCATAATCTTATTCCACTGATTTTTAGCACTCTAATTCTATCCAAAGAAAATCTTCCAATTATAATTAGTGACATCACATAAATTACAAGTCTTATTAATTAATAAGCCTCACGAACCTCAAAGCCACTGGAAGCTTACATGATCGTTAACTTCAGGGCCCGTGGGATTAATCGAGGTACACGCAATCTGACCCGGACACCTACGTTAATAAAAAAAATAAGCCACATCATTTTTTGATTTTCATGTGAAAAAAAAGGTTTGATATGGGTGGTCAAATTTTATTCTAGTTTTGATGTGGATGATTAAAAAAAAAACTTAATATGGATAGCCAAAATTTTAATTTAGAAGAGGATATAAATAATCAAAGAAGAAGAAAAATCAAGAAATAGGAATTTATTATACTTTCTAAATAATATAATAAACCAATACCATTCATTAGAAAAAATCCCAGTTTTCATTTTTTTTTAATCTTTGTATCTTTCACTTTAAAGGAATCCATTTAGTAAATATGGGTATTTATTATACTTTATAAATAAATAATTTATGCATTGAATATTTTAAAATTTCTCACCTATCAACATCTTAAAAAAAACATAAAGTACAAATATTATAATTGGTAAAAAACTATATATGATCCCATAATATATACAAGGGATACATAATGAAAATCAATATTTATTATACCATATTTAGTAGATCTTTTTTTTATATGATAATGTCACTCTAGCAATTTATAATGGCATTTCATTAATAGTAAAGTAAATGCACTTGGATATTTATCTAGAGTGGAGTGTCCTTATAAATTAATTGAGTATCAATGCCTTGATCACAGTCCTTGAGAGAAACATTGCTTTTTTTAAGAGTTAGCCAATCATCTTCCAATAGTTAAGTAATTTCCACAAAAATAATAATTCAATATATGGAAAAATATATTTTGGCATTACATGTATATGGAATTTATGTTCTTTATAGATATGCTAGATAAAGTTTCCCTACAATGATAGTGTTAGTGAAGTAGCTTAAAAAAATAATATAAATTGAGTAATAAATGGGAAATATATAAACCAAGCACAAAGAAAAAAAAATCGATAATCCCTTCAATTATTAGAACGAAAATGAAAGATAGAACATAAGAATTTTGAATCCGAACCATGGCTCTTATCTTGGTTGGAGGGTTTGTTTTTGTGTTTTAAATTATTTTTTACTTAAAAAATATTAAATTAATATTTCAAATAGTTTTTAAATGATCTTAATATGTTGATATCAAAAATAAAAAAATAAACCTATAAAAATATCATTTTAATATATTTCTAATTAAAAAATATTTTTACTACGCATTTTCTTTCATGTTTTTGAAAATAAAAAGGAAATTTTTTTTCAAGAGGGAATATCATGTTCATATTATACTATTTTATTATTAGAAAAGATCTTTAAAGTTAAAAATCTTTTTAAAAATAGCTATGAATCATATATAGAAATATAGATATACCATCAACTATGATAAGTGAGATCAACACATCTCTCTCAAAAAAGCAAAATTGAACCACATCATTTTATTAATTTTCTTAAAAAAATATATATCTCTATAACGAAAAAAATTATCCCAGCATGTTTAAATAGACAATAATAGCACCTTTGGAGAATAAACTTTAGGATCGAATAGACAATCTTCTATTTGGAGTTATAAAAGGCCTAAAATGGCTCTGGGTCTTGTACACCCTGGAAAAGCAAAAGGCAAGCCATCCATGCACGCACGACTTCTCTATCACAAATGGGCAGCTTAGTGTTCGGTCTTTTCTCTTCTTTTTAATTCAATTCAACAGCTAATCTAGCCGGAAATTGCTCCCCTCCATCATCTCATTATTAGTATATTTTCATGGTGTTTTTCTCTTCTCTTCTCTTTTCTTCTCCTCTTTCCTTTTTTTTAAAGAAAGAACAATAACACCACGTACATACACATCATTGCTGTGTGTGTTAGCACTTTGCTGCACGTTCCTTCCTTGAAACCTCAACCACCCTCTTTCTGTGTCTTTCCTAAATAAAAGGGTACCCAGGTACGAAGTATTGGGTTCCATGTCTTGTAATTACTTGCTACATTGTATGTAGTTTGGTCGATAAATTGTTAAAGAACGAGACAGGGGAAAAGGAGTTGCATGATATAATACATATTCTTGGTTTGGAGAAACGAAGAGACAAGAAAGAAACAATAATAACATGTTGCAGAGAGCTGCAAGCAATGCTTACTCATGGTGGTGGGCAAGCCACATTCGAACAAAGCAATCCAAATGGCTCGAGCAGAACCTTCATGGTAATTATCATTATTGTTAGTGTTTAGTTGCATTGGCGTAGTCATTTTCTTACTTGAATCAATGAACATTTCTGTAAATCTTATTCTGTAGCAGTCACACAGTCATTTTTGCTTTTGGTATATGGGATTTGACAAAACGTTGTTGGGGGAATTTACAATGGAAAAGGGAATTAAATATGAATTGATCCATCTTTTTATCATCAGAATTCATTATGTTTATGATTTCTTCCATCTGATTTCTGCAGAGCTCATTCTGATTGAGGAAATTTAGTTTTTTATTTTTTTTATGATGAAGGCAAAGGCCAAATCCAAATGCAGCATTAAACCTTCATCCATGAATCAACTGATTTTAACATGCATAAATTCAATGTGTATAACATGCCTTATCAATACAAATTATCAACTGCAGACATGGAAGATAAGGTTCAAAGCGTAATCAAACTCATTGAAGAAGATGGAGACTCTTTTGCCAAGAGGGCAGAAATGTACTACAAAAAGAGACCAGAGCTGATACACTTCGTCGAAGACTCTTACCGGGCTTATAGGGCATTAGCTGAACGGTATAACCACATATCAACAGAACTACAAAATGCCAACAATACCATTGCTTATGTTTTCCCAGAAAAAGTCCAGTTTGCAATGGAAGAAGACGAAGATGAAGCCCCATCATCTAAATTTGAAAATAAGCTCCCAGAAGTCTCGAGAGCAAATATTCCAAAGGTTCCGAAGATTCCGAAAGATGTAAAGGGTCTCTTCACATCTGCTTCGAAGAAGCTGCAATCAAAGAAGTCAATGAAAGGAGCAAGTAATGCTACAGTTTCTAAGTCTGGTTTGAGCAAATCAGAAGGCCTCCTGGAGATTGACAAGATTCAGAGACAAATCCTGGCTCTACAAACTGAGAAAGAGTTTGCGAAGAGTTCTTATGAGGGCGGACTTGCGAAGTATTGGGAAATTGAACTGCAAATCAAGGAAATGCAAGAGAAGGTTTGTAATTTGCAAGATGAATTTGGTGCAGGCATTGTCATTGAAGACGAGGAAGCTCGGACGCTGATGGCGTCGGCAGCCCTGAAATCATGCCAAGAGACATTGGCTCAATTGCAGGAGAAACAAGAGAGATCTGCAGCAGAAGCAGTAGAAGAGCGCAAGAGAATTACCAATGCCCGGGAGAAGTTGAAGTCTCTCAAGGATGAGTTTTTGCATGGCGAGATCAATCCAGAAAATCCTCGAGCCAAAGATGAACCTATAAAAGCAGTGGAAGGATTGGAAAGCATACACCAACAAGTGAGCGGTACAACAGAAGAGAAACAGGATATAGAGTTGTTGCGTGAGAAGATTAAGGAAAACCTCGATGTTGGGTCTAATGCAAGTGTCACTGCAGCAGAACTTGTTGAGAAGATCGATGAACTTGTAAACAAGATCATTAACTTAGAAGCTTCAGTTTCATCACAGACAGCTCTTATACAGAGGTTAAGGACGGAGACAGATGAGCTACAAGCAGAAATTCAAACTCTAGAAGAAGACAAGGCAACATTAATCAATGGCAAAAATGATTTGAGGGAACAGCTGAGGGAAATGGAGGAGAAGTTGCATGGAATCCAGAATCTAAACCAGAGTGTCGAGGATCAGAATAACAGCCTCCATGCACATTTTACTGAAGCACATTCTAGTATCGATCACCTCTCTGCGAAATTACTTTGTGTAAAATCAGATGATGAATTCGATGTCAAACCAGAAACAGTGGACAGATCTCTGGTAGAAGTTGAATCTCAAGAAGCTGCACTCAATCCCGATGATAGCATTGAGAAACCGCAGAATGTGAAGACAAAAGAGCATCTCAAGGTTTCAGGTCAGTCCCACGAAGACTTCAAGGGATCAGAAGGTGCACTGAATCCTGATGATGGTCTTGGGGAACAACAAAATCAGAAGCCAAACCATGAGCTCAAGGTTTCATATTCTTCACAGAAAGGGAAGGAAACTCCTGCAGAAGTCAGTTGGTTAGCAGATTTCAAGGAACAAGAAGAAAAAATGAATGATGCTGATGGTTCTATGAACTTCACAGAGAATCAAGGAGAAAAGGAAGAGATAAAAGAACATGGGCAAAATTCAAGTCAACCCCAGAAAACTACAGACCTCAACAATTCCATGGAGGAACTTCCTGGCCTGGAAATTGAAGAAAAAGTTTTTAAGAAAGATTCACCTTCTTTGATGGATGATCTCAATGTTGAAATACAGGAACAGGAAACAACGCTAGTTGACGAGCCGGACTGGAAGCAGTTGTTCATGAATGGTATGGAGAATAGAGAAAGAGCTCTACTTACAGAGTATACTTCAATCCTTCGGAATTTTAAGGAAGTAAAGAAGAAGCTTAGTGAAGCAGAAAAAAAGAATGGGGATAGCCTCTTTGATGCAACGGTGCAGGTAAGAGAACTGAAGAGTGCTAATGCAAAGAAGGATGAACAGATTCAATTTTTACGTCAGAAGCTGATCCTTCTTCAAGCAGGTTTGGGTGAAGATAGTGAATTAATAAAATCGATGGTGACAGAATGCCCAACGACAGAGAAAGAAGTAACAGAAGACTTCAGGGTGATTCTAATGGACCAACCAGAAACTATTTCCGAAATCGAAAAACGATTCCGGATGAGCATTGATGAAGTTCTAGAGGAGAACTTGGATTTCTGGTTAAGGTTCAGTACTACATTCCAACAAATACAGAAATTTGAAACTCAAGTCCAAGATTTACAGTCTGAGCTGCTCAAATTAGAGGAAAAGAAAAGGATGGAAGATGGAAGTAGTAATGCAGAATATTCTCTGAAATCGGATGCGAAGCCGCTATACAAGTACCTCAGAGAGATACACACTGAACTGACGGTCTGGCTAGAGAAAAGCATGCAGCTGAAAGATGAAGTGAAGGGCAGATTTACATCCTTGTGTGACATTCAAGATGAAATAACGTCTGCTTTGAAGGAGAGTGCTGAAGATGATGAGTTCAAGTTTACAAGCTATCAAGCTGCAAAGTTCCAAGGTGAGATTTTGAACATGAAACAAGAGAATAACAAGGTTGCAGATGAATTGCAGGCAGGCTTAGATCACATAACGACACTCCAGCTTGAAGTTGAAAGAACATTGGCAAAATTGAACGAGGAATTCAAGCTTTCCGGATCAAAGAACCGTCAAAATATCCAGCTGTCACACTCAGTAAGTCGATCTCGAGTTCCTTTGCGGTCATTCATCTTTGGCACCAAACCCAAAAAGCATAGGACTTCCATCTTCTCTTGCATGCACCCTGCACTGTATAGGAGACATTTTAGATCAGGACCTAATGCATAGAATAGTTCTATTTGAATTTCTGTCTGCTTTTATATTTTCGGATGAGTTCAGTTCTTTCGTATCCATTTTTTTCCATGTATTATTGTATTCTTTCAGAAGCCAAAGCTTCCTTTCCTGTTTTATCTTTATCAGGGTATGTTATCTCTGTGCCATGGATGCTTACCATTAATCAATCAAAACAAGAATAATTTTTAAGCTGTTTCGAGCAGTATGATTTGAATTCATTTGATCTTGTCCCTGTGATGCCATGTTTCCATTTTAACCTTGTAAAATCAAACAACTAGACAAGAAATTTTCTTGCGTTTCTATCAAACTATCTTTTCCCTATTATGCTGACTCCTGTATCATCCATCTATTGCATATCTATACCATTCTGTGCATCTTGTGTCATTCATGGTCCAGAAAGAACACAGATTTTTTATTCTTTCAACCCCAGAAAAACAAAAACAACACATAGTTTGGCAGTAAATGACACGAATTCTCAAGCAGTTGGAATGAGGGACATCCCTTTGAACAATTTTGAGGTGGAAAGAAGATGCAGGTGATGGGTAGTGTATTGACGCTGTCCTGCTTCACGGTCCTTCCAGAGGAAATTAACTGCCTTGCTGAAATCCTTGGTAAATTCATTCCAGAAATAGCAAAATTTATAAACTACATAAGCATAAGAAAGTGATACGGGTAGCTATGATCACTTTGTTGTGGATCTCTACTATGTGAATTGCCTTAGCATAGTTATTTATGAACCGATGTTGTGCAAAATATCAGCCGGACAAAAATGCCTCCAAATCAAACCCATAAGGTATTGTTCAAGCTATTTTTTATTTATTTATGATTTATAACAAACCCCATTATTCTTTATTCTCTGCCGCGTCGAAAAGTTAAAGGTCATCATGGCCTGCAACCATCTGATATTGAATGTAAATATTCGGAGGCTCACTGATCGCTGCACCCCAGGCTCATATAAATCAAATTCGGTTTGCTGATCTCCTAAAACAGGATGCGTCACTGATGATCACATGAATTAATTGTTATAACCCTTCCATTATAATATGAATCATGGGCAGAGGACACTTCTTTCATCGATAAACAATTGAAATAGAATCAACTATGGAAATCATTGGCCAACAACGTACCTGCTGAGACATTGTCTTTAAGAACTGCACTCTGCGCAGCATAATCAAGAAAAACATGGGCATGTAACAACAATTGTTTTCAATTCAACTAATTTCAATATCTTTGCCATAATTACCGAGTGGCAATTCGTATACAGATTGCTTTTCCACAAACGTACCACTCTTCCGCTACCCCTGTTCGACAAATATGTATAGACAACTTTATGCATGAGAAAGCGTTAATGGCAGCGCTCATGGATGGGCTAGGATCGTGGCTGTTGCAGTGCACCAAAAGAAACCGCTGATACTACCTTAGCTCCCCTCCCCAGGCCATATAGAGGCCTTTGTGATGCCTCAGCTCCAGCCACGGGAAAAAAAAAAACAAATGCTGACCCTTGGTTGGGTAATCTTTCTTTCCACCGAATCTATCGTGCTTGTAACTCCGTGCCAAGAAAACCGAATCAAGTAGAGTTTTTACGAAGGATGGTTCGCATAAAGAAAGATGTATAGCCTTCATGATCTTCAAGCTACTGTTCAAGATAGAAAAGACATGTTTCCATGATTTTTTTTACTTTAAAAATATAAAAATTCTCTTTAAAACTATTTTAAATATAAATTTATTTTATATTTATGTCTTTTAAACTAAATAAATTTCTGTCTTTTTTTTTTTTTGGCAT
>Ga0307517_10009476_pt1 | contig 13793 bp, 13 predicted proteins | sample 23_EM_MG_FD_194515 | JGI IMG/M metagenome (GOLD analysis project Ga0307517, IMG submission 194515) | Populus trichocarpa ectomycorrhiza microbial communities from riparian zone in the Pacific Northwest, United States - 23_EM | ecosystem: Host-associated > Plants > Roots > Unclassified | place...
ATCTCCCCTGCGATTGCTGCCCTTGCAATCGCCGCGAACGCGTGCCTGAGGCCTGGTATTGTCCGCGGATGGCGCGACGGTTCGCGATCAGGACGACCTTCGAAGGCGCTGTCGAGCACGAGGTTCGATATTGGCTACGACAGACGGTCGAGGACCGGGTGTCCGGGATCGAGCTCATCCGCCGTGCTACGTGGAGACTGTACGGTGGAGCTCCAAACGGAATGGAACGAGTTTCTGAGCGTATTGAAGCGCCATGGCGTCCGCTTCCTGCTCGTCGGCGCGCACGCGGTGGCGGCGCACGGACGGCCGCGGTTCACCCAGAACCTCGACGTGCTCGTGGAGCCGACACTGGCGAACGCCCACCGCGTCGCCGCCGCAATTCGTGAGTTTGGCTTCTCCGAAACTGCGCGCGATTGGCCTGGTTCGCGAAGCCCTATCGCATCACGATGATCGGAAGGCTGCCGAACCGGATCGATGTCCTCACGAGCATCTCGGGTATCAGCTTCCGCGAGGCCTGGAAGCATCGCGTCGAGCTGGCGTCGGAAATTGGCCCGATCCCCGCGCTCGGGCTCGAGGAGCTTCGCGCGAACAAGCGCGCCGCGGGCCGGCCCAAGGACATGGCTGATCTCGCATTGCTCGACGAGCTGACGCTCGCCACGTCGAAGGCTCGTGTCGATCAGCGAGCCCGGCCGGCGAAACGGTCGCGCAAGCGCGCCGGTCCTGCATCGACAGTGAAGCTGCCAGAAAACGTTGATTCGCGTCGACGAGTGAACGGGACGCGACCCGCGCTGACTCAGGCCGGCGTCTGGCGGCCTCGGCCGGCCAGGCCCGACGCGTAGTGATAGGTGACCTGATCCTCGCTGTAGCGCCAGTCGCGGAGCGAGCAGCTGTCGCGAACGGCGAGCCAGTCGCGCCAGTCGGCCGATTCGTTCGCGCGAGTGAACGCCGTGGCGCACGAGGCGCTGCAGCTGCACGGCTGGGCGATCGGCGCGCGGGCCGGCGGCTCGCCGTCGACCAGGAGGATGGCTCGCAGCGCGAACCACGGGCCGTAGATCGGGTGGATGACCAGGTGATTGGGCGCCAGCGCCCCGAGCCCGGTGAGCGCGGCGAGCCGCTGCATCGGCAGGAACGCGCCGTCGTAGCGGCGGTGGCTGTAGTAGATGCGGGCGGGCGGGGCGGTCGAGCCCGCGACCGGGCCGGCCGAGTCGGCCGGGTTGGGTGATCCAAACGCGGCATCGATCGTGCGCTCGGTGTAGCGATCGAGCGGATCGCGCTCGGCGGCGAACGCCGGATCGCGGAGCGCAGCGGTGAACGGCTGCCACAGCGCTCGCGTATTGCCGACCAGAACGCCCAGCCGTTGCGCGCCGGAGAGCACGGCGAGGCCAGGCTGGGTCACCACGGCGGCGACATCGAACGTGTGGGCGACATCGAAGCCGGCGCTGGCGAGCGCCGCCAGGGGCGAGATCAAGGGCGAGGCCAGGGAGGAGGAGGCCAGCGACGAGGAAGGACAGCCAGGGACGCGCGCTTCCACGCCCCAGCATGGCACAATCGCGCCGTGCCAGCGCGGCTGCATCACGAACGGATCACTCGCGGTGGCGCTGCACCCGCGCGCTGGCTCGCACTGACCCACGGCATCTACGGCGCCGGCAGCAACTGGCGCAGCATCGCGCGCAAGCTCACCGAGCAGCGGCCCGAGTGGGGCGTGGTGCTCGTCGATCTGCGCCAGCACGGCCGCTCGGACCCCGGTGCGCCGCCGCACACGATCGCGGCGTGCGCCGATGATCTGCGCGCGCTGGTCGGAGAGCTGGGCGACGTCCGGGCGATCGCCGGCCACAGCTTCGGCGGCAAGGTCGCGCTCGCGACGCGCGGTCTCGTCGAGCTGGACCAGACGTGGGTGCTGGACGCCAGCCCGAGTGCTCATCCGCGTGCCGCCGAACGCGCCGCGAACGGGGCCGGAACCGTCAGCGGCTCGTCCAATACCGTGGTGCGCGTCCTCGAGCTCATGGAGCGCTCGCCCCGGCACTGGGGGCGCCGCGAGGACTTCGTCACCGCGGTGGTCGGCGACGGCCATGACGAGGGACTGGCGCGCTGGCTGGCGATGAGCCTGGTGCCGGATCCGGCCGGTGGCGTCGTGCTTCGCTTCGATCTGCCGGCGCTGCGCGCCATGCTCGCCGACTACTATGCGACGGATCTCTGGGCGGTTCTCGAAGCTCCCGGTGCCGCCGTCGAGGTCGTGGTAGCCGAGCGGTCTCCGACGGTGTCTGCCGCAGATCGCGGCCGGCTCGCGGCGGCACCGCCGCATGTTCACGTTCACTATGTCGCCGCGGATCACTGGCTGCACATCGATGCGCCGGCCGCGGTGGTCGAGCTATTCGCATCGCGGCTGCGCTGAGCTATCGTTCGGCCGGCGTTCGGCTGGCGTTCGGCTGGCGTTCGGCCGGCGGGAGCGGCGCGCGCGGCGGCGTTCGCGCAACCGCGCCGGCCGGTTCGTGTCAGAGTGACGCAGTGGCGCGGGTGATCTGGATCTGGCTTGCGCTGGTGACGACGGCCTACGCGCAACCGCACACCGATGCCGGCGTGGTCTGGCGAGCTCCCGCGAGCTGTCCGGACGGCGACGAGGTGCGCGCGCGGGTCGAGCGCCGGCTGGGGCTGCCGATCGACGGGCGGAGCGAGAGCGTGGTGCACGGGATCTCGGTCGAGATCTCGATCGAAGGCGCCGGCCGCGAGCGGCGGTTCGTCGCTCGCATCGACCTGCGCGGCGTCGCGCTGTCCAACGAAGTCCGCGTGTTGACCAGCGAGCGCTGCGACGAGCTGGCCGATGCCGTCGCGGTGGTGGTCGCGCGGCACGCGGCGGAGAACCGGCGGACGCCGGCAGCGCTGCGAGTCGCACCCGCAGAGATCGCATTGCCGGTGCTCCCGCCGGCGGCGCCCCGGCGATGGGGCGGCGGCATCCGGACGCTGGGCATCAGCGGCATCGGGGCACTGCCGGGAGTCGGGGTCGGCGGTGAGCTGGCCGGCTATCTGCGCCGGCGGTCGGTGCTCGTCGAGCTGACGGGGACCCGCTGGCGACGCAACCAGGCGGTCCGCCTGGACATCCTCGCACTGCGGATCGGCTGGCGACCGGAGGAGCTGCCGCTTCGTGCCTGGATCGCCGGCGAGCTCGGAACGGTCGAGGGCATCACCAGCGATGCCAGCGGCAAGTGGCGAGGCATCGGGGCCGGGTTCGGCGTGGCGTGGCCGATGTCACGCTACGCGCGCCTGGTCGGCGTCATCGAGGTCGTGGCTCCACTCGATCGGGAACGATTTCTGCTCCGGGACGGGGCCGAGATGTATCGTCCCGATCTGGTGGCTGTTCGCTCGGGCCTGGGGCTCGAGGTCGGCTGGCAATAACGTGCACGGCCGTGACGGATCGGCCGAGGCCCTGGCACTGACCTGCCAGATGCCATCGCTCGCACACGCGCTCGCCCCGGTGCACGCCGCCACCGTGCCCGCGTTCGACGCCGTCTACGATGCGCACGCCGGGTTCGTGTGGCGGGTGCTGCGCACGTTCGGCGTGCCCGAGGCGGCGATCGAGGACGCAGTACAGGACGTGTTCGTCGTCGTGCATCGCCGGCTCCGCGAATGGCAGGGCCGGGCGGCGATCACTACCTGGCTGTTCGCGATCGCGCGGCGGGTGGCCGGTGCGTACCGCCGGCGCACCGGACGGGCGATCGAGCCGCTCACCGACGAGCACGTCGCGATCGCCGAGCAGAGCGGCGGCGCGGCCGATCCGTTTGCCGAGCTGTCCAAGGCACAGGCAGCCGCGACCGTGCTCGCGATCCTCGAACAGCTCGACGACGACAAGCGCATCGTGTTCGCGCTCGTCGAGCTCGAGCAGCTGACCGTCCCCGAGGTCGCGCGCATGCTCGATCTCAACCTCAACACGGCGTATTCGCGGCTACGGCTGGCGCGTCACGCCTTCGAGCTCGCCGTCAAGGCAAGGGTTGCGCCATGAAGGTGATGTCGTGATCGACGAGCTCGGACCCGAAGCGCGGAGGCTGCTCGATGCTGCGCGCGAGGGGATGTCGCCGGACGCGGCCGCGATGCGCCGGGTGCGTGCCAGGGTCGGCGTCGCGACCGGCAGCACCGCGGTGGGCACCGCGCTCGGCATCAAGCTCGCCGTTGCGCTGGTTGCCTCGGTGGCTGTGGGCGTAGGTGTATACCTCGTGCGGAGCTCCCCCCCGGCAGCCCCGCGCGCAGAGCTGATGAGCTCGTCGGCGCCGGCCGTGCCAGCCGCACCGGCCACGACAGCTGCACCGGCCGCACCGCCGGAGGCGTTGAACGACGACCTCATCACGATCGAGACACCACCCGCCGGGTCCGGGCGCATGGCTGCGGCGAGCACTTCCTCCTCTGCCGCGCACCGCGCCGTCGATCCGGCGAGTGGCTCCGCGGCGGTCGCTCGGTCGCGGCACACGGAGCTGGCGGACGAGCCGCGTGCCAGCTCTCGCCGGAACGTGGCGGCCTCGGCGAGCACTGCCGGCTCGCCCGCTGCTCCTCGACGGGGCACCGCTCGTGGCGCTTCTGGCTCGGCGTCGGGCGCCGTGCCGCGCGCGATCGATCTGGCCCAGGAGGTCGAGATCGTGGATCTCGCGATGGCGGCGCTGCGCCGCGGCGATGCCAGGGCTGCCCTCGCTGCCGTGCAGCGTCACGCCGTCGAGACCGCGGGCAAGGGCCAGCTCGCCGAGGACGCCGCGGCGATCGAGATCGAAGCGCTGTGCCGGCTCGGCGATCCGAGCACCGGTGCCAGGCTCGGGGAGTTCGATGCGCGGTTTCCCCACTCGGCTCAGCGCTCGCGGCTCACCAACCGGTGCCCGTGAGCTCGCGTACCCGGCAGCGAGGCAGCCGGCAGAGCGGCGAGTGCTGGCAATCTTGCCAGCTGGCAACCTTGCCAGCTCATGCGTCCGGCGTCGGTACGCAGCTGGGCGCGGCTTCACTCGCCGGTCGGATCGGACTCTTCGGGCTCGCCAGGCGGGTTGGCGTCACCGCGCGCCGGCGGCAGCTCGCGCGGCGGCAGTAGCTCGGGCTCGGTGACCACGGTGCACGCCATGAAGATCGCCGCATCGAGCTTCTTGAACGATCGCTTCTTGTACCAGTCGAGCGCGCGCTCGTTGTTCTCGGCGACCTCGAGCACCAGGTGATTGAGCCCGTGCACGCGCGCGAGGTGATGCAGCTGCTCGAGCACGAACGAGCCGACACCGCGGCCGTGCATCTCGGGATGCACCGCGAGCTCGTCGACGAACAGCGGCCTCATGTCGCGCTTCTCGAAGTAACGCGGGTTGATCCAGTTGTCGGATCCGATCACCTCGTAGCTGCACTCGGCGTACGCGGCGATCTCGCCCTCGACCTCGAACACGAGTTGCTCGATGCCAGCTTCCTCGTAGACCTCCTCGAACCGATGCTTCGAGCGCGGCCGCTGGTACTCGACCGTCTCGGCGTTGACCTCGCGGAAGCTGATCTTCAGGAAGTCCCACACGCGATTGATGTCGCGACGGGTCATGTGCCGCACCACGATCAGCGGCTGCTGCGGTTGCTGCGGCTTCTTCTTGGCGCGTCCGGCGCGCTTGGGCACCACGACGACCTCGGTGTCCGCTGCGGTGATCTTGCGTGGGCTGCGCTTGCGCGCCATCGGCCACAGGAAACCCTACCGGTGGACGCGGAGCAAGGTGCCGGGCGAAAAACACCGCCAGGACGCAGAGATCGCTCTACGAGCCGACGCGTGCGACCAGCCGCGTCACCTGCTCCACGAAGCCGGCGCGCTGGTGGCGCTCGAACTCGGTCCACGTGGCGAACGTGCTCGGGTCGGCGCGGTCCAGAAAGACCTTACCATTCAGGTGATCGACCTCGTGCTGGTAGGTGCCCGCCTTGAGGCCGTGCACCACCTCGTCGATGACGCCGCCGTGGCGATCCCAGGCGCGCACGCGGAGATGGACGAACCGCTTGACCACGCCGCGCAGGTTGGGTACCGAGAGGCAGCCTTCGTTGTTGTCGAACTGCTCATCGCTGATCGGCTCGAGCACCGGGTTGACGAGGATCGTGAGCGGAATGGGCGGCTTGTAGGGATAGCGCGGATTGTTGCGGACCTCGATCGCGCAGATCCGGATCGGCTCGTACACCTGGATCGCCGCGAGACCGGCGCCGTCGGCGTCGCGCATCGTCTCGACCAGATCATCGATGAACCGCTGGGTCTCGGGCAGCGCAAGCTCGTCGGCAGATAGCTCGCGCGCGACCTGTCGCAGCACGGGATGTCCGATCTGCGCGATCTTGCGGATAGCCATGGCTCACTCTAGCAGGACTGCTAGCTCGACGCGGCTGCCGGTCAGCAACGGAAACCGTGCGTGACCCTGGAGGCGCCGATCATGGGCTACGGTCGATGCCAGATGCAGCCATCTCCGCGCTTCGCGTGCTTCTTCGTCGCCGTGCTGGCCGCGTGCGGCGGTGGCAACGGCACCCCGACTCCCGATGCGGCAGTGACCCCCGACGCACCCGCGAGCCTGACCGGCCTCGGACAGGCGTGCTCCCTGGCGCAGCAGGGCAACGACTGTCCGGCACCGCTCGGCTGTCTGGGCTTCGAAGGCAACCCGACCACGGGTATCTGCACGCCGCCCTGCGTGGAGGGTGGGACGATGACCACGGATGCGCAAGGCAACCTCGCGATCACGCCTGATCCGCTGGCATCCGGTCCGACGACGACTTGCACTGCGGCGTTCTCCGAAACAGTCGGTGTCCCCGCGTGCATCTCGGTCGTGCTCTGGAGCCCGATGGAGGATCTCGTCGTGGGCAAGACCTACACCGACGTCACCGTCGTATGCGCGATCGTATGCAGCGCCAACAACACGTGTCCTGGCTCGCTGCACTGCAACGCGGTGAATCACCAGTGCGAGACTTGATCAACCGACCGCCGGCTCACGCCGCACCACGCGACGCTCGCGTCATTGCGTAGAGTCCGACTCGTCGTCCCCGGGCCATCGGCACGCACATCGGCGTCAGGCGTCGGCGCCGATCGCTTGCTCGATCGAGGCGAGTTTCGCCGCGCGGACCTTGGCGGCGAGCTCGCGGTGCAACCGGTGCGGCCAGGTGGGGCCACCATAGATGAAACCGGTGTAAGCCTGAACCAGCGTGGCCCCGGCGCGGATCCGCTGCCACGCATCGTCGGCGGTCTCGATCCCACCCACGGCGACGAGCAGCACGCGCGCGCCGAGCTTGCCGCGCAGCCGGCGGAGCACCGCGAGCGCACGGGCCTTGAGGGGAGCGCCTGACAAGCCACCCGCGCCGAGCGCGGCGACCGCGTGCTCTGGTGTGGCAAGCCCCGTGCGGGAGATCGTCGTGTTGGTCGCGATGATGCCGTCGAGCGACAGCTCGAGCGCGAGCTCGGCGATCGCGTCGATGTCAGCATCGGCGAGATCGGGCGCGATCTTGACCAGCAGGGGCACGCGTCGCGTGGGCGATGCAAGGTCGCACGCGGCGCGCACCGCGGTCAGCAGCGGACGGAGCTTGTCGACAGCCTGTAGATCGCGCAGGCCCGGTGTATTGGGCGAGCTGACGTTGACCACGAGATAATCGGCGAGCGGGGCGAGCCGCACGGCGCTGTCGGTGAAGTCAGCGATCGCCTCGGGCTCGGCGATCCGTTTGGTCTTGCCGATGTTGATGCCCACCGTCCCGGCGCCGCGGTGGGCGAGCCTCCGCGCCGCTGCCTGGGCTCCTTCGTTGTTGAAGCCCATGCGATTGAGCAGCGCGCGATCGCGCGGCAGCCGGAACAGCCGCGGCTTGGGGTTGCCGGGCTGCGGCTCGGCGGTGACGGTGCCGATCTCGACGAAGCCAAAGCCGAGCGCGAGCAGCGCGCGCACTCCCTTGGCGTCCTTGTCGAAGCCGGCGGCCAGGCCCAGTGGTCCCGGCAGCTCGCGGCCCAGCGCGCGCACCCGCAGCTCCGGCGCCCGCGGCGCCAGCACGCGCGACATCAAGCGCGCGACGCCGGGCAGCGCGACCGCGGCGCGCAGCAGCGCGAACGACACCCGGTGCACCGCTTCGGCGGAAAGCCGGCGCAGCACGAGCCAGTAGATCAGTCGGTACATCGCTGGGGGGAGCGTAGGGGACGGTGTCTCTTTTGTCTCGTTGCCGGACACTGTCCGGCAACGAGACAAAAGAGACACCGTCCCCGTCATCCTCTATCCTGGCGATCAAGTGGCCGACTTCGTATTCGCGACGTGCCTACCCGGCGTCGAGCCGGCGCTCAAGCTCGACGTTGCGCGGACGCGGCCCGAGCTGCGGTTCGCGTTCTCCCGGCCGGGGCTGGTCACGTTCAAATCGACGCGCGCGGTGACGGCTGACGACACGCCGGGATCGGTGTTCGCGCATGTGTGGGGGCGATCGATCGGCGCGGCGAGCGATCCGGCGACGGCAGCGATCCAGCTGGCCTCGCTGGGCGCGACCCGGGTCCACGTGTTTGCCCGCGAGCCCGAGGCCGGTCCAGGTGCCAGGGCGGACGGCGGGCGCCCGGACGACCCGGTCGGACAGGATTCCACGGGCTCGGTGTCGTGGCTGGCGCCATGGCAAGCGCTCGGTCCCGGCGGGCCGGCGGCGGTGGGCGAGCTGGTGGCCGATGTGATCGTGGGCGGGGCGCCGGGCGAGTCGGCGTGGCTGGGCGTGCATCGCCACGATCGATTTCGCCTGCCCAACCCGGGTGGTGCGATCCCCGTCGACGTGCCCGGGGATGCGCCGTCGCGCGCGTACGCGAAGATCGAGGAGGCGATCGCGTGGGCGGGGCTGCCGGTCGAGCACGGCCACGCGGCGCTCGAGATCGGCGCGGCCCCTGGCGGCGCGGTCCTTGCGCTCGCCCGCCGCGGCGTCGAGGTATGGGGCGTCGATACCGGCGAGCTCGCCCCGGCGGTGCTCGCGTTGCCCAACGTGCATCACATCGCCAAGAAGGTGGGCGCGCTGCGCTGGGAGGAGCTGCCGGCGCGGATCGACTGGCTGCTCGTCGACGTCAACCTCGCTCCGCAGGTCGCGCTGCACGAGGTGGCCCGGCTGATGCCGCGCCTGAGGACGACCTTGCGCGGGGCGGTGTTCACGCTGAAGCTCAACGACTGGACGTTCGTGGCGGAGCTGCCCGCGCTGGTCGAGCGGATCCGCCAGATGGGCCTGCCGGACGTGAGGATGCGGCATCTGCCGTCGAATCGCCGCGAGATCTGCGCGATCGGTCTGCGCTGAGCGAGCCGCCGGATCAGTCGACAATTCACGCCGCGGTGCCCGGACGCTTGCGCTGCCGGTCGCGCTCGGCGTAGGCGCGCTCGAACTGCTCGGGGGAGTAGCGCGCGCCGAGCGGCGGCGGTGGATCGATCTGGATGAACGCGTTGTCGCGGATGCGCAGCGCACGGGTCCGCGCGAGCACGGCGTCGGGATCGGTGGCGCCCTGCGTGCGCGACAGGATCACCACGGCGGCCTCGAACGCGCGCGGCGACACCGGGATCCCACTCTCGTCGTCGCGCCGGAGCTCGCAGGCCGCGAGCGCGACCCGCGCGATCCCCCAGGATGGCGACGATATCGCGGCGACCAGGCCGTCGAGCTGGCCGGCTTCGAGCTCATCCAGTGCCTGGCGCTCCATCGACAGCTCGGGGCTGGCGCGCACCGGCGGTGCGTCCTGCGCGACGATCAGCTCCATCGTCTCGGTCAGCTCGACGGCGAGCTCGCCGTCGGGAATCAGCTCGGCGGCGGCCTTCGCGTAGCGGTGCGCTTCGACATGACGGCCCTGGCCCGCGAGCGCGCGCGCCATCGCGTGCAGCCCTGCGAGCTTCGCGCCGTGGTCGCCGACGACGGCGATCAGCTGCTCCGCGATCCGCTCGCACTCCACGAACGCGCCCATGCGGTACAGGCTGGTCGCGAGCGCGATCGACAGTGTGTGGCCGCCGGCGCCGAGCGTGAGCGCATGGCGACCGGTGACGACCGCGACCGCGTCATTGCCCGCGCGGTGCGCGACGGCCGCCAGCGCGGCCCAGTCGTCCGCGGTGGCGGAGCGCCGTGCGGCGTAGCGCAGGATCGGAACCGCTTCTGTATGGCGGCCGTGGTCGGCGAGCACGCGGCCGATCGCACGCGCGGCGGTCGTCGGCTGGTGGCGCGCCAGCACGCCGATCGCCTCGTCGGCGCGTCCAGACCGAGCGAGCGCGATCGCGAGGCTACGCGCGCGCTGCGGGTTGGCGGGTGTGATCGCCGAGGCCCAGCGCCAGTGATCGACAGCCTCGCGCATGCGATCGGCAGCCGCGGCGGCGGCGCCGCGCTCGAACGCGGCCGCGTCATCGAGCGGTGTGGCGACCCCGGCCGCCAGCCACACAGGTGCGAGCTCGGCCAGCGCCCGCGGACGCTGGTCGTCGGTGGCAGCGGCCATGCCGCGGCAGGCGGCCGCGAAGCCGTCGGCCCGGTGACCGGCGGCGAACGCGGCGTGGGCGAGCCGCAGCCACGGCGCGGCAACCCCGGCCGGATTGGCCAGCGCCGCGGTCCACTGGATATCGAGCTGCACCGCCGGCGGGGCGCTCGCCGCCGCGGCAGACCACGCGCGCCACGCGCTGCCGGCCTCGACGGCGCGGACCGAGCGCGCGAACAGCTGCGCCGCCGGCTCGTACTGCGACGGATCGCTCGCAAGGTCGTGCGCGAGCCGGAGCTCCCAGCCGATCCGCTCGTCGCCGCGCAGCAGCCGCGATAGTCTCGGCATGCCGCCGACCAGACCGGCGAGAAAGCTGCCGTGCTCGGCCTCGAGATCGAGCGCGCGCTCGACCCGCAGCACCCAGGGGTCGAGCAGCCAGTCCGGTGCGTCGCCGAGCCCGTCGAGGATCCGCAACAGCGCCACGATCGACGCAGGCTCGATCTGATAGCGCGAGCGGCGCACGAGGTGGAGCGCCTCGGTCGCGATATGGCGATACGCTCCGGCGAGCGGCGACGCGGGCGCGGCGGCGAGCACGAGGTAGCGCGCGAGCGCCACGCCGAGCGCGAGCACCGCACCGGCGGCATGCGCGTCGCGGTCGCGCGCCGAGGGCACGAGCACGGTCCACCAGTCCTGGGCCAGCGCGTCGGCGGCCGCGAGCGTGGACGACGCCGGCAGCGCGAGCCGCGCGACGATCGCCGCCGCCGTCGATTGCGCGGCGGGGACCGCCGCGATCAGCTCGGAGATCCACCGCGGATCGATCGCGAGTGGAGGGTGGTCGCCGAGCGCGCGGCGCATGACCGGCGTGTCGAGGCCGGGCACGAAGTCGCACAGATCGCGGGCGGCCAGGCGCGCGAGCGTGGTGGCGCCGCGCTCGATCCTGCGCTCGACGACGCGCTCCCAACCGCCGGGCGGCTGGATCGCGGCCAGCCGCAGCAGCCGGTTGATCTCTGCCTCGAGCCGGCTCTGGCTGCGCCGCAGCTGCACGATCTGGATCTGGTCGAGCGCTTCGTCGAGCTTGCCGGTCAAGATCAGCGCCCTCGCAGCCGCGAGCCGCGCCTTGCCATCGCCCAGGAGGTTGGTGCCAGGCCCGCCGGGCCCGGGAGCGCCGGCGCATTCCTGAGCGGCGATCACGGCCTGGTCGGCTCGCCCGATGGTGCACAGCGCCTCGATCAGCATCGTGGCGTCGTCATCGTCAGTGAGCCCGCCGCGCAGGAGGCCCGTCAGCACGCGGCCGACATCGCCGCGGTGGTAGCCCTCCCACGCGTATGCGCGGGCGAGCACGCCGGGATCGGTCTTCCAGTGCGCGATCCGCTTGTGCGCCCACGCGAACGCCTCGCGCGCAGGTGGGTCGTCGGGTACGCGCGACATCACGTCCTCGGCCAGCTCGATCGCCTCGGCGAGCCGGCCGACATCGAGGTGCACGAACGCGACCAGCAGCGCCGCGCGGTGGGGGGCGTGCCAGTCATTGGCCGACAGCTTGCCTGCCGCCGCGCGGTCGAGGATCTCGCGGCAGCGATACTGCGCCTCGGCAAACGCCTGGCCCGGCCGGCCGACCTGCCGCAACCGGCGGACACAATCCAGGTGGGCGGCACCGAGCTGCGGCGCGGCGATCGTGGCGCGGTCGGCCCAGCGAAAGCTCTCCTCGCGGCGCTCGTCGTCGGCGAGCTGCAGCGAGTAGTTATGGCAGGCGTGGGGATTGGCCGGCATCAGGCTCGACGCGATGCCCTGATGGCGCACGCCCATGTTCTCGTGCGGCCGGTCCGCCGCGAACGCCTCGCCCCACACCGAGAGATGCGGCTTGCCGTACATCGGCGCGTCCGAGATCACCGGCAAGATCGCCCGGCGATCGACGCTGCCGGTCACCAGCTCGGCGACGTAGCGGTTGCGCCGCGCCACCGGGTGCGCCGGATCGAGCCTCAGGATCGCCGCATCGAGCGCGCGCGCGCCGTCGCTCGACAGCTCGGCCAGAACGCGTAGGAAGGCCACGGGCAACACCGGCGGCGGATCGATCAGCGAGATCGGCGCGGCAGCCTTGTCCTTGCCCTGGACCAGCAGATCGTCGGTGGCGACCAGGCGCTCCGCGATCATCCGCACGTCGTGGAGCGAGAACGCGGGCAGCGGCCCGAGGGCCGGTAACCGCCGCGCGGCCAGCCAGCGCGCGAGGCAGTGGTCGAGCTGCTGCGACAGCGCACCCTCGGGCAGCGCGATCCATTCTTCGATCTCAGCACGTGGCTCAGCATGTGGTGCTGCCTGTGGCCGCCGCGATCTGAGGATCGGCGAGCGCGGCCGCGCGTGGTCGAAACCGAGATCGAACCACAGCACCTCGTGGCGCCGCGACACCCGGAACAGCCAGTCGATCGAATCCTCGAGCTGCGGGTGCAGCGCATCGAGCAGCTGGCTCGCGTCGTCGGTCAGCCGTTCGTCGTCGGGATCGCCGAGCGTCACCACCGGATGGCGCACGAGGTGGTCGAACACGATCACCGAGATCAGCCGCGCGATGTACGGCGCCAGCGCGTCCCGCTCGGCGGGCATGCTCAGCGAGCTCGCGAGGAACGTCACCCGATGCGGGTACGGCAGCGGTACCATCACCGCATACAGGATACGGCAAGACCCCACATGCTGCGCAGTTTCGCGCGGAGCGAATCGCTTGCAGCGAACGCAGCTTCAGTGAGGAGCGCCGAGGAACGGGAATGTGTCCTGCACGTCCTGATGGGCGGCGACCCCGTCGGAGATCTGGCCCTGGAGCGTCGCCGGGTCGAGCGCGTCGGTCCCGGCGGCGAGCACCGAGTACGTCGTATCGATGGCGTCGTGGCTCGGCGTCCGGCCGCCGCACTCGCGATGGGGAAACGTCGCGTTGCTCGCCTTCTCGATCTCGAGCGAGAGATACACGCCGCAGGTCGGCTTCGAGGTGTCGATGTACAGCTGATCATCGGCGAAGATCTCGGCGGCTCCCTGGTAGGAGGCCGGCCCGGGCAGCGGCGCGTACAGCACCGCGTTGCCGCAACCGGTGAGCGCTCTGGTGAGCACCAGGCCCTTGTCGATCGCGTCGAGCACGGCGAGGTTCGCCTTGAGCTCGGCCTCGATGGTCACGCTACCCTCGAGCAGCGTCGCCTTCCACGTCGCCGGATCCGGCGCGCGGTTGTACGCGTCGCGCATGGCGGCCGCGGTGGCATCGGGTGCGAACGTGCCGATCAGTACATCCCTGATCGCAGGACGGCCCATCCGGGAGATCTGGGCACCGAGCACCGGGGGCGGAGGAATGTCGGCTGCATCGGTGCCGGCGTCGACCGATGCATCGACCACGGCGTCGACCGCAGCGTCGATCGCAACATCCGGGTTG
>Ga0307517_10009477_pt1 | contig 13792 bp, 11 predicted proteins | sample 23_EM_MG_FD_194515 | JGI IMG/M metagenome (GOLD analysis project Ga0307517, IMG submission 194515) | Populus trichocarpa ectomycorrhiza microbial communities from riparian zone in the Pacific Northwest, United States - 23_EM | ecosystem: Host-associated > Plants > Roots > Unclassified | place...
CGGAAGACTATCCGGATGCTAGAGTGGAGTTGGATTCCGCCATGACGAGGGAGGCACAGGAAGGAGATCGTCGGGATGCGGGAGAGCTTAGGGTCTGAGGGCATCTGGACGCATGGGCTTGGTGGTAGACGTCGTTGGGACGTCGAGGACGCAGGGGTAGATAGGGAATGGCGTCCGGACGTGACGTCCAGCCGACGTCGCGTCCAGAGTAACGGTTAACGTTCTGAGCGTCCTGAGCGTCTGATGCACGGGACGCTCAGGACGCATATAATAATTTTTGCTGATGGGTACCACATGGATTGTTGATATAGTTGGCATTTGTGTGGTGATCACCAATCTCCTAATATTTGGCTTCCAGAGTAATATATATGATCTTATAGTTATCCTATACAATTATTAGCGACAACCCCAGGACGATGGAAGGGTTTATCCATTTGATTTATCGAGAAACAGTAAAAATCAAATGTCTCATGCCAGTGTATGTCTATAAAAAGTAGGAGCCCATTCTGTACAAAGTTCATATTTCAGGGAAAGAAGTTGCATGCCAGGATACTGATTAACATATTGTAGTTATGATCATTGCATTGCCTATGATAGGCTAATGGAAATAGGGGTGCTGCCTAGAAGTGTTTCCACCACCTGTACTGAGCTAGTGGAACAAACCTGCAGGTGACTAGAAAACTTTTTCAATATCTGAACGCCAGGGGTATAATCTATTTGATGTGGATAATAATGGCGAAGTGAGAGGGGGTTGTGAGGCAGGCTAGTTGAGGAGTATAAACCAGATGTAGTAGGAATTCTGGTTCTTAATTATTCCAAAACAGGTGGGTGGTAGCGACATATTTATACAAAAGTGTGCATAGATATGTATGAAAGAAATATGGGGAAAACTATGTAAGAAACATAAGTACGAACATGTTTAACTGTCACAAATCGTGACTAAGCAAGGCAGATTTTACATGACTAATACTTATTGATTATAACGTATGTTGGTTTCATGCGCTAAGGTCACTTGACTGATAGGATCTCACATGACTATGCACTTGCTACTAATCTTTCTATTATGCTTACTTGATTGTTTTATAACTCACAATTGTGAGGTCAGATAATATAATGACTTTTGCACATGACTGAGATTATGAGTCCTAGGTTTCACACAAGTGACTTATTGGAGCACATGACTAGTTTTATGAGTTTTAATAGGTTAAAAGACGATGCGCAGTCGTCTCAAGAGAGTTAGCTGATGCATTTCACAATATGACTCACTACTAGTCATAGCTGTCAGTTGACGCCAGAGGATGAGTCGCAAATGTTAGGGTTGTGGGAAGATGCCAATATTGGCAGCTTGGTTCCAACCCAGAGCTAGGATCTTTACTCGACTATCTAAGTACTTTTGTATACCTAAGTTGCAATACAATTATTGTCTCTCTCTCTACAAGCTCTGCTTCTCTACGAGAACCTACAACCTAAGAACCCAGGAACTATTTTGATTGTCTCAATGATGGGCCACCAGACATAGAACAGTAGTGATAGTTCTATCAAGCAAGACCATCCATCCTGCTTACAATCTGATGATATAGTATCTTTCAAGACAAGCAAGCCAGTTTCATAATATCTGAAGAGATAGTACATGTCCAGTCCTTATTGAAGAAACACAGGCCTCCCTTACCTACAAGATGACTGTCATTGCCTGTTGCATAACGTAATTTACAGGGATGTGGCTCACCACAGGGATCCACCTCGCCCAAAGCAACCCTTGGAAAATCAAATGTACATTTGATTATCACAACGTATAACTGAGATACCATCCTGAGAATCAACCCACAGGTACTTTGAAATATAGAGAATCTGAAAATCTAATTTTTACCTTCTGGTGATAGATTGTTATTCTGATATAGTGGTTTAAAGATTGCCTATCTTTTATATTAAGTGTGGTTGTTCATAAGCAGAAAGAAATTGAAACTCCTGGAAGAATTACATAAGAAAATAGATAGAAGAATAGTATAAGTCTTGAATATTCAGAATAATGAGGTTTTAATTTTCTTGATAATCATTTTTGAAAGCCACAGTGATTAAAAAAGAGGTAGAAAATACATGCAAATTATATACAAATTTGATCAATTTTACCATGTAATATCTATATACATAGTTGGCCAATGAACTCAATATTTTGGAATGCCTTTGACTATCATATCCTAAGATGGTATATAAATTTTCAGGGTAAATGAAAAAGCTTTACATACTTTGTACATTGATTATTATCAAACTAATCAAATGCTTCGAATAAATTCTTGTCAGGTATTTATTTTGCTCCAGTAACTTATTTAAACAAACACTGACTTATTAGATTAAGTTATAGGTTCTAGGGAGCCTAGCAGCAGTGTTTAGAGCAAGGTTCAATAATAGCTGTTGATTAGATTCTATATTAATGGCTTTTAGTTACAATCAATAATTCTCTCTATACGACTTATTATAATTAATATACACTCCAAACTAGGCCCCATACTATCTACTCTAGTCAACCAAACCTGATCTTATTGATAATTGACTTGTTGTTAGCCCAAGGATTTGATTTCACTTAGTTCATAATTAACATACAGGTTATTTGTTAAATAGCAATCATCTTTAAGAACATTTAAGAAATATAGAAGGCGATATTTATCTGGCTTCAAACTTCATATACTGACTTCAGATGTTATCATAAATGTTATTCCAAGATACTAAGTTTATAGGCCAACTATGTATATAGATATTACATGGTAAAATTGATCCAATTTGTATGTAATTAGTGTTTGTTACGGGGCGGGGCCGGGTGGGTTTTCACTCGCCAGACCCTGCCCTTACAGGGGGCCGGGGGGGTATGTTTCGGGTAATCCTTGCCCTGCCCCTGTCAGGGGCCCACCCACACTTATTCCCTGGATGGGGCCCCGTTTGTTAACACCTATTTTTAACAAGGACCTGTCTGGGGTATGGGTGGGGCGTGGGCCTGAGCGGGGACAGGGGCAGGCAATGCCGAAAAAGACACCCCACTCCAGGCTGTTGAGTGGAGCGGGGCAGGGACAAGGGCCGAGGGCCCGCTTTTTTCGGGGCCGTCTGCCCTGTAACGAACTCTATTTGTAATTTGAATCTATTTTCTACCTCTTTTTTAATCACTGTGGCTTTCAAAAATGATTATCAAGAAAAGTCAAAACCTCGTTATTCTGAATATCTAAGACTTATACTATTCTTCTATCTATTTTATTATGTAATTCTTCTAGGGTTTTCAATTTTTTTATGCTTATGAAAAACCACACTTGATATATAAAATAGGCAATCTTTAAACCACTATATCAGAAGAACAATTGATCACCAGAAAGTAAAAACTGGATTTTCAGATTCTCTATATTTCAAAGTACCTGTGGCGTGATTCTCAGGATAGTATCTCATTTATTTGTTGTGATAATCAAATGTAGATATGATTTTCAAATGGTTGCTATGGGTGAGCCTGATCCTTGTGGTCAGCCACATCCCCATAAATTACGTTACCCCCTCAACAATAGGATGGTTACAAGTGACAGAAAACAAACGAATAAAGGAAAGAAGGGGCTTTCTTATATCCTTCATAAGATGAGACCTTTTCTTCACAGCATACTTCCTGCGCTTGCTATTCTTTGATCAGTTTCTTCCGCATAGTTACCCCTGCCTACTTTGTAGCCGAATCTCATCTATGGTAAAAGCTCAAGCACCGAGGTTGTGGTTAACCAGTATGCTGAATACTCACTGCATAACGGTGGATGTCATGATTGTTTGCCTATTGATGATAACTCGTATTTCATGAGCGAAGAATCGAGGTTTTCATGATGTCTCACTAGATCTGCAGGGTTGATGTCAGAGATCAGTGTGAAGCTAATGGTTGGGAGAGGTCTTTCGAAGGCTTCGTGTGTAACAGATTGGGGCGATAAGGTTCCTAATCCCACTTACATAAGAATATATGCAAATGGTGAGCACTGCTGAAGGATCCACGTTCAACATTATCCACATCGAATATGTTGTGGCACATTCACATTATTGAACAAGATTTATCACATCGGCCTCCCTGCGTGCCCGCTTTATCCAGGCGATATGTGTGCCCCCTGGTGGAATGACCGGGTTTAGTCACGGAGGAAATCAGATCCAACAGCAAGAATCACAGTCCTCTACCGGGACCTCGAAAAAAACCAGTCGTCACAAGGGATACAGACCCCCTCCATGGCCTAGCAGCTGTAGAAGGACAGCATATCTTCCACCCCACGGCGCCCCCCCAAATGATCTGGCAAAGGCCTGGGTCCTCTGCTGATGACTGTATGACTGTTCCCCTACCAGCAAATCTAAAGTCCTCCAAAGCATGGAAGGAGGGGTAGGGGTGGTGGCAGAGGCCGTGGGGCCGGTCGGAATGGGAATGGAGTGATGGGGGCAACAAGAGACTCTTAAAATGCGCAGAATTAGGAGAGTCATCCGATAGTTTGTATTAGAATTTTCGCGAAGTTTCTATAAGTATGACATGGACGACTAGAGAAAAGAAAAACATGTGGTTTAGACCAAGTTGGACAAAGTGGAAAGTTGAAGCGCTAGTGTATATGATCAGAAGGGTGAGCTCTAGATCTGGTTACGAGTGGTTGACCTCATCATATACATTTTGTATATAGAAGCCGAGATGAGGACACGAGTACGTTCTATTCTGACTGCGTTCTGGTAGTATATTAGATAGCGGTTTTGGCAGGACATAGGAAAGGGACGTGGGAAAAATACAGGGATAAATGTTACTTTATAACAGTTTGGAGCTTGGGAATTTCATCCAGTTATTGACTTTATTTTTGTTCACCTAGTGGAATTGATGCATTCTCTGTATTCTAGATTTAGCTGATGTTTGCCAAATGAGCGGAGTTTTGTGGGTTGTGTTTGGTAATACAAGATATTTTGTTCCTCTTCTTCTCTGGTGGAGAATTTCCCTTGTGAGCAGCAATATATGATACAACTATGATATAATGACATGTTTTTTTCGCGCACTCTCTGTGTACACCTCCCAGCGTCAAGTTACTTACCCCTCACATACTATCACATCCAATCACTCAAACCGGAGTCTCACACCAACTCCATTGCTTAACATTTTACTAATCGAACCCGTAATTATGCAGCAGAAACAAGACCCCCAGTTGTTCCCCCATCCTCCACCCTGCCCCCTTCCTGCTTTACACCTACCCACCTCTACTACCTATCCCTGTTTTCACCCGTGTTCTCAACATCGCCCTTATCTGTGCGCATGCCCCTTCCATCTGGTAACCCGTTCATCTTACCCAGAATGAACAGCTACGGCTGGGTCCCAGCGACGCGCACCGGGTGGAGAGGTAGGCGGGTCTGGGATAGCCATGGGCGGGGCGTGCCTGGTACTTGTTTGTCAATAATAAATTAGTCACAGCCGGAGGGAAGGGTAATGGGTGATCGCTTGGTGAGCTATGTTCATAATATCCTTTAATGCCCCGTTCGGATGTAGGTATTCCATTTTCTCCACATTTTGGGAGGGGGGGTCTTTGGTCAGAGGCTGTTGTGCTCTTGGTTTTCCGGAGGGGGTTCTCACTGGTTCAATTCGAGGCTGCGGTTGATGGCTCTTTCTAGGTCGAACTTCCGCCCAGGGTCCGGCCCGCCAGGTCTCCTAGGCGGCCTATTCAACAGCCCTGGTAGCTGGGGGTTTCGGTGAGCAAGTCATAGTTGCAGTCATCCGCGATGCGCCCTTGGTGAACGAGGTTGAAGCGCCTAGTATCTACGTGAAATCCGCAGGTCGCGAAGGGGGGGTCGGCGCCGCCGCCAGTGCCTTTGCTCATTTTCCGGAGGTTCATAGCCCAGTGCGCGTGTTAGGATGAGGCATGGTAGGGGGAGGATCAGTGTTCCCAACCGTCCCGGGCGTCCCGGGCAGGGTGGGTACGGACGGCCGGGCAAGGCGTCCGTCTTTCATAAAGACGGCAGTCCTGTGGGTTGACGGCCGGGCCCTGCAGTCGTATTGGGAATGGGATCTGCCGGTAGGGCCCGGCCGTCATCTTGATGGATTGACGTCCCCTACAGGGCCCTGGCGTCATCTGCAGGGCCCGGCCGTCACCTATAGTCCCTGCCAATTTTCTGTCAGGCCTATAAATCGCTAGCACCTTTCGTCTCAGACTTTGGTTCCTAATTAAATACTCCGTATGCATGCGCAGGACAGGTGTGAGTAGGATGGCGGGTATAGGTTGTTCTATATAGCTTTAGGAATAAATTCGAGTTATGTATTCTTCTGGAATATACGACTAATTTTATTGCGGTAGTAGAAGAAAGGTTGTAACTCTATGTGAGCCAATAGCTTCTTCGTTAATCGTATCATAGCTGGTTTGTTTGTAGCCGCCAGGTGTATCCACCTTATATCCACCTTATATCCATCTCTCAAAACTACAAATTCTCCCGATACGCAATATATACACACATAACTTATAGTTTTATATGAACAATTTCATAAGAACTTAAGCGATTGCTTCGGATGTTAGAAGCTTTATCTCACTCCTCGGTCATCAGCTGTTACCTGTTGTCTACACCAATTCCCTCGGGGGAACTCCTGTCCCGTCACCTTCAGGGCCCACCAGTCACGTGGAGGCGCACGGCAGATTCCGCAACCTGAGAGACACCTGCAGTCCCCGCCCGTCCGTCCCGGGCAGTCTTACGGACGGACGCCAAGATACCCGTCCGTCCCGGGCGTCCTTTCAGGTACGCCGTCCGTCCCGTCCGGACCCGAAGACGGACGGACTGGACGCTTGGGTTCACTGGGGAGGATGAGGGCGAGGAGGAAGGCAGGTGAGTATAATACATAGAAACCGAGGATGTCCTTGCCAATGGCGTCTGTGTTTGCAGGCCGGAAGGAGATTCAAGGGGGAGCGGGACAGTTTAGGTATTGTAGTGTCCGCGGAGTAATATTCCGGCGGTTTGAGCCAGAAATTCTTGTGAGTGGGGGCCGTGGCAATTGGGGTGTCCTAGTGAAGGAAGGAGTTCGGGGGCCGGATGGATAGATCCTTTAGGTAATCTTCCACCGCTGGGGTGATTTCCTGGTAGTTGGCGCGGGGCACGATCTAGTCGAGCTATTCCAGTAGAACTCTAGGTGCCGTGGTGCCATGGTTGAGTGGCGGAAGTAGTAGTTTCCTTTTTCCGTTCCACCACTTTCTGCCTCTCGATGGACATCTGCTGCCTCCTGCCTGACTTTGGATCCAATTGAAGCTAGGCCGTTTCATAGGGCGAGGGCTTCGTCCAAGATGGAGTATCGCTCCTGATTCTCGCCGGCATAGTTGTAACTACTGTCCTCCAGTCAGTGCCAGCTGTTGTTTGGTGCGCTAGTATACGCCGGGGCAGATGCGGATGAATAGATCGTTGAAGAGATCGGCTTCTGATCCAAGGTTCTATTAAGCGTCAGTGACGGGTTGTGATGAGGAAAAGGAGGGGAAGACCTTGACTGTCGGAAATTACATTGTATAAATTGCCTAGTTAGGATAATGTTATTCCAGCGAGTTTCCTGGATTCTTATCACTTGCTCGTCTGTACCCGCACTCAACAGGGCCTTCGAGCCGGGAGGAAGCCGCCTGCCTTTCAAAACATCGGCCCGTACTGTCAGTGTACTTGTATAGACTCAACGCCCGATATGTGGATCTGTCATAATGTCTTATCTAGCTAACTTCACAAAATCGAGATAACGAGGGGGGAATCAGTGCCGGTATCGACAAATAGAAGACATAATACAAAGAGCGTTCTGGCACCAGCCAATACAATAGCCGCCACATCGCCAAACCACCATGAACCCCAATTGACCAATTTGCGGGGTGAATACCAGGGGAGGGCCTCAAACCAGAATTCCGAGACAAAATCCCGCATCCAGTCATCGAGCAAGGCTACCTTGGTTGCCGGGTCCGTTACCGAACGACAGGCGGGGCAACTGCCAGCTGGTTGCGCCTTGGCCAGTTGTGGCCAATCAATCTTGGCTCCTCGCTTCCCAACCTTTTTCTCCTTAACCCTTCATGGCACAAGCGCCGCGTTAACGAAGGAAAATGGACGATGCAAGCAGGGTTTAGAAAGTTATGAACCTCATTGGCCTATCCATGGATTGTCACTCGATAATTTTGTTCTTTTCTGTGTCGCCGCCGTGCGTCATGGCGCACGAACAGTACCCCGGAGGACAAAAGTGCATGAGTTTTCGTAAAACGCAACCATCGCTAAAAACATAACCTTCCCAACACGCGCGAGGTCAAAATCCAATATAATGCCAGCAACACAACCTACTGACACACACCAAAGAAGGAATACTGATAAGGCTGCAGAGGCCTTGCATTACATAGTAAAACTTAGTCTTCTAGGCCAAAAAATGGTGGAAATAGGTGCGAGTCAAGCGCCTCAAAGTGAGTCTTCTCCCGAGAGCAAGTTAAGTTACCCGGCAAATATAATACTATCAACATAATATTATGGAAGTGCTGGACCTCGGGCCCCACAATCCTAGGCTGACTCCCATTTTTGCCTGAAAGAATTGCTAGTTCTAAGAGAGACTTGACTTCAGCATGCAGGGATATTATGCAAGGGGCGCGTGGAGGCATGGTGGCGGTGATCGGTGCCCTGTGTACTTTGTTCCGGATGTGAAGATCTTTTTTTTTTGACCGGTTGCGATGCGGAAAAACTCATGCACTTTTGTCCTCCGGTGTAATTGATTTTGCGGCAGATTACAACTTTATCACAACGGGCTCCAGGCATTCCCGTTCGGCGGGGGGTAGGGGCAGTAGGGAACTCCCCAGCCAAGCCGAAATGTGGAGTTGCTCGTGCGAAGACAAACTCTGGTGGGGTATTCTATTCCTCTGACTTAAGTTTACCGTGCGCTAGAAGTCTTCATGATCTAGAAGCGTTTACCACAGATTTGATACCATACCCACTTTCCCCATAGGGTATCGCCAACTACGACACAGGCGACCCTATCCTCGGAGAGGGAAAATCCATGTATCGCTAGCAGCCCAATATCTCATCCCAATACCACATGTACTCACTCCGCCGTGATCAACAGGAGCAGTATTGAAACCTGAGAGCGGCAAAATACTTGCAGCACGCAGCTTAATACCGCCCCAAGGAGACAATTCAGTGACAGATCACCTACTCCGCCGTGTTCGTGGATAACCTCGGCGCGCTTAGCTCGACTCCGATCCTGTCCTTAATAGCTGTCCCCAGAGGCAGGTTTATTGGAGGTGAGGTGTTGAGCCGTCGAGGAGCTCGTAAAAGGCCACCAATCGCTGGATTTGGGCCGGGGACGCAAGCGTGGTGCCTCAGACGAGTCAGTCAATCGGTGTTATCACCCCTGATAGCGAAAGCACTACCTCTCGGAGGTGCGGGCTATTGTATACGGATACCTGTATAGTATCCACACAGCAGTTAACTTTCATTCTTCCTACCCCGGCAATCATTTTAAATTTCCAAGCGCTGACTTGCATCATGGCCCTAGCAAGGTCACAGTAGCATACACCATCCCGCTGGAGCTATCGACCGAGGTGTTATCAACCCACTGGGATAGGAAAAGAATATTTCCTCTTGTACAGTAACTACTAATACTACCTCGCTTTACTAAGGAAAAAATCTATGCATACCAGGCAATGAATAGAGAGAGGGGCAACAGGTGCCTTCCCAAGGTAAAAAAATTAATTTTCTTTATTTTTATTTCTTCATTTTTATTTTTATACTTTTAGTTTTTTTTATCTTTTTCATATTTCTTCCTTTACCAACCCGTCCCATGTACTTCTGCTACCCGCCGATCGCCAACCTTTAAGGTCTAGAGTCGGATTCTACCACCTCGTAGCAGGATTGTTAAACCTCAAAGCCCTATTGATGAGGGCCAAGTTCTTCAATCTCCCAGTTCCCATAGAGTACGAGTCTTTTAATTCTCCTGCCCTACATGACGGATCGTTCAATAATAACTGATTTCCAGAATGGATTGAACTCCTGGGCTCCCGCTAAGTGCACAGGAGTGTTAACCACTGTGCCAGCTAGGTGTTTCATGAAAGGTAAACCTCAGAACTAATATTTATGCTACTGGAAGCCCGATTTGAGGATTTTAATAGGTTGGTAGTGTGTCTCTTCCTGACTCGGAGTTGCTGGTATATTTCAACGGAGCTGTTTTTTTACTCCTTAGGTGTTTAATAAGAGATTCTCCGCGGTTTAAAATACAATCTGTGCTTTGTGCGCTTGTTACTCTCGTAAAATACGACTAACAAAGACCCAATCGAGGCCTCGAGCCTTGATCCCATATGTATTATCTCACTAAAGCCTTCTGCTCGTGCTACTGTGTTGTCAAGGCTTTTTTTTTTTCTATTCTCTTGCTTTCTTTCTTTCTTTCTTGCATTCCGCCTGGCTTTCTAGGGATGCCTCACTTTTGCCGGGCGGGGGAGGTCCGCTCCCAGCAAGTAAGTAAGCATTGTGGTGGGTAGCTCAGGTTGCAAATATTTCTATCTCATCTACTTATCTAGTCATACACGGAGATCGAATTTGACAATGACAGACCATACATATATGGAGATTGGTGAAGCGGGGGCTGCAGGGGGAACCTTCCCTTCGGAAAGGAAAGCCTAGAGCCCGGGCGCAGTATCCTAAAACTATCTTGAAATTGGTTTTCGCTCGATATCCCTTACCAAAAGTCAACAATTCTAACCCACCCAATAAATTCCAAACACACTTTGTATCATCATGCCGATGCCTGTTGTAGGAATTCAGCCAATCAATTGGTATCCTCTCACAATAAGTTAAATGGTACCGGAATGCGAAGCCTCAATACTACTGGTGCTGCATTACATGCCTTGGTGCCACAAAAACGACCCCCAAGCACCAGGTGCACACATACTTGAGCACAGTTCAGTAAACAAAGCCAATCACTGCGCTGCTCATGCATCGTTGGATATCAACAGGTCCGCATGACACCCAATGGATATCTTACCAAGAACTGTCGTAGCCACGTCCTGTATTACAATCAGGCCCGCAACCCGGGAATGCATAGCGTCTAGAGTCTAACAGCGCGGCTCGAATATGTCGGGTGCAAACAGATTTCATGCACTATAACTCGTTATGTATGTCTAGCTCGAGCAGTAGCACAAGCGGGCTAAGCCAGCTCCGGCGCTATCAGACAATAATTTAGCGCTACTTATCTACAGCTCTTTGACAAGGCAGATATCACTAGTTGTTCGTTCAGACCTCGGAGAAGCATAATGACCTGGTTGGGGCTGAATCTAGCCCTGCATATCTGCATCCGGGTCCTAGGCCCACGAGGGCCTACGATGATAATAGTACGATCACGACAACCGGTAATCAGCTTTCGCGCCTAGTTACTTATTTTGGTGGGAAGAGCGATCGACGCTTAGTAGCATCTTGGCTCCCGAGGAAGAAGGTATGATATGACACTGACTTAAATTGTAGGCTAAGGTTTACTATCGGCATTCATCCCTCGAATTGTGGGCTTCCGAGCCTTTAAATATTCGTCAATGGTCAAAGCACGTTCCATATTCTGTTTTTCCTGAGAGTAGATTAGGCTAGTAGCGTCTGTTAGAGTTTTCACGAAGGTTCCATATCTACGACACGAACTACAACAATGAACGTTTGGCTTGGGACGGGGTTTTGTTTGGGGAATGTTGGAGAACATAGCAGTTGGGGCGGTGGTGCGTTTGGGCAAAGGTTAGGTACAGCGGAGATGTTTTGGGATGATGCAGGAACTTGCGCTAGAGGTACTAAAGGTTTGGAACTAAGAGATGGAACGACCATGTGTCACACAATGAGGTTAGCCAAACAGGAAAAGGTAGCAGGAACATTTGGGAATGGAAGAAATCTGTAAGTAAACGTAACAGAGGTAAGGGATTAAGGGACACATCATTTGGGAAGAAGTTTGAGGGTGTTATGTGGACAGAAGGAGATGGCCATGGAATGAGTGCGGAGAACTTGGATGAAGTTGGGGGAATGTTTTCTGTAGTCAACTTTGTATATATATAGGACCCGCCGGCGATGTTGAAAGAATAAGGACCCAAGTTACTCCCGACCATCATAGCCTATTTTTGAGACCGTCTAGACAATAGGCGGGGCTAATACCCTCTCTGGTCCCGCGCCGGGTGTAGGTTAAGGTTTTAGATCACCGCTACAATACTTGGGGGGAGATTAGCTGCCCAGAGCTGGCAAGCCATGGCTGGCTCGCAATGGTAGGCCGTGCATCACAATAAAACCGTAAAAAACCCCCAACCAAGCGCATTCAGAGGCCCCTACTACTAGGTACTACTTTAATTTGTCAGATTTCTTTTAAGCACCGCCAGAGTTGTTCTCTGCGCTGTTCAGTTGGCAGTCGGCGGTTGCTTCCGGACATCTAATCGCACCTACCCACCCAGAAAGCGAGAGGCTGAGAGATTAGTACAGTGTTATACTTGGAGTAGCGGGTGATCTGTTAGTGGATTGTCTCTTTGGGTGCGGTGTTGTGCTGCCTGCTGGAGGTATTTTGCCCCCGTCGGGTTTCAATAATACGCCTGTTGGTCACTGTAGAGTGAGTGGAATTGTGATGCGATATCGGGCTGCTAGCGATACCTGGATTTTCCCTCATCGAGGATAGGGTCGCCTATGGCGTTGTTCGTGATATCCTGTGGGGAACCTGGGTACGCTATCACACCTTTGGCAAACGCTTCTAGATAATTAAGACTTCTAGCGCCCTGTAAACTTAAGTCAGAGGCATAGAATACCACACAAGAGTTTGTCTTTGTACAAGTAACTCCACATTTCGGCTTCACTGGGAGCCCCATGCCCCCCCCCCACCCCGGGCAGAACCGGAATGCCTGCAGCGCGTTGTGATATCAGTTACTATTCGTGCGCCATGAGGCATGGCGGCGACACAAAAAAGAACACAATTATCGAGTGACAATTCATGGATAAGCCAATGAGGTTCATAACTTTCTGAACCCTTGTTGCATCCTCTTTTTTCAATTGTTAACACGGCGCTTGTGCCATGAAGGGTTAAGGAAAAAAAGTTTTCCGAAGCGAGGAGCTAAGATTGATTCGCCACAACTGGCCAAGGCGCAACCAGCTGGCAGTTGCCGCGCCTATCATTCAGTAACCAACTTGGCAACTAAAGCCACCTTCCTCGATGACTGGTAGGTGTCTCTTGTCGTTGGCGGGACCTGGGGGAGCGGGAACCTTTGTTAGATGGATAAGAATAGAAATATGACGACATTGTATTTGCTCAGTGGGGGGGGATGGTATCGACGTCTGGTACGCTGGCTGGGTGCTGCATTTTCCCACAGAGAATTCTGGTTTGAGCCGGCTCCTTGGTATTCACAACGCAAATTGGTTAATTGAGGTTTATGATGGGTTGATTATGCGGCGGCGATGGCATTGGCTGGTGCCGGAATACTCTTTATGATCTTTTCTATTCGTCGATCGCGGTACTTACCCCCCCTCGCTATGTTGAATTGATGATGTCCGCTAGATAAGACAATAAGACAGATCCGCATATCGGGCGTGTAGTCTATAAACCGGCGACACGGGCGGATGTTTTGAAAGGCGCGCAACTTTCTCTCGGCCTGAAGGCCCTGTTAAGTGCGGGTGGAGACGAGCAAGGAATGATAATTTACAGTGTTCCCAAGCAGGGTTCCAAATAGTCCGACCGGTCAAGTCTTCGAAGCAGGACCAGGCTGGCCAGTCCTGGTTGATGTCGATGACTGGACCCGACTAACTCGGGTGGTCCGGTCCGGTTTGGACTGGTCCCAGACCAGTCTTTATA
>Ga0307517_10009478_pt1 | contig 13792 bp, 13 predicted proteins | sample 23_EM_MG_FD_194515 | JGI IMG/M metagenome (GOLD analysis project Ga0307517, IMG submission 194515) | Populus trichocarpa ectomycorrhiza microbial communities from riparian zone in the Pacific Northwest, United States - 23_EM | ecosystem: Host-associated > Plants > Roots > Unclassified | place...
AGCGTGGAATCCCCATATCTTAGGCAAAAAAAAAAAAAAAAATGTAAAATAATCAAATTGAGAAAGAATCAAGAGAAAAAAAAAAGGTTAAATCTCTTCATTGCTCATGCAATTCAATCCTCAATGTTTACAAGGAAATTGAGCTTAATAGTTGTCTAGAAATTAAGTCAATATAGTTTTAATTAATTTAATTTAATTTAATTTAATTATGTCAAATCGAGCAGAGTCAGCTTTGTTTCTTAACACCTTGAGTAGCCATTACGAAGGTAAACAAAAACAAATAACAAAGTTAGAACCCAAATTAATATAATTTAAAAGGACCAAATATAAAAAAAATAAAAAGAACTTAAAAAAGAAGAGAAAACACCGTGTGGATCCATGGTATTTGCTGTCACAATGAACATGAGTCGTCAGATCTGCTATAGTCTTTTTCTTGATTCGTAATTTGACTTTTATATTTTGTTTGTTTAAATGACGAAGTTAATTGTACGCCATCCTGGATGTGTCTGCCCTTAATGAAGGCACTTGGTCCCTCAGAAAATGTCCTTTCTTTTGGTTTTTTCTCTAGCTTACCATAACAACACGAGGCATGCGGGAGATGAGCATATGCCCTAGTTGTTAACAACAGGAAGACGGCATCATTGGGAATTGAGAGGAGACTAAAATTTGCTGGAGTGCAAGCAATGTCCCCGCTAGGATCACTTGGCACTCAACCATCATCACTAGAAGAAAAGGAAAAAAACACCCTCTCGTGGCTCGACTTGTTATGACTGGATTTAGGTCGATTTGGGTGGTGGTAGTGACAACAGACCAGCATTCTCAGTCTTCAACGAGTACCTCTTTCAATTCTCTGATTTTATTACTTCGGCACCGTTTGAAACGTTTTTCAATAAATTTATTTTTAATATTTTTATATTATTTTGATATGCTGTGTTAAAAATAAATTTTAATTAAAAAATACTTTAATAAACAATTCTTCATAATTATATAACATGTCTTCCCCTCTCCTGATGATGGTCCAAGGATCATTCTAGGCAAAACTGATGATGGTCCAAGGATCATTGTGCAATGGATGACAAGATGACAACTTGCCAAAATGGAGGCAAGTTAGTGAGCGGCAAGATGTGAAGAATAAGAAACTGGATCCTTCATGTTCCATCTCGTTCAACGTTACATGAAGTCGATGATACCTTTTTTCATATTTCACGGGAATTCACTTCGAAGGTTTCACTTTTTGATATCACGACATTTGAGAGCAGAACTCCATCCTCTGGAACTTTGAATATACTTCAACCTGAAGATCCATCTACCCCCCTAGACAGAATCTCCATAACAATGAAATCTCATTTTTGTTCTGTTTAAACATGCAAAGGGCCCAAGCCTAGAGTGGTTTAAGCTTTTCCTGGCTTCACCGTCTCCTACAAGATATCTTAAAAATTCAATTTCAGTACCTACAAAATTAGGTCAGGAGATTGGATCTATCATGGCAAAGTTTGATTCCGTACTCCCACAGTTGGATCTTAAAGAACATAAAATCGAAACAACCAACATCTTCAAAGTTGAAAATAGAAGTGGAATGCACCCTTCTATGTCTATGCTCTAAAGATGAAACTCACACATACAAAAAAATTGTCTAGTTATTATAATGGGCAGGAAAGGCAAGATAAAGACAATTAAATGAAGATGAAATGCCAAGCCAAAGGCTAAACAGTTAAGAAAGAACGTCTAGATCAAAACAACATACTTTCCATTCAGTTATTTTCCATGCAATCCCCAAAACATTGTTTGGAGGTGCATGGAATGTCATCCATTCTTCCGAAATTGAAACCCACCCTTAAACCAACACCAAAAGAGTAAAACAGACCATGTTTCAACACATATTACGATAAATATAAACCATTTATACATTGCCTCCATAACCTCAGCCCATGGCATACTTCTGTGTCCAGCTGCGAGCAGTGGCTTCATATTTGGATCGGTCAGTCTTGTACATATGGGCAATCTCCGGTACAAGAGGATCATCAGGATTTGGATCAGTCAGCAATGAGCAAATGGAGAGCAGTACCTGATGTGCATCCAAGTATATGATTATGCTTCCAATAAGTATATGATTATGCTTCCAATAAGTATATGATTATGCATCCAATGATTAGTAGTAATAAATCTTTTTTAGACTATGGTAGCATGAAAAAAAGTATAGAGACTTTTGTGTTGGTTTCAGAATGAAATTGAAAGCCTCGTGCTCACCCAACCCACTGAACCACTCTGCTTTGACAACATTGATAAAACTTCTTAAAAATAAAAAATAAAAAAGCAAGTTCAAGGAACTAGAACCCTGTTTGAACATCAGCAACAGAGAGCTTCCCTCATGTTCTTTATCTATGGAACATACAGCCAATTCATGTTTTGTATCCTAAGAAACATAAACTACAGGAGGACATTCATGTTGATAAACAGGAGGCCAAAACACACCCCATTGCTACATGCAAGCATAGACTGGCAAGCTAATTTTAGGACACTTAGTCATCTCAGAGTAACATTCTAACTCTTGATGGAAAACTTTTGTAGGCAACAAACAGGCAATGCAAAAGGATAAAAAATCAATGGAAGACAAAAGGCTCTTAGCAATAAACATAATCAGTAGTGCTAAATTTGGAAAAGAGCGATGTGAATGCCACTGTATTCTTAAACTATTGCTACATAAAATATGCGATCAAACTCTTCCGTTCTCCATTCATCCTAAAACCGATGACAGTCTACAAACTTTACTAGGGCATGCTACTGGTAAGTAAAAACGAGAACTATAGCATATTAACATGTTATCAGCATTAATCAATAGAATGAAATCAAACCTTAGAGATGGTAAGAGCAGGACTCCATTGCTCTTTGAGAATATCAAGACAAATGCTTCCATTACTATTAATGTTGGGATGAAAGACCTTGGTCCTAAATGCAACCTGAAGGGGGAAAAAAAGAAACAAAATTGCCCTCCAAAAAACACACACAATTAAACAAAGCAAAGCCTCTTTATGCAACCACATACAGACACGGCTCAAAATCGGAAATTGCACCATTGACTGCAAAACAAATTACCTTAGGGGGCTTGAAAGGATAATCAGGAGGAAAATGGATAGTAACTAGAAATACCCCTCCTGCATATGGACTATCAGCAGGTCCCATTATTGTTGCTTGCCAGTGAAACATATCTTCAGCTACAGGGCCTATATCCCAGAAAAAAAAAATTATCAACCCCAAATTTGAGTCATTCCACATGAAACAGATCATTCAATACAAAATAAAATTGCAAGCAAAGTGGGCTCCAAGCCATGACCAAGCACAGTAATGTTGACAGAAAGAAGTTGAAATCTAGCTTAAATTAGAATGATTAAATAACTGGGCTTTTCAGAAATAAAAAATTATTGCACACCTGCACTGCAAGAAGTAGGCGGATCCTTCTGTAAATCCTTGAGTTCCTTCAAAATACGCTTTGAAGCCATTATTATTACTCCTCCTATGCACCCTTAATAAAAACAGAAAAGAATCGCAGTTACAACAAGAACAAAGAAAAATATATAAAAAGAAAGGGCAAAGGATGATTACCTGAAGATGAAAAGATGGGGTTGTGGAAGGGGGAAATCGACGAATCGACGATCTGGAAATGAATTAACGGTGGATCCAACACAACCGCTGATTTCCCACTCCCTGGCCTCTTCTTTTTATTTCTTTTTCTTCTTACACCCAGAGATAGGGCGGAGGCGGAGGCGGAGGTGGAGGAGGAGGGTCTGCTTCTGTTTTCGGATTCTGTTTTTATAACGTTTTGCTCTGGTATTAGGGTCTGTTTGGCGGTGATGAGGTGGAAATCACCGCTTGGAGGTTTGAAAATAAAAGTTTGAAATATTGTAATTTTTATATTTAGAATAAAATATTAAAATATAGAATTAACTTTAATTATATTATTTGAAATACATTGGAAATAAATTGAATTAATAATTTTGACTATTTATTTTTAATTTAAAAATTATTTTAATACAGTTTTTTTTGTTATAAATACCCTTATATTTATTTTAAAATAACATAAAATATAGGCATTTAAAAAACAATATAGAAAGACTCATATTAATTTTTTATTAAATATTTTTTGAATTTTTTTAAAATATATATATATGTAAAAAATTCTTTTCGATTAATATTTTTTCGAATGTTAAGAATGTTTTTTTGTATAAATATTCTAATAAAAATTGTTTTATTTTACCTCCCATTCAATATATTTAATTAAAAGTATTGATTGAGCTTTTCGCTCGGAAACATATTAAAAATTACAATTTAGAGATACTTGTTGTATTTTTTTGTTTCTATATATTAGATATAATTTTAAATACTACTTTTAATCTTTACTTATTTTTAATTTATATTCATTTATGTATTAATCAATCATGATCCACGTACATTGCAAAAAAAAATCATTATTCATGCATAATTGGTTGAGAAAAAAAAAAAGTAAGATTCAGGAGAAAAGAAAAGGAAAGATTAATAAAATTATAATTGATACCAAGTAGAGAAAAAAAAAGGATATTGTGCTGACAAAATTTTTTTTTTGAGGAGAGAAAGAGGATTATGAGATAAACGAAGCAAAAATACAATTTGTGTTAATATGTGTGTATTTTTAACATATTATTTTTAAATTTAATTTAACAAAAAATATTGTAGCAAATTAGAGTGTCAAACAGACCCTTGTTATTTTGTTCTAAATCAACTGTTGATTTTTCACTAAATGACAAGTCGTCTATCGGATCTCTGTAGTTTGTCATTCACCTTAAACGGCGTGGTATTAGGGTCATGGATGACGGTTCAGAAGTCAACACTTTGATAAGTCATGGTGTCGGTTATCTATCTTCCACGGAAACATGTTACACATTCTCCCACGTCCTCTAATATAGCCAGTTATATAACGCCACCTCATCAACGGAAAATAAAGAAAGGTGAAATCCCCTACTCTCTGGTCCACTAGATGCATAAGGGAGAGCAACAGCCACAGCCACCTGATTTGAATACCTCTCTTTTATCAACGATCACAACATCTATTCTCTTCTTATTTTCAATCGACGAAAAAGGAGCCGTTACCAGCACGGAGAAGAGAGGTTTTCACTCTCCTTTGCAAAGAAACGTTTCGAATTTAAATTAAAGAAGAAGAGGAGGAGGAGGAGGAGTTCTTTAGTGCATCAGTATGTGTTTGAGATCAATGCATCCAATATATGGAATTTACTCTCTTATTTTAAATATCGTTGTTTCTTGATGCAGATCTAATAGCTAGAAAATCAAAGTGAGATTTAATTTAATTGGTCAGTGATTATTTTCTTTTTGGATGTGATTGCAGGTTTTTGTGAATTTAAGGGAATCTCAGAGGTTGGTTAAAAATGGAGGAAGAGAAGAAGAAGAAAAGAAACAAGAAGAAGAAAAGCAAGCAGAACAACCACACCAACAATAATAAAGCATCAGAAGACGACGTGTCGGTTGCTGCTGCTACTAATAATAATAGTAATGGGCAAAATCATGATAATGTTAATGATAATCAAGTTATAGAGGTTTCTTCAAATGGTGATGTCGTGGACGCAGAGGATTTTAATGGACATTATGATAAACCCAATGGAGCAGCACCGCATTCTGTAAGAGCTCAATTCTTTTTTTCCTTTTTTTTTAAATTTTAAAACCAATTTGTGCGCGCGCGCGCGCTTAAGTAATGATTGAGTTTTGTTTTATGTGGGTTCGATTGGTTCTTGTTAATTAATTAATAAATAAATAAATGGAGCATTAGCCTCTTAATTTTGTAATAAAAAATGGAAATGAAAACGAAAGAGAAACATAATCTGCCAGATGATATGACTGGATTATTGATGTGTTAGGGGTGAGCTTTTTGTGTCTTTTGTTGATAAATTAAGTTACGTTTTGATTAATAATGATAACCCAAGAAGCGCTTTGTCTTCTGCCACGCTCTCCTTAAGTTGTCTGCGGCAAGATTTGACAATGGAGTTTACACGTTGCATTTTTTGAATTCCTTAACGAAAACTTCTGAGATTATGGTTTATAGTGTATTTTATCACGTCTTTTTGTCTACATTTTCCTCATGTTAAGGGAAGATAGGATAGTACTTGTGACCATTTTTTAATTGCTAAATGTTTTCAGATTCTTCTTTTTGCTACTTCTACTTAGATTTTCTGTAGGATTGACTGCTGGTGATGATCCCACCTTTTTAAAATTCTGTTTTGCAGCCCTGGCTGAAAAGAGAGGTGAGGCATTCGATCAGTTAGCTTTTCACCCTTGTTTCTTCCCTCTTTCTTCTCCCTATCATTTATGTTACACATTCTCATATATTTGTTTTTAACATTAGTTTTGAAGACGAAATATATTCTTTGTTTCTTTTCTTTTGTACAGGCTGCTTTACAAGAGACAATCAAACATTTACAAAATGAAACCGATTCACTCACAAGGACAAAGGTGCTGAATTATATTTTGTGAATTATCACGTGCATACGTGCTCATGCACAAGACACTCTTCCTGTTGTCATGTTGAATTATTCTTTTTTGTTTTAATTCTTGCAAGAAGTAATGTACTGCATTTAACAGGATACCTTTGAAGAGACAATCAAACGATTACGAGATGAAAATGATTCACACATACAGAAAGAGGTACTACGAACTTAATCCAACTGTGGGAATGTTCCTGACAAAAATTATCTGAATTACTTGACACACTTTGTCTTGTAATATTAAATTGGTTTCTTTGTTTTGACATTTATGCAAAGCATGAAGGAACTTACTGCATTTTACAGGCTACCTTAGAAGAGACAGTAAAGCAGTTACAGAATGAAAGTGCTTTGCACACGCAGAAAGAGGTAATATCAATGCATTCAATGGTGGGATGGAATGGATTAATTTGTTGTGGACTTCACGAGGCTAGGTTTTTCTACCTTTTTCCTAATTATTTAAGTCTCTTGTCGTTGTTTGCAATGTGTTTTTGCAGGCATCCTTAGAAGATACAATCAATCAATTAAGAAGTGTAAACAATTTGTGCATACAAAAAGAGGTAGCGTAAATGTTTTTTAATCATTAGATAGATGATGAAATTTGTTTTGAGTTATGTTTAGACAGGAAAATGGTTTTTTTTTCTCCTCTCTTTCATTCATGATACTAAAGTTCCAATCTGTTTGTTTGATATTTTTGGGAAGAGGAAGTCGCCTGACTATAATTTTACAGGCTACCTTTGAAGATACAATCAAACAATTGAAAACTGAAAATGATTCCCACCTGCAGAAAGAGGTAGTATAAACAGTCAGCTGAATCTTAATTTTATGCTTTATGTGCTCTTACTGTCTGCCCTAAAATGGATGTTTTGCAGGCTGATTTAGAGAAGAGAATTGTACAATTGCAGAGTGAAAAAGATTTCTGGCTTCAGAAAGAGGTAATTTTGGTTTTATAGGCTTGTAAATAAATCTTTTCTCTTTTGGAACATTTAACACATTCAAGGGCATTTCTCTTTAACATGATAAGCCTTGGAACCAGTGTTGGAAAACGTTGTGTTGCATATTAATATGCAATTTGACATACCCAGCTTATCACTAGATTGCCAGCTATATGTTTTCATTATAAGCATCATACCATAGCATTTTAACGCTGCATGCATGCAGCCTATAAGATGCACTGTTAACTTTTTATCATATCACGTGCAGGCTGGCTTTGGGGAGAAACTTAACCACTTACAGGATGAGAAGGCTGCTCTGGTTTTAAAAGCTGTATATTCCGTGCCTCGCAGCCTTTCAGTGAAACCATAACAAGAATTGTTTCACTGATTGGCATTATGCATTTCATTTTTGGTCTTTTCTTGTGTGCTCATGAGAAATAGTGCTTGATAATTTATTATTTTGAAATTTTATCAATATAATTGAATAACTTTGTGATATGTTCCACAGGCAAGCATAGGGGAAAAGATTAGACTATTAGAGAGTGATAAAGATTCTTGGACCATATCAGAGGTAATCACCTTTTGTTATGTGCGTTGTGTTTGCTTTTTCCCATGTTCTTTTTTTCCTTCTCACAAGAATTTGTTTGGTTGAAAGAGAGAAAAATTGGTTAGGTGCTGAAAATGGGAGGGTTCATGCACAATGATGTGTTTCAAGGAGAGGGATTTAGGGAGGGGAGGAGGGAAGAAAGGGTAGATAAGCAGAGGAAATAAAATAGGAGAAAACTAGAAGACTTGTATTGGAGGATAAACTGGTTTCAATTCATAGCTTGGAAATGAGTTGGAGGGTTCTTGCAGAATGATGCTGTACACGGAGAGGGATTTAGGGAGGAGGAGAGGGAGGGTAGAGAAGTAGAGCAAATGAAATGGGATAAAACTAGAATAATTGTATTGGAGGAGATACTGGTTTCAATTCTTAATCTTTAATCATCAAAATGATGTCTATAAGACATAATGTGTGCGTTATTTTATAGGCAGCAAAAAAGAGAGGAGGAAGAATAAAACCATGTAGATCAATTATCCATATGCTTACAGGAAATGGAATAAAGTTTTATACAGTACAGTTTCTGACTAAATAAATATTAAGGTCATGGTAAACTATAATATTCATTAACTTCTAAATAAGAATACCATGAATAAAATTTCAAGAAAAATAGAACAAATATTTTAAAGTTGTTCCATTACTCTAGCATTGTTGTGGCATTTATCTCTTGCAGTAACAGTTCGTATTTATCCTTTTTATAGTCATCAGATTGAATTATCAAAGATGACCATTAATATACTTGCGCATCAATGTTCTTACTCAGAATACAACCAAAGAAACCATTGCTAGAATGAATATCGACGTCACAAGACTACGAATGCAGGTATATAGTTTTATTCATGTAGTTATTGTTACATCAACGCTTCTGTTGCAACAGCCTATTGAACTTCACTGTGTTTGTAAATGTGGTTTGCATGAGCTCTGTCATGTTTAAGCTAATTGGTTGGTAGATTTGGTTATCCTAGAGAGTAGTATGTGTAGCCCACAGCCATTCTGCATCATAACCTTGTATGTGTTCTGGTATGGAAATTAAAACAAAGCCTGGCAGGTGGTGGAGTTGGAAGATTCCAGGAATAGTCTCGTGAAAGAAAACCAACAACTGAAGGAAAGCATCTCTAACCTGAAGTTACAGCTTCAAAACATTGATACGAGTGTCTCCTTTGCTAACACATCAGAACTCGGAAAGGTTTGCCATCCTGTACCCAGCTCTTTTTGGAAGTTAAATTTATGGTCATATGTCAATTAGTTTTTGCTGTTAAAAGTTTTTTGCTGCGTGCGATTTTATTCTTACATTGAGATTCCTTGTTCTCTCTTGTGTTCACATTCATGATAAATTGTGATTAAACGTTTTGAAAAGTTGGGTGTTTAATGTAGCTTGGCGCTGAAAAGGAGGAATTGAACTCCCAGATCGAAGCAGCTTGTGCACTGGTAGACAAATTGATCACAGAAAATGCAGACCTTGTTGAGAAAGTAATGAACCGCTATTCTGCTATCCCTCGATTGTCCTGTCAATGGTTATAGTTTTCTAAACCCCCCCCCCCCCTTTAACTAATTCCAATGGTCCTAAGAAGGCGTTATGTATATGTATATAGTCTTTAAGTGGGTGTTTACTGATGTTATGCATCCACCAACTTTTAGTCAGGTTAATGCACGTGAATGCGTGGGTTTGAGCTCGCTTTTGTGTGCATGCACTTGTGTGGAATGTGTTAGCAGGTATCATTTAACTCTATATTTGCTTCTTAGGTGAATGAGTTGTACATTAAACTTGACCATCAAGGGACAGCAGCTAGTTTTTCTTCAGCAACTGGAAGAGGTGTTATCGTTAGAAATTCTGAACTCGCCAATGGAACTCATCCCATGGCTGATTCAAATGCAAACCTGACTGCATTGGGCCATAAGCTAGAGTCCTTGGAAGTGGAACCTGCTGTGGTAGTTCAATACTCTTCAGAAGCTGGCTCTGGAGAAATTGTGCAAATCCCATTGGATGATAATGAAGTTCCGGATTTGGAGATGCAAGCTGCTGAGACTGACTATAAGAGTGGTGCTGTGCCCCTTACGGATGCTCCACTAATCGGAGCTCCTTTCCGGTTAATATCATTTGTTGCAAAATATGTTAGTGGTGGTGACTTGGTCAACAGATGATTCAAATTAGGGCACTGGCTAGGATATATGATGTTTCGTTCTTCCCATGCATCTTCTTGTCCATTTTCATTTTTCTATGATGGGCAAGTGTGAGCCATTACTTTTTTTATTTATTTTATTATTATTATTATCACCACACCGAACATGTTAACTGCAGAGTTGATAGACCATTTTCTTGTCCTAAACTTACGTATATTTATTTTCTGGTTTATACTAAAGTTGTGTCTGGGAGTGAATTGTGTTTTTAAAATATATTATTTTATAAATTAATTTTTTTTTAATTTTTTTGATGTGTTGATATTAAAAATAAATTTAAAAAATATATTATTTTAATATATTTTTAAATAAAAATATTTTAAAAAGTCTAATCAACTTCAAAATAACAAATCGACTGCTCTTGCATGACGTGTCCGCTTTTTAAAATAACGAAGGCACCTTAAGCGACATCGCAGTGTTAACATCACTTGGGCTTGATGGCTCAATAAGTTGCGTCGATTATCTTCTGCAGAAAACTTGCTCCGCATTCTCCTAATTTACACTCGTGCAGCCAATCATATCTCCCCACCTCATCCCTGGAAAATAAAAAATCTCCGCGCACTGGTTCACTAAGTAAATAATTGTAAGAAATCACTGCCGTCGGATTTAATTAACTCAGATCAAGCTCGCAGTACAGTGCTCAATAAAGTTAAAAAAAAAACCCCACCAAACTGTAAGAAAGCGACGCCGTATCAGCAGCCAAAAAGAAAGGGGAGATGAAGTCACCAAACCAATAAAACAAAAACACGTGGAAAATATACGTAGCCGTTAGTTGAGGCCGTTAAATTAAAAAGGTTAGTCTTTTCGTTTGTTCATTCGTTGTCGTTTGCGATCTCTGTTTCTATTTCTAATTTGTTTTCCTGCTCACTGAAGGAAAAAAAAAAAAAAGAAGAGGAAGCCACGTAATCGGAAATGGAAGCACACGGAGGAGGCGGCGGAAGTGGAAGCCTCCGGCGAGTGTTAGTGTTGGCATTTTGCGTAGCCGGCATCTGGTCGGCTTATATATATCAAGGTCTTCTTCAAGAAACTCTGTAAGTTCGTTTTCTGACGTTGTGTTTATTTAGTGATATATATATTTGATAGCATTCTTTAAATTTGAATATAATTTGATGTAGATCGACGAAGAGATTTGGTTCAGATGGGAAGAGATTTGAGCAACTAGCATTCCTAAATCTGGCGCAAAATGTAGTTTGCTTGATATGGTCATACATGAGTAAGTGATTTTTATTTTATTTTTGGTTCTAAATCACAATGCTATTGCTAATTCTATTAAATGATTAAATTGAACATAACATAAAAAACAGTGATAAAGATATGGTCGACGAGGAGTGGTAGCAGCAGCAGCAGCATGGGTGCTCCGTGGTGGACATACTGGAGCCCTGGCATTACAAATACAATCGGGCCAGCCTTGGGTATTGAAGCCCTAAAGTATATCAGTTACCCTGCCCAGGTCCTGGCAAAATCATCCAAAATGATACCAGGTAGGCCGGTTGATTATCATCAAGCTACGTTGCTGTGGTGTTTTGATAATGGATATCTCTGTGATGGATGGGATATGGTTTTGGTTTGTGGCAGTGATGTTGATGGGTAGTCTGGTGTATGGTATAAGATACACCCTTCCTGAGTATCTTTGCACTTTCCTTGTTGCTGGAGGAGTATCCACATTTGCTCTCATGAAGGTGACCAGAAGTAAAATATCATCTGCTGCGTTATTATTATTAATTACATGATTCTTCTTACTTGTTGCTTGGGGTTGGAATCATTTCAGACTAGCTCGAAGACCATCAATAAACTAGCACATCCAAATGCACCCCTCGGATATGGCCTTTGTTTCTTGAACCTTGCATTTGATGGATTTACTAACGCTACTCAGGACTCACTAAAAGCCAGGTATGTATAAATATACCTTCATCTCTAACCCTCTTGGCTATTTCTAAGCTTCTGGCTGCGTATCGTCATCATGGCATTACAGCTTAAAAGTGTCACACTTGGTTAAAAGTCAACCTGTTGGAGAAACATTCAGTTATGCACAAAAATCTTAGCCAAGTTAGAAGTATTCAGGAGAGAACTTGCACCTATAGTGAGTCCTCTGGTGTCCTTTATCTGTTGACTTCTCAGAAATTCTATTCTTGCTGGTCCTATATTCCACAGCCCTCAGCGCTCTCTGTCTCTCTTGTTTTTGGTAGCTTTAGAATAATTTCCTGGAGGAGATACTCTTTTGGTCAAGAGTTTGGCTTTTGTCACAAACGATCTCTTATAAATCTCAATTGATGTCCCTTCTGAAATCGGAAGGTAATTAAACTAGGGCTGCTATGAGCCTCATGTGCATAATTAATGGAGAAATATCTCCAGATTTGTTTTCGCTGCAGGGATATATCATGCATCCATTTTAATTTTTGCTCAAAATATCTTCATTTCTCAATAATTTTCTGGGTTGATCAGGTATCCAAAGACAAGCGCTTGGGATATAATGCTGGGAATGAATTTGTGGGGAACAATATACAACCTGATCTACATGTTTGGCTGGCCACACGGTATTGGATATGAGGCAATCGAATTCTGCAAGCACCATCCAGAAGCAGCATGGGACATTTTTCTCTACTGCCTTTGTGGCGCTGTGGGTCAGAATTTTATCTTTCTAACCATTAGCCGCTTTGGATCTCTAGCTAACACGACCATTACCACAACCCGCAAGTTTGTCAGCATTGTGGTTTCTTCGGTGCTGAGCGGCAATCCCCTATCAGCAAAACAATGGGGATGCGTGGTCATGGTGTTCTCTGGGTTATCATATCAGATTTATCTCAAGTGGAGAAAGTTGCAGAAACTGCAAAAGAAGAGAAAGCCTTTGTGATTATAACAGTTTTGAACTTTATATGTACCTCTTCTTTTCTTTTAATTTGTTCAATCATCATTTTGTATCCGTAAAGATCAACGGTTTCAAATTCACAGAACTAGTAGAAATTGTAAAATGTAATTGAATAGATACTTTATCAAGGCAGTGAGTTGAAGTTTTGAATGCCGCCTTCGTGGACGATTTAATCTGTCGCCTTGACCTTGTTTATATTTGGACGTGTTCATCTGAATAATTCTAGGAAAACTAAAATCGTTTCGGGAATTCATGTGTTGATCTCTGATGGGTTGCATATTATTTAAATGGATGATATGTGGTTTTAGTAATTTGGTGACAATTACTAAAAACAAATATACAAGTATTGACTATAGATTAACATTTAGAAGAAAAACAGTTTAAATAACAAGGATTTTTTAAAAAACAATTCATGATTGTCCACAAATAATTAATAGTTACTAGTAAGGTTGTTAAAAATATTTTTTTAACACGACATAAAATAAACTCGAACTATAAAATCATAAGTACAACTTAAATCGACACTGAAATTGACAATGCCAACTAAATAGTAAATAACAATACTACACAATTAAAACATAAATGAAATAAACAATAAAAAAGTTCAAGAATCTTGAAATACATAGAAAGCTAAAAATAAAGCTCATTTTTATATTAAAAAAATTATAGGCGAATAAGAATAATATCTTTA
>Ga0307517_10009479_pt1 | contig 13791 bp, 8 predicted proteins | sample 23_EM_MG_FD_194515 | JGI IMG/M metagenome (GOLD analysis project Ga0307517, IMG submission 194515) | Populus trichocarpa ectomycorrhiza microbial communities from riparian zone in the Pacific Northwest, United States - 23_EM | ecosystem: Host-associated > Plants > Roots > Unclassified | place...
TAAAAAATATTTTAAAACACAAACTTCACTTATTCTTTAAAACAATCACTAAAGAATAAGGATGTCAAGACATTTAACTTTATTGAGACTTCCAGGGATAAAAACATGCGTGGTCTCATCTCATGATTGGATATTTTGGTTAGTTCTGAACTATGATTTATGAAATTTGGTACGATGAGATTTTAAAGTTTTTGTTATTAATTAGTCATCAATCATTCTTTCAACAAAATCTATAAATAAAGGGCGTGTGATATATTCGGGGAGTTTTTTTTTTTAAAATATCACAATTACAGGAAAAATTTTAGAGAATAATGTAGTTTGAATTTTTTTTTGAAAAAATAGTATAGCTTGAAAGAAATTATTAATCAAAATCATGTTTTTAATAAAAATTAGGATTCGGAACCAAAGCTTTAATAAAAATCACGATTTAGAATCATGGGTTTTATACAACCAAAATAACGGATCTAATTAAAATATGAAAACGTTGTTCAGCTTTAATATGAAAAATTTGCTACAGCTTGGCTTATATCTTACAGTTTCCGTGAAACCTTACTTTCCCTGAGCTTTGTTTCACGTGGGATCTGTAACAAAGTGAAGGTCTGTCTAAGAACAACGGGATCTTAGTTTTTAAATCTTAGCTTAAAATCTTATAGGCGAGGATGGTGGAAACAGCACCATATTTTAATTAGCTCATTGTCTCCTTTTCTGGGCATGAATAGTTCCATCCAGTTTAAATAAGCACATAGTTCTTTTGATGCAAAGGTATTGTTCGTTTCCCACTTATCTCTCCCGTCATCTCTTTTGCAGAAAAACCAAGATGTCTTCCAGGAGTCACTTTTGCTAAATTACTCGATCGGAGGTAATGATCAGATCATAGCTCCGACTATATTATGCTCAAGTGCTCTTCGATATACGAAAATGAATTTGGATTTCAAGCTTCTTCTTTGATATAATTAACAATAGCATGTTTATAATTAATCACAGCAAGATGAATCTGCCTTTGATCGATGTACTATTCTGCATAGCTTTCGAAATGATTGATGCTCAATGGCTTGCTATGCGTGCTACACCAAAGGGAATGGCGGTTTTGTTATATAATCACTATTTATGGTAGTGGTTAATTTATTAATTATAAAACCGGTGAAAGTATGTTATTTCTCAATAATTTTTATATCTCATTCTATATTCTCAAAAAATTTATCAATTAGTTTGGTAAAATATTCAAATTCGCGACATCGTGAGACACGTGGATGATAAAAATTAACAAAGACATGTTGAAAGTTATAGATATACATACCGAATAATAATTCATAAACACAAAAAACTGAAATATATAAAATATAATTTCCTCATAAGAAAAACTACACATAAAAAATTTAGTTAGAACTTCTGATTTTTCACAATAAGTTCTTTAGATTAGATTTTCTTTTCTCTAATGTATTTCTTTTTATTTTAAAAAAGGAATATTTATTGTATAAAATATATTTAATTCATTTACGAGTTGTTATGTATTTAGTATATTTAATTGCAGTTTTCAGCGTGTTTTTATTAATTCTCAACATCTGCGTGCATGTTGCAAAGCTCACTCTTCTTTAAAGTTGTAAATTTGATCAGAGAGACCACACAATATTATTAATGAAAATTTAAGGTTCATTACACTCAGTTTTATGGTAGAAGGATAGATTTGATTTTTTTAAAAAAAAACTAAAGAGATCACGCCGTGTTTTTATCTGTTGGCTGGTAGTACTTTTCAATGCACTGAATTGATTTTTACAGATCTTCTTTTATATATGATTCTAACCTCTTTATATAAAAACTGTGCAAAGACAACAAATTAAAAGGAAGAAAGAAAACTTTCCGACGATTTTATGAAACACACCATGGGGGCTTGATTTGCAACAGTAGCAGAATATTAAAAGGTTGCCTTTCGCTTGCGTGAAGGTGGCATGTAGCCCGGGATCTAGGAAGGGAAAAGAGAAGAGAAAAAAAAGATAGAGAATTAAAGGTGAAGATGAAGCAATCATGAGAATTGCAGTACTATTCTACACGTGCTGATATATAAAGCTGCAAGATCATGGATGGTCCTCCCTTGATATGGCCCACTGTGTCAGTAGTATCTTGTTCTGATGTGATGATTCTTTCTGGAACTACGAAGTCGGATTAGATAGTTATCCTCGGAAAAGCTAGACTTTACCATGTGAACAAAAAAAATTCTTTGGGTTTAATTTCATGTGAGGGATGTGGAATCCTCGATGCTTAGATATCATTCTTTCAATTCTCAATCACTTCAAACCTATCATTGTCAACACATAAGCGTCAGCATCCTAAACTCTCATATGATTGGGCCTTTCCGTTTTCTTACACGTAAACGTGTTTCTAAAATTATTACACCCAGATTTTATTTAACATTTTAAGTTATTGAATTGAGATAATTCTTTAACATGGTATCAGAGTCTTGATGACCAAATAGTTATAAGTTTGAATCTCATCATCCTTATTTATTTGATAAAAAATAAGCACAGGGTATTGAGGGCATGTGCAAGTTTCAAGTCCAAAGAGTTTTCACTTGAAGGAGTGTGTTGGAGAATAATATAAATTATATCTTGAAACATTACCTAACAACTTAAATTATTGGGTTGAGATGGTTCTTTAACAAGTGTTTTAAAATAATTTTAGTTTAAAAATATATTAAAATATTTTTTTAATTTTTAATATTAATATTTAGAATTGAGAAAGCATTAAAATTTTAATTTGATATTTTTTCAAAATAAATACAATTTTAAAATGTATATAAATATATTCTCAAACATTGATTAATCTTCCTTATTTGTCCTTCCATGGGATCTATTTGTTTTTACATTTCAAAAATATTTTTATAAAAAATTAAAAAAAAATTACTTTTTTTACTTTAAATTAATTTTTTATATATATTTTTAAATTATTTTGATCTACAAAATGTTCCAAACAACCGTTATCTTGGGCACTTCACCTATCCCCTGTGCCAAAAATTTCAAGATGATGATGCATGAACTAAGGGCTTTTCAAATGGTGGTAGGTCCAACGAAGTGAAAGGCAACTAGTCACCAGTTCAAAGGCATTGAAATCCTTTAAAAGCCTTGGAGATTGGATTTCAAGATGCCCTACCAAAATGCCACCTACCAAGCTACCCCGAGATGAAGTACTAATGATAAGATGCCGGGGGTTTGTGACTATTCAGTTTATGTGGCTGTGATGCTGAAAGAACTTGGAATATGACAAGGACATTTAAGAGGCAAGGAAGCAAGGTTCTCATTCTTCAGAATAACAGGCTGCAAAGAAAGGGAAAGCCATTTTCTGATGATAACTTGAAAGAGGCAATGCGTTATTTTGCTTATATTTACTGTCTCGTCGTTATGATCCCCCGCCTCAGAACCAGCTCAGCATGCACCGTCATCATTTGGTTGCCATCCAAGTTTTAGCATTTGACACCTACCACACTGCCACGCGCTGGTGGGCTCTCAAGATGCAGTGCAAGAGAGATGCGTCCGAACATAGAAAAATTTATAGCAAGCATGACTGATACAACAGTTCAATTTCCAACTTCATCCATTCCTGCGAGACAAACGCACGCAGACCTCATTTGCCTTGCATGCGACCGCACAACTAAAAATCAGAGGGGCAAACTAGAAAACACTGTTCTAACAATGAAACTAGTACTCAATACTCTCCAGGAAAAAGAACAGCATTATTTGGCATCAAACGTTACATTCGATTCTCCACAGTCCAGGTTGATCTCCACTGCTGTGCCACGGAACAAACATCAAGCTAACTTAGCTACTTCACCCTCTCTCTTTTTTGTGTGGGGGGAGAATTATTGCCTTTTATCCCCATGAACTCCCAAAGCAAGGACTAAACCTGACTTCCTGTTCCCTATCCCCGATGAAACATGCCCTCAAGCTTTACCATACCATGCCAATCGGGAAAAAGTGAAACTTCATGAGCCACATCAATCATCAATCGAAAAGTTTCGAGCACATCTGATTAAACCTAGCAGACTATATATGCATAGAAAAGGAAGCATCCAACTGAAAAGACAAATTTCCAATATGACTCTCCACGTATAAGATGTACAAAATTGAAGCCTCACTAAACACAAGGTAACATTCATGCATGACTTCAGGTAAGTAACTAACTTGAATGTTTCATTTACATATAACAAAGGCTTTGGTGCTTCAATTGCTCGTATCCCTTTCAGATACCAGGTTCCTTTGGTAATAACCTACTTCCCGCTCTTACCATAGCTGTCTCTAAGTGTTACAGTTCGATTGAAGACGCCTCTCAGAAGTAGAGTCCTTATCAACCACAAAGTAGCCTGGATTGTGAATGGAAAACACAAATATTAGACGGAGTGGAACAGCATTAATGTCATACATGTAAGAAACAAAACTACCATAGCAAAACCAGTTGCATTGGACATCTAGCTTGGAAAAATATCAAATGGAATGGAAAGGGGTAGTTGCATGTGTTTTAACACCAATTAAGAAGCAGAGTTGCACAAAATTAGTGACTCCAAAGCAACAATTGCAACTTTTTATGCTAAACTTAAACATCACATTAACAAAAAAAATTCAACTCCGCCTGCAGCGTCCACCAATATATCTCACTTTCCAAAGATATTCAGACAATCTAAAACTAAGAGATCTGAAATTTACCAAGGCGTTCGAACTGGAATCTGTCTCCAATGGCAGCATATCTCAGTGATGGTACAGCATATGCCCCAGATATCACCACTTTGGACTTCGGGTTCACATCTGCAAGCCAATCTTCAAGTTCTGCAGGATTCTGAAAAAATAAATGCAAAAGTCATGAGATATCATTCTGTTTTTCTGTAGCAGGGATGAGGGAAAGAATATGAACAAATCCACAGAAAATAAAGAACTGCCAACCTCAGAATTAAATAGTTTAGCAAACAATCTAACTTCTATGCTTAGTGGATCAGCTTCCCGTGAAGGTTCAGCAACCCAGTGTATAACTCCCTGTGTATAGACAAGTTATATTGCAAAGGGTCACCAACAAGCAGCAATAATATTAGCAATCTCAAAAGAATGCCATTCACAAAATCATGCACAATAGGCATTGCACATCATTTTGATACACAAGAATTAGCAAAATACGGTATGGAAAAAATAAAAACCTTTGGTTTTTCTTCTTGGAATGATCATACTCGGCCCAGATCTCAACAATAGTCTCATTATCATCAGCAAGGACTACTTCTGTGCACTTTATCGGGAATGCATACCTGCCCACAAAAAAACACCTTCCATGTTGTGGCAACTTTCTAGAAAAGGATTTGCATACTGAGCACAAAATCTGCCCAGGTAATTTTATGAAGGGGAAAGGAATGTGACAGTGTGCCAAACTCCTGCATACCTGAGCAGGACAGATTTACCAGGAGCGAGACCATAGTAGTCCTTCGAGTCTTTCATCCGAAAATCAGATTGTTCAATGTATACAACTCTGGAAAATGGAACCTGGATAACAGGAAATAATATAAAATCAAAAATTAGAAAATCAAAAAATTGGAAAGATATGAAGTTAGAAAATCGCTAGTGACATAAAAACAGTCAATTTCATCATCTCATATTCTTTACGGTTTTCCATTTGGAAGGCCAGAAGGCAACAAGGCATAAAAATGAAGATAAAAAAAACTTGTAATTTCAAGAGAAAACTCTGCTTCTCTAATTAGAATGTGTTATATATGTCACTGCACTTATAAAAGCATTGGTGTTTGGCGTATTTTAATCATCATTTCAAGGTGAATTTTGATCTTTAGGAACTGTTTAACTTTAAATTGCAAATTTCTTGGCAGTCAGTTGAACTTGGTCAAGCTAGTCCTTCACAAGCTAACCCAATCCAGTGTATGGAGGTTAAACCTGGAAAAAGTGGCACCAGGTGAAACTTGAACTCGTGATGCTTAGAGTTGACAGTTTCATAACAAACGCTGAGCTCAATCCCAAACCAAGAAGTCTACTTTGCACCTTCACCAAATACATAAAATCAGATTTCAGCCAGAAAACTATATTTACCTTGTAGAAAGCAGAAGAATCTTCTGTTGAGGCATCGGGCCATTTTTTAGCATCAAGATCCATAACCAACCCAGAGTCCAGGTTGGTAATGACTACCTGGAAATATAGAAAAGCTGAGATGGAAGCGAGAAGAAAAATGTTCACAAGGAAAGAACACATACAAAACACACCTTTAGAGGCTGCAGCACAACCATTGTACGGGGTGCTGTTCTGTTTAATTCTTCTCTTATGTGATACTCAAGCCGTTCCAAACGTATCGTACAACAATCACTAGAGAGGTATGACAATTTTTTAGAAAAGCAGCAAAATAAATCTGATTAATTGGGAATCTCTGACTACTTGTCTAAATATATTATCACAACCTTCTAGTAATACCAATTCCTCGGACAAAAGCATTGATTGCAGTTGAAGTTACACCTCTACGCCTTAAACCAGCTAGAGTCATCAATCGAGGGTCATCCCAACCATCAACAAGCTTCTTTGTAACCAAGAAATTTAACTGCAACAGCAAAACTTAAAAGGGATTAGATTTATCATAAAACAGAACCAGGTGATCATATTTCAAGAGTTCAACAAAATGGAATAATATTATTGCTTGCCTTCCGCTTTGACATCACATTGTTGGTAACATTCAGTCGTGAGTAGTCCCACACATAAGGCTGATAAAGATCCAATACATGTAACAGCCAGTAGTATGAAGCACGCCGGGTCTCAAATTCCAGGGTGCAGAGCTGACCAAGATATGAATGAAATTGAAAAACAAAAATCCAAACAGCATTCCAACTTGCTAAAAATATACAAAAGTTGACCGTTTATCAGTACTCGAACTTAAAGAATTGTCTTGAATAAATGACATTCAAGCTCCCTTGGAAATGTAATTGAGAGCCTTAGTGTGAGAATGACAATTTCAGATTATTGTCAGTTAGGAAATTACGAATCAAGATATGAAATTGAAAGCCTTAGTGTGAGAATGGCAACTTCAGATTATTGTTAGTCGGGACATTCCTTCTCCAGAAATTGCTCGAGATCAAAACTAAGTTATTTCAAATGCATTAAAATCAAGCTTAAGATTTTTAAAAAGCCATTAACAAGATACATAAGACGATTATAAACAAAGACCTCCATACAGAAGTAAAAGTAACACTTTTTCACCAGCCATCGGCATCCAATTGATAGGAGCCATTGGCATCCAATTGATAGGCCAATGTCAAACTTGGCGTGTCTTGGAAATTCATCCTCAAGATTATCTCAAACAAACTAGAAACAGAAAAAAAAAAAAAAAAAAAGAAGATACCAATCAGATATCTTGGTCCTTTTTCCATGCGCCAAAATAGACAGTAGCGAAACAATAACCTTTCTAACATTTCAGAAACAGCATTCAAAGACATGTCAGATAGCTAGCAGAAAAAATATGAACAACCAACATCTTCAAAGTTAATACTAGCAAAGTGAAACAAGAGAAAACAGGTTCCTATAAAAAAAATATAACATACCGAATGTGTGATGTCCTCCAGAGAATCCACAATGCAGTAAGCATAGTCATAACTAGGATAGATACACCACTTGTCTCCTGAATGTGGAGTGAACTGAAGGACAGAAAAATCAGACCACCAATACATGTGATAATGAACAAGTTGGGTCATTGATGATATTCATCCAATTACACTTGCCTTGATTCGATAAGCAATGAGGTCATGCATATTCCCATTATCACTCTGCATGTCTTGCTTCATTCTGAGTGTCGCTTTGCCTTCTTCAAGCATGCCCTGTCTCATTTCTTCAAAAAGTTTCAAAGATTCTGCAATAGGTCTATCCCTCCAAGGAAAGTTTCAATCATGCCATGCCATGTCAAGTTTCAAATTCAAAAAGTTTCAAAGATTCTGCAATAGGTCTATCCCTCCAAGGACTGTTCATCTTCTTTTCTCTATACTCCTTGATCTCTTCCGGTGTCTATGAACAGCATTTACAAAATTACCTCTTTGAATTTGAAGTCAGTCAATTCAAAAATATAAGTGCCATGAATGCAAGGTGGAACTGCTATGCTCAGGAAAGTAGCCATATCATGTAAATCACTCATTACGATAAAAACTCTGGTACTAGATAATATCAATTAAAGCATTAATGGATCCCTCCCTCCCTCTCTCATATTGATTCAAAAGTCAAAAAAATTGAAGCAACCTGGTGATCAACATAAGCATGACCCCTTTGTATCAGCTCAACTGCTAATTCATAAAGCTCTTGAAAATAATCACTAGTGTAAGTGATCTGCAGACTCCAGCAGATATTAGATGTCAAAGAGGTGCATAGAGCGGATATAGAAAGACAGTAAAAAAAGAAACAAACCAACAATATAACCTTAAATGGTTTCCAACCCATCCACTCGACAATCTCCTCAATATGATCAATGTATTCTTTCTTTTCAGCTTCAGGGTTTGTATCATCATACCTAAAAGAATAAAGATGGCAAGTTAGACTTCAAAGCAATGGCAGATAAAAAAAACCCGTCCATTTTATTTATCATGAATACAGATGAAGGTCAATCAAGTATGGCTTAAAACCAAGATGCTCCTTCATTCCCATTTTTAAACACAGCATGTGCATGCATGCCCGCACACGTGTGGGTGGGCAGAGATGAGGTAGGCAGGCAGGCATGGGAGTCTGTGCATGTGGTTATACAAAAGGAAAAGGGAAGTATGTTCTTGATGGATAAAGGTTTTGGAGAACATGTATTATTGAGATTTAAATAACACCAGATCCTTGATTAAATAAACTGGGAAGTTTATGGAAAAAAGCATGCTGCATGATCAATGTTCGAACTTTTAAGGATTGTCACTATTTTGTGCAGACCATCATGTTTGACAGAGCAGGTAACATAATAAAGCTGCACTTAGAATTCTAGAAGGATTAGAAGATAAGCATTGAATATAGATGTGCCAGTAGCAACTGTGTCTTCATAATAAAAATGACAGCACTCCTCACCTAAGGTAGCAGCATCCACCTTGTTCCTTTGCGAGGCCAAAGCTAACAAACATTGCCTGAGAAATGTTTATAAAACGAGGAGCTCCACAGGCAAGGCAAATAATAAATCTCAAATCCTGTCATAGTTCCTTTTTAATCAATAACCTCAAAGATCAACATGAATAAAAAATGAAATACCTTGGCATGACCAATGTGTAGATATCCATTTGGCTCAGGGGGGAAGCGGGTATAAACTTTCCTGCTGGTTCTTTTGAGGTGCTTATCAAGCACCTCCTTTGTGTTGCAGCATTGCAGAACAGGTCGATCACTGAAGAATATTTCAGTATGCACCTGATAATCCACAGCAATTAATCAGGTGTTTCCATGTAATAAAAAAACTCTATAAAGCTGCATATGGGATGACATCAAGTAGGGAGATGAAAATTTATAGCAAACATAGTGCACATAGCATGTTTGATTTAAAAAGTATGATCTTGAACAGCACAAGTTTTCATCTTCATTCTAAAGTATGGCACGGATAAACACAAAGTAATGGTGGCAGTTATCGACTCAACCCAGATGGATGTACCAATCAAACAATTTATAAAAATGCTAATATCATAATCTTGGTCTTATTACCACCACCTTCCCAAATACAACCATTGAAAACAATGGTTAATACAGTTTGCCGCAATCCATATTTCACACACCCGACTTCTCCATCCTTTTCTTTCCACTATCTCATATATAATCATCATATCACCAGCAGTGAAGCAAGCTAAGAGCGGTGCTGATATATCTTTTTTTCCTAACTAACAGTCTCATACAAGAAAGTTTAAACTTCATAGACAAAAAAAAGTATAATGTCGATAACTCCAGAAAGGATATAAAAAGGCACAACATCAAAGGTTAAAAAAATGAATAGCAATATTTTTTAACATCAAAATCAGAAAATCATGCATCCCCATAAACACATAGCTTGAAATTTTCCTCGGGATTGGGAAATATCAAGAATGGATTAAGTTCTTCAGGTGGCTGTACTGGATTGTCATCAGCAACTTTTTTATCCTCCACAAGTACATTATACACAATCAAAAATGGAAAACAATCAGAACTCTTATATCAAGGCAGATTCAGGTAAATATAACATCCATGCAATTCCCTCACTTCGACTTTAGCAGGCTTTTCTTTTTTCTGTTTTGAAGGCTTCTCGTTATCTGCTGCAGTCCTTCCACCAAGCAATTCATATAATTTTGCATCAATGAGTTTCTGACAAACAAGACATGGGAAGCAAAAAGTGTTGACAAATAAGAAATAACATACTCCAGCAATTGATAAACCAGAGTTGTTAAAATCCTAGGACCATGTTCCAAAAAACTGAACCCTTCCCTCAGGACACAGAGTGTAGGCAAATGCCGTAGCAAAGGCACATCTTCGAAATTGAATGTATCATATTTTATATGAGTTCTTATAACACATATTAGGGAACAATAAGCATGATATGGTAATAATTCTTTAGTACAGGAAAATAATTGAGTTCACCTCATGGCTTCAAATGTTTAATGGCCCATTACATTCCCACAGCCAAAAGAGCCATTATGTAGATATTACAAGAAAATAATCAGTTTTCTTAGTTTTTAAGGGTTTTTGTTTTTATTTGGGTGTTAGATTTTGGCTTAATCTTTGCGATCAGTGCAAGTACAAACTGAGGGTCACATAAATTTGAAGCTAAATTGTTACAAGGAGCATCATATTTTCATGAAAAGTTTGAATACACATTTAATGAATAAATGTCACGGAATTCCACACAAAAAACATAAGATTTTTTTTCAGAAGAGGGAATCTGATTTATAAAATAAAAGTGCAATTTTGTCTAGCTTCTTTGAAAAAAAGATATTTTGGGATTTTTAAAAATTTTAAATTGAAAATTAACTCCTTTATCTTAAGATAAAACATGTATTTTTTTTATAAGAAAATATATAAGATGTAAAATATAATATTCCAAAACCTAAGTATATGCTAATATCTTCTGTGTCTCTATTGCACCAAGATGTAAGACCTTTCCTAAGGACTCAAAAGTAGATCAATTCTGGGGCCTAGTGACTTGTTCCTTGTGCCTCACAGCCTACAGCGTGCTTTCAACAACAGTGTGATAAACTCCTTTCTAAAAATTAGCAAAAACTCTACCTAAGGCACCGACATTGCAATAAATTCTTTCAGAAGCAAAAAAGTATTCACCTTGACAATCTTTGGATCAGCCCATGGAAGCCTCTTGCGGACATGCCCAAATAGATCTCCCACTAGCAACAAAAATGTACATGCCAGATTAAGAGATTACAATCAGCAAAGGATGGTGAAATGTGAAAGGAGTCTGTATAAAATATGGACTCCAATGAACATCACTAACAAATCATATACATCGAAATATATCTTGGAAGTTTGAAAACAAAATTTTTCATCAAGAGAGAGCACCAACTAGAATGCAGGTTTCAGTACAGAAAGGCTGCAATAAAACCCTAAACTTGAGATGCAAGAAAGATGAAAGGGGGACAGGTGAAGGACGAGGATAGAGTTTGTCTCTGCATTCATAAATTTCTGTGCAAGATAAAACCAAGGGGTAGCATAAAAAAGAAGAATCTGTGTCTTTCTCAACTCCCTCCTCCTTTCTGTCGCTGGAAAGGGGTTATCACACGTGTCACAGTGCATACCAATTCCAGTTTCAACTTTCATTCTCTTATAGCCCAAATAAGCATGAGTATCAATCCTGGTGATAATCCCACATTATCATGATGATGTGGAAAACCAAGAACTAAAGAAATAACAACAGTGGCCCAAAGCACTAGATAAAAATAACAGTCTGCTTGTTCAAAGCAAAGTAGATAACTAGGTAAAAAACAACATGGAGAAGTAACTTAAATTATAAACATTGTTACACTGACCATTTGTTCGATAACGGAGCTCCAATATCGATCCCTTGTTTTGTTCAAATACTTCATTAACACTCCGCTCAATATCTTCTTCAGAGACTTCAACCCCTGCTTGCAAGTACAACAAAGTTACTAATGTCTATTACTCCAAAAAGGAAATTAATCAACTAATAGTGGCAAAACCACTCCGGGTGAGTAACTCATTTTAAAAAGATGAGGAAATAACGATGAAATATAAGTAGAACAAACAGATACAGCCACAACGGAAACGGAAACCATAAAAACATAACATGATCCCGGTGCATATGACATAGCTCAGTTATGTTCTATCAAAAGGATAGCTTACCAACACCACAAGCTTCTTCAAATCCCTTCAACTCAAAACTCTCTGAAGCAGTACTGGATAAAAATGAAAATGCAGCTTCTAGCTGGGCTGGGGTTTTAATCTGCAAAAAAAAATTAGAGCTAAGTACTAAGAATCGACCTAATTACTTCAAACAAAATATTCTCATTTAAAATTCTGATTCAAAATTTGCAAGCATTAAAGGAAAGAAAAACTTAAGAGGAAACCAACTAGTCACGCTAAAAAAACTAGTGTCACCATAAAAGGTGAAACAACATATAACCCGAACTTAACAGCATAAAAAAACAAAGGATCAAGGATATTGCAGTCCATACCTTTGTGGTGACAATATATCCGAGCAAAGCAGGGCGATGAATGAGGGCATTTGCTGGGTACTTAGTAGCAACCTGTTAAGCGCACGGGAAGCAACCGTGCTTCACATTAGTATAATATAGAGAATGAAAACCCCTTTGAGCTTTGGATTGAAAGCAAATAAATCCATGGAACCCAGATAGCCAGATTTTACTTTCCAAAAGAGAAAAGAAGAATGAACAAAGGCATAACCATTAACCAACCACTAGGAAACTAAAAATTTCACGAAGTTGTGATGCAAACAGCAGTTTCTACTTTTACTCCATTGTACAGCTTGTACACTTCAAATTATCTAATCGTACCGTGTAAAGAAGATTTCCAATTGTTCGATTACATCCCTCTGTGACACCAGCCTGAAAACAACAAAAGAAAACATATAATAAAAAAAAAAGAATAGAGAAGTAATTTTACCAAAATTTCAAAAGAAAAAAAGAAAACACCACACAGAGGTTTGTCGTTGCTCCTCTTTGAATAAAGCTCTGAATTATTTCAGAAACTCAAAGTTAAGACTATCTTCACATTCTAACCCACCCACGCATCCCTCAAACATAAATCCAGTGAATGCAGTTAAGAAGAAGGAGAAGAAATCGAATACCTCGTGAATAACAGCAGTGAGATTGTTGGTAACCTTGTTGTTAGCAATGGTATGACGAGCAGTCCTTTCATCCAGACCGGTCTTCAAGAACAGCTCCAATCTCTCTTCTTCCTTCACCACCATTCTTTAATTTTTTTCCAGATAGAGAGCTAAAGAGGAAGATTTGGATTAACCTTGTAAGGTTCCGGATTTCAAACTATTTTTTTTCTTTTTAAGTTTAGAGATAGAAAATTGATAAAACCTGATTTAAGGCTGGAATGGAGCCGGGAAGTGAAAGATTGAAGGGAGGAAACTGTGACTGACTGTGCGCGTTTTTCTTTTCTCGGTATTTTTTTAGATTCTCTGCGGACGACCGCTGCTATATTTGTTTGTGTTTGGTAACGGAGTGCATTCGCTATTCAAGGCTTTTTTTTTTTTTTAGTGAATTTAAAGGAAAGTGAATTTTAGAAAAATATTTTTTTAATGTTTGGTAGTGTTATGGAAAATGAACTGGAAAACACTTTCCAGTATTTGGTTATGTTATGGAAAATG
>Ga0307517_10009480_pt1 | contig 13790 bp, 14 predicted proteins | sample 23_EM_MG_FD_194515 | JGI IMG/M metagenome (GOLD analysis project Ga0307517, IMG submission 194515) | Populus trichocarpa ectomycorrhiza microbial communities from riparian zone in the Pacific Northwest, United States - 23_EM | ecosystem: Host-associated > Plants > Roots > Unclassified | place...
ATCAGAGGAGAATAGGCCGACGAAGCAGTCCGATTGCTACGCTCTCGGGATGGTCATCTACGAGGTGTGTATTCATCGGACCGAATTGCGGTTTTACGTGGTTAACTGAGAATATCCTAGGTTCTATGTGGACACCACCCCTACGTTGAAATCGAGTCGGATATTCTCGTCATCAATGCGATCACTGAGGGGGACCGACCGAAGAAACCAGATGGGGCGAAGCGTCTCGGTTTCAACGACAGGCTGTGGGGAGTCATCCAGCTATGCTGGCTGGAAGATCGCAACGGACGACCCGGCATAGAGTATATCCTTTGCTGCTTAAACGACGCGATGACATCCTGGTACACGCGAGAGTTTTGACTCGCGATGCGGGTGCCGAATAATATACACACGTTGATGATTGTATCTTCACTTGTTTTTTCAATACGTATCCCTCGTTACTTATTTATCGTACGAAATTGGATTACATGTTTGTTGAGTGTTGCTAATACCTGGTCCAAACTCGAGGAAGGGGATAGCTGCAACCGGCGGTTTCGTGAGTGGCCAGCCCCCCGTAGTGGTCGCTCCAGGCGACGGAGGCCACATCTGCAATCTCCATTCTTTTGTGAGGTTCTGCAAAGACGCCGTCGTCTCAGTGATAGTTCAGTTCCAAGTGTGACGTGATTTCGAGACCGGACATACCAGAAGTCGGGTGGCCAGGGATTGGGGCGCCACCGGCCCCCCTTAGCCGATGCCAAACGGGGACGGCAGACAGGTAGTCGCGTTATACTTCCCGATCTCCTTCAGTCCGTCTGTGAGTTTGAGGATATTGGAGGAAATCCTCCCCTGGTATCACGCAATCCGTTCACGAAACCTGCCATTCTCGAAGTCAGGAGAGAGTGGACGTCGGACTTGATACCGAGCTCGCTCGCAGCCTTCAAAAGTCCAAAGAACTTGCCCTCGACTTCCAAGGCGGGTGAGTGCGTAATCTTGACTGCGGATCGACGATTACTAGAATTGTGCTCTGGGCCCTCCAATGTTTACAAGCTTTATGCCGCTTTATGTTCGGCAATCGAACCGTTCCTCGGCGCCACCACTCGATAGCGTGACGCAACCGGTAATTCGGGGACGATTTTCTGTGCTCGGCCAATACGACCCGGCGCAGGTCCAGTGTAGTCAGAGGCGGTCCATCGCCCTGTTTTCCTTTCTCGCTCTCTGGTCGGTCTATTGCGCGAGGAGTGATCACGTATTACAGTCCGTGACGTGAGGCCTCCACCAATAGTGATTTGGCTGGGGAGATAGTAGCATCACATTTGTTGATCTCTTTTACTCAGTCCGCGGGCTTGATGATGGTAGTTCCCGTTCGAGTACCTCGTGATGTATTCACGGAAGTAGCTAGGTCATCTTACCACTTTTCAGGAAAATTGACTCACGTAGCGGCTGGCGATGAAACCGCTTCTGAGGGAAGAGTGTGCGACGATCCTGACGCCGAACTCTACCGAGGGCTTAAGAAGTCCGCAGGCTCGTCTCCGGCACCCAAGATGGAGGCCGAGTACCCAACCTGGATGACCGCAATGGGGTGGATGACGTATCCTACGAAGGGCGGAAGGCGAGATTTCGGAGACCTCGGTCTCCCCGGGCCAAGTCAGGTCCGGGTTCGTAAATCACGGGACGGGGTTATCGCTCACTTGAACTTAGAGCTTGCCCATCTAAGCAGTGGTGTGTTCAACGGGGACCGTGGAATCGGTACGATGTCAGCCTAACTTGAATTGACTCGCGCCGGCCTCGGTACATGTCATTTATCGCGGACAGTGAATATTTGAATCCTTCTCGGTGATCTCCCGGATCCGGAGGGAGGTACCACCTGAGTATCCACGTTGAGGTGACACCTCTACCCAATCGCTTTTTCGATACCGGTGATGGTTAGACTAGAAGGAGAACTGTGGGAAACACGAGGGATAGAGATAAAGATTGGCTGGGAAGCGGTACAAGATAAAATGGGTTTGGAACACGCAGTAGACGAAGTCCAAGAGAGCCAGAAGAATAGCAATTGGGGACGGGAGCGGGAATGTTTGTTAGGTTCTGACCATCATCCCATCTCTCGCAAGTCCCGCCCAGCACGGGTACGTAAAGGAAGCCAATGCTTACTCGCTTCGGAACCCATCAAGCACAATGCGACAGAACCTGTTTCCACTCCTTTCACCACCACCTACGACGTCGGTCACGTCGCTCCCAAAACGACCGCGGCCGACGTGTTTCTGTCGCCCCTGAAGCTTGAAGGCTAATACCCAGACGGACGGGGCTCACCGTTATACCGCGTAAGTGCAGATCCCCGACTCTGCTTGTTTTTTTTTTTGCGGAGGAGCCGGCATGGTATCGTGTAATAACCCAGCATATTGACAGAACAATATAATCGGCATTCTGCATTTTTCCGTCCGCCATGGCCACCAGTCGGCTCTCCACCTCCCCCAACATCCAAGGGAATCGTCGATGTGTTCTGAAGAGACCTCATGACCTCCTCAGGGTATAACCACGTATATTTGCCAGGGGGTATTCGTTGCTGTCGTTTGTGTATGGGCCGCGCGGATGGCCGGTTTAATTCATCAAAAGGTTGGTGGATTCCGACGTTCTTTGTTACCCTCCCCATCGTTCTCTTGAAAAACTCTCCGTCCACTTCGACGTGTGGTGCGTAAGGGGGAAGAAAAATGGATCATGGTGTATCTAAAACTCCACTATTCCTTCCTCCATTCCCTTTGCTATCTGTTCGTAACTGACCCTATTGCTTCGACCGCAGGCTTACATCTGCAGAACGGTATCGGTGAGCCGAAAGAACTGGGTTCGCCACCCTGATCCACTGTGGTTTACGGCTACGATACACGGCACCCGACTATGGTACTCGCAGGAAAGTTTGGACAGAAGATGACGAGTTGAGGTCGCGCAAGGACTACTTGAGAGTTCTCGGGGAAACGCCCACCGGGAGATCGCGCGGTTGACGGCGCCAGTGTTTGATCCAGGCAGCTGTCATGACCATAGTGAGGGAACTACGTGGTTTCCGGGTACACTCTTCCTGCAACGCCCATCGCCGCTCACCTCCCGCTTGGTCAGGTAGTCATGGGTCTCGAAAGATGTCGTGAGGGTGAGCCACCAACCTATATGAACACGTGGTGGCAGCTGATGAATGGATGATTTAGTTGGCTTCGCATCGCTTCGTCCAGAGAACATGACGAGACTGGCTAAAGACTTCATGCGCACATCCCTCGTCCCGTGTCCGACACACCCGGATTGGCAAGTGGAGAAGAAGTATGCAGACAGGGTCTCCGAAGTGGCCTCAAGGACCGGAAGATCTCCAACAAGTCTGTCCTCACAGGATGCGGCGGTATTGGCGGAAACGTTTCGCGAGGTATCTTTTCATCATCAAACCTTCCCTCACCCTCTAAAGCCGCCGGTGGTTAGGGCATAGACGGCTATTCCCGGACCGAGGGCTACCGTTACCCGTGGTTCAGACTTTACACCCACGCTCTCCTCTGTGGATCACAAATCTTTCCCGATGTGGAGCTGTGTGATGAATCTCCGGGCTTCGAGCCCCTTGGGTTTGTGGAAATTTGGAAGGGAAACCACCACGGAGACCAGGTATCTATCAAGGTAATTCGGTCACGGAACGGGGACGTCTTGGCGAAAATCAAAAGGGTACGTGGCTCCTTTTTCAATCAGAGTTAATCTGAGTGCGCTTCACATCAGATCTATTGCCGTAAGCTCGAGGGGTCCAAGTACCTTTCCCATCCGAACGTACTCCCCATCATTGAGATATCGGAGACGCTGTTTCCGCTTTGCGTCATGAGCCCATGGATGCCAAATGGAAATATCGCGCAGTACACGCAAAAGAATCGGAATGTCAATCGGCTAATGCTGGTATGGATTCATTGAAACTGATCGGGGCATACCGCTGACCGCGTCAGCAACAGCTTGCAGGGGTCTGCGACGGCCTCTCATATCTTCATCGGCTAGATATTTCACATGGTTGTATCGCTCCGGTGGGTGAAACGGAACGGTCTGTGTACTGACCTGCTCTCTGATACTTCGTATGCCCAGGACAATATTCTGATTACTCCAGATGGCAACGCGTGCCTTGGAGACTTTGGGATCACATCAATTTGCCCTTCTCCCCCGCCGCATGTTTAAGCTAAGAACTGCCCGCTATATGGCCCCAGAACAATTTGGTAGCGACAATCGCGTTAGCTCCGCTTCAAAAGAAAGTGATGTTTACTCCCTCGCGATGATGTCCTTTACGGTATGTTCCTCCTCTCATGGGAAACAGAGTGACACTTGATGCGATTGACACATCGCTACCAGGTCCTCACGGGAGTCTTGCCATATGACGGGATTTACGACTACCACGCTGTCGCTTCCCATATTCGATCTGGGAAACGACCTCTGCATCCGAGGAATCAAGATGCAAATCAATGGTTGCGGCACACAGTATGGGATATGGTTGTGACATGTTGGAGCGAGGACCGAACGAAGCGATGGGAAGTCCACGCTGTGTGCAAGCTGTTCTCATCAGGTAATAGAGATGCTTGGAACACCGGAAACCCTGGTTCTGAATGTCGAGACAGCACCGGAAACCCTGGTCATGAATGTCGAGACAGATCAACAACGCCGTGGAAGATTACTCCCACGCATCACTTCTCTATTCCAGTTTCTACGAGATCCGGAACCGGAAATTGAGGGTATTGTTAATGAAATGGACAAGGCAGGCTCTTTCGCCTCCCCTACTATCCCCAAAGCTAATGTGAGCGATAGCAATTGGAAAATCATGCCCTTTCAGATCGGGAACGACTGAAGTTGTTCAATAAATTTTGCAAAACATGCAGTCGACACCGCATGATCCCAAAGTCCATGCACATCCCGGATTGCTCGGAAGGGTCCACAGAAGTCGCAAGCGGTGGCTACGCCAACGTATCGCAGGGTACATACGAAGGCCGTCGAGTGGCTATCAAAGTCGTGCGAGTGTATATCACGAGTGACCTCGATCTCATCCTCAGCGTGAGTCTTCCGCCTCCACTACCATGACTATATAAACGAATATGTTACAGAGATTCTGCCGAGAGGGTGTGGCCTGGAAACACCTTCGGCATCCGAACATCTTACCGCTGATCGGAGTGACAGTGAGCAACCAGCGATTTGCGATGGTTTCGGCGTGGATGGAAAATGGCAATATCAACGAATTTGTTAGGAAAGACCAACATGTGAATCGCATCGAGCTTGTACGTGTTACACTCAACTCCAACTGGAGCATAGCTAATTCACTGTCTAGTTGACTGATGTTGCAAATGGCCTGAAGTATATGCACGACCTCCGTATTGTCCACGGAGATTTGAAGGGAGTATGTATTCTCTCAAATCAAACATTTATTCACTTCTCACTGATCTAAAAAGGCGAACATCCTTGTCAACGAGAACCGGCGAGCGTGCATCGCCGATTTCGGTCTCTCAACTATCACCGGGATTGTGACCTACGCGTCTGCCGCGACGTCCAAAGTGTCGTTGATCTCGAATGACACGCTGGTGTCATTCACTGAAGGGGGAACGTACCGGTGGATGAGCCCTGAACTATTGGATCCGGACAGGTTCGGGATGCCGCAATCAGAGGAGAATAGGCCGACAAAGCTGTCTGACTGCTACGCTCTTGGGATGGTCATATACGAGGTAGGTGTTTGCGTGGGCCAATTTGTTGTATTACGCAGTTAACCGGGTGTGCCCTAGGTTCTATGTGGACACCGCCCCTACGTTGAAATTGATTCGGATATTCTCGTCATCAATGCAATCACTGAGGGGGACCGACCGAAGAAACCGGATGGGGTGACGCGCCTTGGCTTCAGCGACGAATTATGGAGGACCATAGAGCGATGCTGGCTAGAGGATCGTGACGAGCGGCCCAAGATAGAGGACATCCTTTCCTGCTTAAACAACGCGATACTGTTTTGGTACACGAGAGAGTTTTAACTTGCGATGCGAGAGACGTATAACATGTACGTCGACGATCCTAGTTTTACTTGTCTTTCCTGTACCTATCTATATACCTCATATTACTCAATCATATGGCGCATACCGGAATCACGTATGTTCGTCAACTGTCACCGGCACATGTCCGAATCCCAGGAAAGGGGGGTAGCCGCAACCGGAGACTTCATAAATGACAAACCCCCACAACGGTCACCCCAGGCAGCGTTGGCCTTATCTGCAGCCCCTCTAACGGTTCAACCATCACCAGATCTTCCCAGCATCCCATTTTTCTTTGAGGTTCTACAAGATACCGCAGTCTCAGTAATAGTTCAGTTCCGAGCGCGTGGTCTCGATACTGGATGTACCAGAAGTCTGGTGATACAGTAATTGAGACTTCATCTGTCTCCCTGAACAAATTTCGAGCGCGTCGGGGCGGGTAGGCACTCACGTTATACTCCCCGACCTCCCTCGATCCGTCTGGGGGCTTGAGAGTGTTGAAAGAAGCCCTCCTCCGGTATCTCGCGATGCATTCATGGAATTAGCCATCCTCGAAGTCACGAGAGAGGAGAGTGGGTGGCGATCTTGATGCCTAGCTCGCTCGTTGCCTTCAAGAGTCCAAAACACTCGTCCTCGATGTCCAAGGTGGAGGGCGAGTGCGCATACTTGATTGCGGCGATGTGGCGGACGGCACGGCTCGCGGAAAGTGGAACCTCAGGTCTCAAGGAGGCCGGTGTATTTGGCCTTTCCAACCCTATTGACAGAATCCACAGATCAGGGTTCCAGTTGGGGAATCGCGAGACGGAGTGAGCCGTCGCTCACTGAACAAGCTTGGCGACCTCGGCGACAGTACACTTAACCGGGACCGTAGGGCTAGCACAGTGGGAATAACAGATGCAGCTCCGACCGGCTCCCCACGACATCACGCTGAAGTCTGTTGGCCAGACAATGAATCCTCCGCAATGGTCCCCCACCGAGAGGCACCCATTCGAGACTGGCTCTACTTTGGTGTATTACCAGATTTCTGGCAGAGGACGAATTCACATCTTGTGAGCATGGAGAAGGGAGAAGAAAAGATGGGGGGTCGCTGTGGCGATACCTGTTGCACGGTGAGCACCGGCCGCGCCGTTCGGTGGAAATATTGGCACATACAAGGTTCAGGGCCGTGCACACAGGCCACTCTTGGTGATATCACGTGGCTCTCGTTTATCCCGGTAATCCACCAGCTCACAATCAGCAGCTTCCGTCACATCTCCCTCTCGTGTTGGGAATCCCCCCAGATCCATCTATTGACATTTTGACGCCTTGATCACCGGGGACATTGGGTTTCGGTTGGCCGGGGTATCTCATAACGCTGCTCTGGTGGTGACTTCGGGGGTTACGGTGGGGCTCTTGGGATGGAGTGGAGGGTGGGGGAGACGTTGGTTCAGATGATCGTCGTGTAGTGAGACGAGGAAGGAGCCCTAGCGGAGCCGGGCCGAGACCGTACCGAGCGTCCAGCGGAGTAAGAGTGATCTGGCTCTGGATCGCGCATCTCCCTCTACCGCCACACCATATGGAGGGGCTACAGTTCGGTACTTCAGTAATCAGTCAGCAGTACGCGTATGGTCATCCCAGCTTGAGGAGTTGACGATCAATGTGACCCCATTTTCATGCACAACTGACAACAAGCCGCTCCCCAATTCCATTAGAACTGCCACACATTTGCGTTACTATCAAAGTTTATTCGCACAGCGAACGCGCAACATCTGTAAGGTAGATAAGTCCGTTACTGATGTAATCACAGACGGCCAGATAAATCACATCGGCAGGTCCTCCCCAACGAGGTCGCGTCATATTGGTTGTGAGTCTAAAACTGCTCTGAAAACTAAGTCATGACGCACAATCGTGTTGACCCTCCCTGCGTACACATTTTCATCCGGATCACCTCGCGGTCAGTCCTAGAGAGTTCGTCGCCGACTTCATCCAAAACCGCACGAGGCGTAGTAAGCGAAAGCGCGACGGACAATCGAAGCGTAATAGCAGATAGCAGTGAAGAGTTCCCGGGATTCAGCATGGAGGGCGCCTGAGTAGTCCGGTAGAGGATTCCACTGGTGCATATAACGCCTAGATCGGTCTCCTGTGCTCTCGCACAACGAGAGAAATCGAATGATTGGCCGGCACCATGTCCCCCTGGTAAAGTTCAGCGACTGTATTTCGTATACGAGAGGAAAGGGGGCCACCTTGTACGAGGACTGAAAAGTGAAGTTTTGTCCAGGTGTCTTGACCTACGAGGTTGAGGGTCGCCGGAAAACAATCCATCCGCGCATCACGAATTTCCACTTCGGCGAATTGTGGCCTTGTTGGGACCCCCGTTCATGTATCAAAAAGATCTGGATGGGTGAATCGCCAGCTAAGTCGTAGTTTTCCTCTCGACCTGTCCCGGAACATCTTTCCAGCTCCCGGTGGGATCGGACCGCCCCGTTCCGTGCTCATCAAGGACAAGCTATCGAGGTTAAAGAATCGTTTCAAGACGGAGATGATATGTGCGGTCAGGACTTTGGGTGGAGTGGGTTCCGTGGGGTGGGGGCGGCTGGGGGGGTAAAGTCTGGTAACTCGGCTGATCAGAGTGAGCTTCCGGACGTTGAAGAAATAGGGCATCCGGTCGGGAAAAATAATGGGCACGCCCGGCTCGGAGAAACAGGAAGATACTTAGGTCTGCCCGGGGTTGGGGAAGGTTTCGTTATGTCGTTTGTAATGAAGGACTTGACGAGGCGACGAGGTGATGAATGTATTCGTGATTTCGCAACCGGAGCACGCGACCAGAGCGTGGTCACCTCGTCTGCGGTGCGGTCCGGGACCTCGTCGGAGTCGATGAGTTTTTGAGGGACCTTAGGCCGCGGGGGGTTCTGATAGACCCTGAGGATCCCGATGGTATGTTGGCCACGCCCTGTCGCTGTCTAGAGGGAGGGCTGATACCGGAGACAGTGATGAAGAGCCTCGAGGGAGGAACGTGAACATTGGAGAGGACGACGGGAGTAGGATACACAACCACCGGCGCTGATGAGGATCTGTTTCCGGGTTTGGGAAGAGTTTGCGTCCTCGACCACGGTCACGCATCGCGTCTCTGGCAAGCAAACCGTTTCACGTACTGGGGGCTCACAGCCGCGCTCGGTCGAACACCCTGGAATGTTGTAATATTTCTACGGTCAGCGGAAAATCTCCCGTATCGGTTGTTCCTCACCAACCCCGCGGAGGCAGAATCCCAGGCTATCCCTTACCGCCCGTCCACACATTTGATCACAAAACTTGGGACAGAAACCGAGTTTTGTCGCATCGGGAATCGATCCTGATAACTAGCCGTTGTGTCTGACACTTCGAACGGCTTCGTCCGGAGTGTGGTCTCTGATGCTCCCGTTCGGCCCTTCGTGGTTTCCGGCCATCGATCGGGACCCTGGACTCAGCTACCGAGAAGGTTCCCTCAAATGGCCCGGTTGTAATCACCACCTCATCGACATCTTTCGGATGTCTGTTGCGTTACCATTAGAATTCGTTCCCAGAGAGTTGGTCCGAGATTAGGCGAACCAGCCAACAACGCCGCTTACTTTGTCGAACGCCCGATAAGTAGTTTGTGGTCGCAAAAACCGTGACTAGGTTCAGACGTATCGACGTATTTCAAGGCTGGCGGACGAACTCGTCGGCAAGTGTGGTGGTCGTGGCTCCTACCGCCAGGTGAAGGAGATGCAGGAGGATCGGGGATGTTCAACGGCCTCGACGACTGGGAGGGCCACCCGCCCAACAAGGGCAACTTAACTTGTTCGTTCGGTCTGGCCGGCGACCGATTTTTCTCCGCTTAGGAGTGCCATACCGAATCTTCCACAATCGTTTCGAGTATTTGTTTTTCCATATACACCTACTGTTGTTTGTTTCCCTAGTACATAGCGGCATCACGTATGTTCATCGGGTATTACCAAGAGTAATTTGGCTGGGAAGACAGTAGAGTCGCATCTGTTGATCTCCTTCGCTTCGTCCGCAAGGTTGGGAATGCCAGGGTGGTTCCCCTTTGAGGACCTCGCGACGTATTCACGGAAGTAGAAGTCTTCAAAGCCGTCGGGAGGTTTATGCGGATAATTCAGTGGGTCATCCTACCAATCTCCAGGATAATTGACTCACGTAGCGGCCGGCGGTGGGACCACTCCCGAGGGAAGAGTGTGCGACAATCTTGACGCCGAGCTCTACCTCAGAGAGCCCGATCTCCTCATCCCGCTTCGTAGATCGGGCCTAGTCAGGTCGGGGTTCGTGAAATACAAGACGGAGTTATCGCTTACCTGAAGAGCTTGTCAATTTAGGCAGTGGTGCGTTCAATCGGGACGATATCAGCCCGATCGACTCCCGGCCTCGGCGAAGGTCATCACATTGTCATTTATTGTGAGCAGTGAACCCTTCCCGGTGATACCCCTCACGGAATCTATTGCGGCACCGGCGTAGGTAGTTTTGGCGGGCATGGGGTCCTAGGGTTAACGTTAACGGTTTGGTCTGGAAACCAAGATCCAGGTATGATGAGGACGAATATTGTGAGCCGAAAGTCCTGGGTTGTGCCACAGAGGTGGTTAGCCTCCCTGCGTGATCTCGCACGGGGCAGAGAAACTACTGTGGGTTGCGGTTGTACACTGAAACAGAACGGACGCCGTGGGTGCGGAATTCAAGTGCCAACCACCTTGGAAGAGGAACAGCCCAGGAGGTTGAGCGAACGTCGCCGGTGTGTCAGAGAACAGTTCGAGGAGCACTACCAGCGTCGGACTTCATTCGGGCCATGGACGCCGTGGTCCCGGGAACGAATATGCGGTCTCATCACGTCCACGCTGATTAGTAGGGTCGGATAAAGGGGACTCTGGAGGTGTTTCTACCCGATTGCCTGCTCGATATCGCTGGCGATTAGAGTTTGAGGAGAACTATGGGGAGCACGGGGAATAGATATACGGATTGACGAGAGAACGGTGCAAAACGACTCGGGGTTGGAACGTGCTAGTAGACAAAGCCCAAGAGAGTCGGAAGAGTGGAAATCGGGGACGAGAGCAAGGCTGTTTGCTAGGCTCCGGTCATCATCCCATCTTGCGAAAGGGTTCCCTACTTTACCTAGAATCCATCCAGACGCAATGTGTATGTCGTCCCGCCTAGGGTAAATCCCGTCCAACGCGGGTACGTAAAGGAACTTAAGGCTTCCGACTACAAGCCAACTCCAGAGCATCAGGAAAATATGAGGTCATCGTTGGGTGCTGACGCGGGAACGTCAATTTATATCAGCACTGACCAACACCGGCCAGTGCTTGTGGGTGCCGATTTGGTGCCAGGGAATTTCAGGGGTCATGATGCATTTCGGTACTGTTCGGTGCTGGTTAGTACCGACCAATGCTGAAAATCTACCTGTGTCTCTGAACAGTACTGACCAGACCACACTACTTTTTTCTGACGAGACACCAAGGAGTTCCGTGTCTTCACCAGTCTTCGACCTCAAAACTCGTTCGCGATCCATCACCCTAGGTCGCCGATGACCGCGTCGGTTCCGCAAAAGAGTTCTCCGCTCTCATTCCAACCCAGGCTCCCTCCCTCCCGCAGACCACGACAGAACCTGTTTCCACCCACCCACCGCCACTACAACGCACGATACCGGTCACGTCGCTCCAAACATGACCGAGGGCAACGTGTTCTCGTCGTTCCTGGAGGCTAATGCATGAAAGGACGGGGTTCACCATTATACCACGTAAGTGCAGATCCCCAACTCTGCTTATTTTTGGTGGATGAGCTGGCATGGTGTCGTGTAATAACCCACCATGTCGACAGGGAAATGGAAACAAGCTTTCTGCATCTTTCTGCCTGCCGTGGCCATCAGCCGGGTCTGCACCTCCCTCAACGTTCAAGGGAATCGTCTGTGTGTTCTGGAGGGACTTAGTGGTCATCTCAGGGTATAACTATGAGTTTTTGCCAGGAGATATTCGTTGCTGACGTTCGTGCAGGGATCGTGCGCATGACCGGCTGGATTCATCAAGGGCTCGGGCGGATTCAGGGATTCTTCTTCATCCCTTGAGAAACGCTCGGGCCACTTCCATGCGTGGTGTGCGACAGAGAAGAAAAAGCGGTTAACCTGTGTTCGAAAACTCCACCCTTCCTTCATCTGTTTCCCTTCACTGCCTGCTCGCAACTGGCTCTGTTGCGTGCCGGTTTTCATCCGCGTGCCAACAAAATCCCGAGTTTGTCACACCAATTCGCAGTGGCCCACGGACGCAATAGGCGACACACGAGCCCAATGCCCGCTGGAGAACTCAGACAAAGAGAAGCTGGCGAGTTGAGGTCGTGCAAGGACGAATTGGGAGTTCTCGGGAGGCGCCCAGCCATCACATGGAGATCGCGCGATTGCGGTGTTAGTGACTGATTTAGGCAACTCTCGTAACCACGAGGGAGCGACGTGGCTTCCACGAGGCTGGGGTACACTCTCCCTGTAACCCCAACAGTTGACCAGAAATCTCTCTTCCCATCGCCGCGATGCTCCCACCTGACCAGGTAGTTGCTGGCGTCATAAGATGTCGACAGAGTGAGTCACCAACCCACATGAACACAAGTGGTGGCAACTGATAAATGGATGATTTAGTCGACTTCGCCTCGCTTGGTCCCGAGAACATGACGAGACTGGCGAATGACTTCATGCACACATCCCTCGTCCCGTGCCCGACATACCCGTCGTGGCAAGTGGAGAAGGAGTATGCAGACATAGTTTCCGAAGTGGCGTCAAGGACTGGAAGATCTCCAACGAGTCTGTCCTCACAGGATGCGGCGGTATTGGCGGAAACGTTTCGCAAGGTATCTTTTCATCATCAAACCTTCCCTCACCCTCTGAAGCCGCCGGCGGTTAGGGCATAGACAGCTATTCCCAGACCGGGTACTACCTGTACACATGGTTCAGACTTTATGTCCACGCCCTCCTCTGCAGATCGCAAATCTTTTCCGATGTAGAGCTGTGTGATGAATCTCCGGGCTTTGAGCCCCTTGGATTTGTGGAGATTTGGAAGGGAAATCGTCGTGGGGACCAGGTATTTATCAAAGCAATTCGGACACGGAACATGGAGTGCTTAGAGAAAATCAGAAAGGTACGTGACTCATTTTTTCACTAGAGTTAAACTCAGTATGCTTCACGCCAGACCCATTGCCGCGAAGTTGAGGGGTCCAAGTATCTTTCCCATCCGAATATACTCCCCATCATTGAGATCTCGGAGACGCTGTGTCCGCTTTGCATCATGAGCCCATGGATGCCGGATGGAAATATCGTTCAGTACATGGAAAGGAATAAGGATGCCAATCGGCTAATGCTGGTATGAATTAATTGAAACTGATCGAGGTATACCATTGACCACCCCGGCAACAGCTTGCAGGGGTCTGCGACGGCCTCTCATATCTTCACGGGCTGGACATTTTACACGGTTGTATCGCTCCGGTGGGTGAAACGGAACGGTCTGTGTGGTGACCCTGCACGCTGATACCTTGTACGTCCAGGACAACATCCTGATTACTCCAGAGGGCAACGCGTGCCTCGCAGACTTTGGGATTACAAACAAATTTCCCAATCTCTCATACCGTATATTTAAGCTAAGAACCGCCCGTTATATGGCCCCAGAACGGTTCTTCGGTACCGATGACATTAGACGCGCCTCAAGAGAAAGTGATGTTTATTCCCTCGCGATGACTTCCTTTACGGTATGCTCCTCTTCCGCTAGGAAACAAAGTGAAACTTGATGCAGTTGCCCCATTATTATCAGGTCCTCACGGGAGTGTTGCCATATG
>Ga0307517_10009482_pt1 | contig 13789 bp, 15 predicted proteins | sample 23_EM_MG_FD_194515 | JGI IMG/M metagenome (GOLD analysis project Ga0307517, IMG submission 194515) | Populus trichocarpa ectomycorrhiza microbial communities from riparian zone in the Pacific Northwest, United States - 23_EM | ecosystem: Host-associated > Plants > Roots > Unclassified | place...
CGAATTTCTTCTCTACAAGCTTCCAGTCAATCCCTACGGATAAACTTTGCGTTTAGCATGGCTCGAGGGTCCCGGAAACTATGTCCGGCGTTTTGGTGCCAAGGTTGGTCGTGGAGCGCACGTCTGGTGGGAAACCCGATGCCCCACTCTGGGCCAATAAATTTGACCATGTTACCAATGACTCCATCGGCTCTATTACTGCATTTTTGGGGCTTCGCTGTGGCTCTTACAACTTGAAATTTGTTCATACACCGGGACTGGAGGGTGGGTTACCTTGCCCCTTATCCCGGACTCACATTCCAAAAAAACTTCGAGCTTCTGAGTCCCGCTCTAGAATTTCCACCGATGCTGGAGAATCTTTTCCCAAAGGTCCATGAGCGTTGACTCGGTGGGAGTTCGGACATTATGCGGAATGTACCAGATCTAGAGACTATCGGCATTGCCAACTACCTGAAGGTTGATATAGGCTATCTATATGCTGGCTAGCCTCGTAGCCCTCAAAAAATTCTCGCCGCATGCGGAACACGGTGTCACGCAAGACGACCGATGACGGTCCGAAAACCCTCGCAAGCTCCTGAAAGCGAAGGATCGACTTTGAAGTCGCTTTCCATCATTTTCGAATCCACCTACCACTGGTCCGCAATTTCAATTTTTAATATGCAGTGCTTGGCAGCTAAGAGATATTTAGACAGGTTCAGGGACCGAACACGCAGTGAATGCAGGGTTTGTGGAGCAAATCAACGGAGTGCGCCACACTTTCCATAGATGAACAAGTATCGATCATCTGAGACAAGGCTGAATGTTGATGTAGATGCTCAACGTGGCTACGCAAGATCAGTGATCAGGCGGCGGACACCTTCCTGCAGACAGTTGAACAACATTTTATATCCTGGAAACGTCCGAGCTTGTTTGGCCGTTTCCCTGTTGACCAGGGTAAACAGAATGCCTTCCCTCTCGGAAGGGCTTGAGCTAAACAGCCTTGTGGCTAATAGAATTGTCATCGACCACCGATTTACTGACCTTTTAACGATATGTGCATTGCTAGTGACTTAACTTGCAATTAACACACCGAAAGTCAAAGGAGTGACCAGGTCAGGTTCAAACTATTTTACAAGCCAAGACTATCGCCATTCCCGCTTCACAACTCAGGAAATTGATATATAAACCACGAATATTCTATCCCTACCTTGAGACTCAGACGACACCGACGATTTCAATAATCTGAAGGAAGATCATGAGACTGCTGGGAATGTCATGCGTCAGCCTGTTATACCTTAGTCTCTCGTAGACAAACCACGATACAAGTGAATTTTTATATTTGTTGTATGATTCACGTTGTATGTGGTTATGCCTTGGAGATATATAATACAACCGAAAGTCTGCAATGACCGGCTTAGGTGCCGATGGGCCGTCGTGGAACCACTTTCATTTTTCTCGACCTCTGCATTGGCGACCCAAATGTTTGGGCTTAGCGACTGCGGTGGCGTCTGCCCCTCCTGAGATAGCTAATTCCACTATCCATAGTTTCAGAGCTTCCCATAATTGAAAACGAGCACGCCTTTTCGCCCTCCTAAGTTTCAGTGTTGGCCACCCTTTAGGCGCCTGCAGCTCGATCGGATTCAAGTGCCTAGCAGAGGTCGAATCACTGATGTACACATATCAATATAAATTTTATGTCTAAGCGTACATTATCGACTTTTGTTAAATAATTAAAAAGTCGTATAGTCCAATAAATCAATACATCGACAGCAGAGAGCAATCAGAGGAAAGCAATAGAACCCAATTCGTCTATCCCCAGTCATGAATGGACCAAGGAAATCTGGGTTTAAAAGAGATGGTATAGTGTTTCATATCAAGGATTAAAATGGAAGACGCCAATGGTGTTTCCAAAGCCAGCTAGTACATGGGAAGGGGCGATCAGAACAGGTGAAACGCGGGTGAATGGCAGTCTAGTGATAGATTCACCCGAGGAACTCAACGATGATGATGAGTTTGTGCGAGATGGCAAAGATGAGGAAGTGGAATGCGAAGGTGATGAGAATGATGAGGGAAATTTTATGTGAGTAGGAGGTCGTGAGAGCATGGAGAGTAGTGAGCTCCGTAACGAAACTATGGCTGGATCGAATGTCCAGAGTTCCCATCGCTCGAGGGTTGCGCTCGTCAGACCAGAAGAGTTGGAGGTGTAGAGTGTGGCTGGAACCACAGGCATCTTTGATTTTCCCCGCGACCGTGGTTTTCGACGAATGCCAACGAACTTGTTATCCGCCACATCCCACCCTCCTCGTTCGCATACAATATCTGACAACGGTACGAGGACGGCGTTCCTCCATATCGACTGTGCGCTGGGATTGGCGGGTGTTGTCGAGCCGCTAGGGTCGGCCCTGTACGTTGATCCCGTACTAAGGTCGTAGCCAAAGTCAGACTCATCTCCTGCAAGATTACTGGGAAATGGGACTGTCAGGAGCTCAAACGACCGCCTCGTAGTGTCCTTCTCCGATGCTCGCCTTGAATGGACGCCGTGACCCGAAACGGGGAACGCAGAGTTCTCAAACGCTGTCGCCAATCGCGCTCGAGGTATCAGAGGAGACCCTTTTTGCGACGACGACGCATTACTATTACTCCTCGACCTCCTCCCCAAACTCTCCCTTGATGCGGTACGCCTCAACTGATGATGCGACCGCGAACACGAGCACCTTCTTGTCTGATCGTCCAAATACAGTCTGAAGAATTGCACAACATCGTCCGTTGAGAACGCTATCGCCAGGCTCTCCAATGGGAGCTGCCCACAGAAGTGACACGTCTCGCACTGCACGGGGGATACCCTGATATTGCGGATCTGCCCATGCCCTTCCTCCAAGACGCTGATGCATTCCCCTGTCAACCCATCCCAGAGCGACACCGAACCCGCCTCGGTTGCAGCAGCCACCACCACCCGCATACTCCCGTTCAACATTGCCCTGCAGGCATGTACCTTGCACACCATGTCAAATGAATTTCCTGGCTGAAGCAAACAATCATTTAGCATCGTCGGCTCAAAATCGCCTGTCTCTATGAGGTCTAGGGAGCCATCGTCCAGGCTAAAGGCGATGAGCGCCCTGTCGCCTGGGGTAACCTGCATAAGCGAGGCCCGCACCACAGCGGCAAGGCGCGAAGACGAAAAGAACGCCACTGTCGGGAATTCGCCGGTTGTCCATCGGGTAGCGAGACCGCCTTCATATGTCGCAAGTAGAACGGCGTTGGCGAGATTCTGTGTTGCGCTCTCTTGTAAGCTGGGCTCGGAAACAGGCGGTACACGACCAGGCTTCTGGTTCGCCCTGTCACTGTCGCTATACTGCGGAATGGGCGGGATGAAGCGCATCTCTGCAACCATAGGAGACGAATTCTCCAACGAAAGCAGAGGTAACAGCTTAACTGTCCCACATGCCTGATTGACACTCCATACGGCGATTAAACCCGCGCCAGTGCCAACTGCGAAATGTCGTCCTGCATCATCGACTGTGAGGGCAGTTATAGTGGACGCCGCAGACGTGGAGGTACCCGCCATACGAAGCAACACATCCGCTGCATTTATCGCAATGTGTTTCTTGTTCTGCGAGTTCCACACGAAAATTTCGTTGTGCAAGCCAACGGAAACAACTGTCTGTCCATCTCTGCTTGCTGCGATAAGCTCAACGTCACTCGCAAATGCCCTGGGCAGAGTAGAGAACGATATCTGGCCTTGTAAGCTTTTCTCATCCTCCTGCGCACGCGAATAGGTTTCCGAATCTGGCCGCTGCCTTTGCGCCTTGAGCAGCTCCGTGTTCTTCAGGAGGTATAAAAGCAAGCCCCACAATGCGCCCGTCGTGGCTGCGATCGGGAGAACCAAAATTGTAAGCAGCCACAACACAAACTTGAATGTCTGCATGGTATAACGTGACTTGTAAGAGGTAACCTGCGGAGCCAGACTGCCGCGGCCAGCACCGTCTAGGTTGAAGGTAATTACTGTGGGCAGCTCGATGCGAAGATGTAATAGTGGCGCCTGTGTGGGGTTTAGGGTCTTCCAGATGTGCTCCGCGGTGGGAAGTGTATCCGACGAAGCTCGGATCTTAGTTCTGGAAACGGCTCCGAGTGGTTTCGGGAAGGAAGGCGCCAAAGTCGACGATGCCGTGTAGGTTGTATAGTACAATGTGGCGGCGATAGCAAGGAGCTGATGGTGAATAAATGAGTGTCAGAGGTCCATGCTGCTGGAGAAGCAAAGGAAGAAGGAAGGAAGAGACGCACCATCAGGAGGCTGATGTTGGTAGCTGCCCTACCTTGCAAAAGATTTTGGGTAGTCACGATCAGCTTTTGCCATCCAGAACGTGGGGGCTTTGTGCTGGGGCTCTCTTTCTGCGAAAGCGGTACGGAAGGCACAAGACTGGTATCGCGGCGAAGGAGTTCTTCAAGCTACAGGAAAGGATATGATCAGCCACCTGCCAAGTGTACCAAATCATGGGTAGTACCTCCAAACGCGCTATATCAATTGATAGCACGGCAATGAAGAAAGTATGTGCTAAAAACCAATGCGCCACCAGCACCACAATAGCGAAAATACAGAACTGACGGACGGCTCCAACGGCGAAGACAGCAATGACGCCAAGAATTGCATTATAGGCTACGACCTTGAGGGTATTGGACGTGCCGGCCCTGCTTAGGCCCTCTGCGATCCGTTGCTTAACGGAGAGCGTGACAGAAGTTTTGCCAACAGCATCCACCTGTCAGAAAATACACAAAACCGTCATGGGTGAGTAAGAGGCGCCAATATTGAGTTTCTAGCCTTACCAAATTGAACATATTCTCTGCTCCGACGAAGACAATGACGATAGGAAGTACCTCCCTGTTGTGAAAGAAGAAAGGATTAAAACGGGCTCCAAAATCAGATTTTGAAGAAGTACGCACCATGGGACCATAGTTATCTTGAAGCCCACAAGAGCGCACACGCTGAGAGATGTGATAGTAGACACCGCAATTTCAACGAGCGCAGTGAATGTCACGCCAATGCGAGAGTGCACCGCATCCATCCGTCTGACAGACCAAGCAACATATGCGAAGAAACCAATGTAGGCCAGATAGAGAAAGGCCGAGATAGCCGACCAACCCTTGTTAGTGGAGTCTGACCGATGGGGATCATACTGCAAACGGAGAGGATCAAATGAATTGAGTTTCATGTTGGAATGAAAATTACGACATCATCCTACCTCTAGAGCTATCAGGATGGGCTCAGGGACTTGGAATGCAACCTCAGCATGCTGGGCTACAGCGTTTTGGACAGTCTGGGCCCACTGTGTGTGCTCATTGACTGAGCCCCAACAAGCACTATTGGGAAAGAAGTAGGTTAGGGCCAGAAAGGTGGCGTAGTCGAATTTGCTGCCGCCGACATGGTGTTCGTATGAACCTCTGCCTGCTAAAACCATATGCGGGGTAACAGGGAGGCCAGAAACGGACACGTTCCTAGAAGAGCTGAGCGTGTCTAGAATGGAGGGGTCGGAGGTTAGAGCGTTCTTATCGTAGTTCCAGAAGGCCAGTGGTGAGAGGACAAGACATTGTCCATTGGGCTTTTTGAGACAGGGAGAATCTCCGTTAAATATGAGCTGCTGAATGCGACGCTCGAGGTTGAGTGCAGAGAGAAGGATATCTTGATTTAAAGCGCCATCGTCCTCTACCAGTGGACTTTGGATAAATATTCGCTCGATTCGGAGTGCGTGACCGTCTCTACACTTGGCCCGGGTAACTGGGTCTTCGTGGACACGAAGTGTGTCTTGACCAGACCAGAGATTGACAAGATCGTTTTGTGATTTAAGGTTGGCGCTGGCATACGGAGAAAAGAAAGCTTCTAGAATGGATTGCGAGGAGTTTCTTGACGAGGTGTAGAGGTCAAGGGCGGGGTAGAAGAGCGAGGTGATGATGACACATGAGATGAGGATAACACGAACTTGGTGCGTGGCGCAGTGCCTAGTAAAACAAGAGGATTATGTACGTCTACTCTTTGCAAAAAATAGTGCAATACTCACAATCCGAACTGCAGAAAAAAGCGTTGTCCCAGCGTCCGGGCCCATTGAAGTGGCCAACTGCTGAGCCCAGGTGCCGACATGGAAGTTTGAGAGAAGAGGAAAAAGTGTGAAGCGAATAGATAGAGCTGCTACAGCATACTGGAAGGAAGACAGATGTGATAAGCGTACCTGCAATGAAGCGAACGCCGCCGGAATTATGGGGACCATCTCAATGGTCACGTGTATTCCTTTCTAAGATCTCTTGCTGGCGAAACCCCACTCTTCCCTAATGGCCCTCACCAGAGTCTCCTCCACCGTTTGTAGGGGTGCACAACGCGTGTCCGCCAAGCGTCGTATGTGTTTCCAATTTTTTATGTCAGACAGCCCTGACCAATGCTTCCTCCAACAGTGCTGCATGGCTCAGCGTCGCGTCGCGCCATTACCAACTTCCAAATGCCGGCCATGTCCCCTACTATGACTGAGGGTGGGATCGCATCGTGGAAGAAGAAGGAGGGGGAGTCATTTGTTCAGGGCGATGTATTATTGGAAATCGTACGTATGTTTTTTGCGTTAAATAACTCAGGATCAACTTCAAGTGCCCGCGTGCAATCTTTTGACTCCGCCTCCTCACTTTGCATTCACGTTTCTAACTTGAATAATTCTTTTTTCTTCTCTCTAGGAAACCGACAAGGCCACCATTGATGTCGAGGCCCAGGACGACGGTATCATGGGCAAAATTTTGGTATATTTACCCGTGGCTGCTTACTTGACCCCATTGAACCGAACAACGCCATTCACTAGGCTCTTGACGGGGCGAAGGGAATCCCTGTCGGAAAAATAATTGCACTTCTAGCTGAAGAAGGCGATGACATCTCCAACCTCGAAGCTCCCAAGGACGAGCCTGCACCAACACCCCCTCCGAAGCAGGCCGAAGCACTAACACCGAACCCCAGTGATCTATCAGCTTCCGATAGTCAAACCTCTAAATCCTATGCACACCCGCCAGCCCATTCTCGCCCACTCTTCCCCTCTGTACACCGACTATTGTTGGAAAACAGCATCACGAAGCCAGATGACATCAAGGCGACTGGTGTACGAGGCATGCTGACGAAGGGCGATGTTCTTGCTTTCCTAGGAAAGGCCTCAGGTCCACTCGGCACATTTAAGCCAGGAGTATCACCAATAGAGGAAGCAACTCAAGCTTCAGGGAAGAAGGCACCTGAACCCAAGAAGGTTCGTCCCTATTTTTGGCTATGGACGCGTGTTTTCTCAGCTTTTTTCTTCACCAGGCTGCTCTTGATGGGGTGGCTATCCGCCAACTCATCGTCTCGTCTATGTTGCAGGCATCCTTGAAGGCGCGGAACCCTGTCCCTGCCAGTGCGTCTGCTATTTTTCTTCACACTAAACCTTGAACCAATTTTGCAAACTAGGCATAAAAGACGCGGACTTTGACTCCGTTCTCGCTGACTATCTTCCTCCCTCTCCCAAATTATCACAGACTTCGAATCCAGCGCCTCTCCCAACACCCAAAAACCCTGCGAGTTATTTGGATGGGCTTTATTAGTTTATAGACCCTCGTTATTTTTTTTTTTCATTAGACGTATATAGATACATGCAATGAATGAGGGCATGTCGAGAGGCGAACAGAAGGGAATGGAGTGCTGTCTCAATGGCAGTTAATGAACAAGAATGTTACCAAATCCTTTAGTTCGGATACGCGGCCCGGGTCCAGGTTATAATTTATTGGCCCCGGTGTGTTATCATCTTCGCAACTTCAACCAGGTTATGTCCCAGGACGAAACCCTTCCACCTGTAAGTACAACCCTCTATCTCCCGACCAGGAACGCCAAACGATGAAGTAACAAGCGTGATCCTCTTCTTTGACACGCCTTCGCCCTCGGCCGGTCTGCTAGGTCCTCACAGCGTCTGTTCATGATGTTCGCTACTTTGCTGCCCTTCTTCGGGGTGTCAATTTCGTTAACGTAAGTCTTTCTTTTTTTCGAAGATCTGGTAAAAAAAATCACGTACTCCTCTTCGCGTATGACGCGTTTTCTAACCTTCGTTTTCCCTTTATCCAGCTTGCAACGGTAACAGTGACCGAGCGAGGACTCACTATTACGGTGGAAGAGGCGCGGACTTTATTAGGTACCCAACATCATATCTAGCACCTTCAAGATAAGCGCTGACACAATCTCTGATCCTCACCAGGTACGGCATTCATCTTCGCCGACATCTTCGATGAATATGCATACCACCCGGAACCGCCTGCACCGCGCTTGCAACCACAACCACGACCCAAATCTAAGCGGCAGCAGAAACAGAAGGAAAACAAAAAGTCAAAGACAAAAGGAAAAGCAAAGGCTTCTCCACAACAAGAGCTCTCGGAAACCGAATCGGAATCAGAAGTCGACGACGACGATTATCAAGAAGGCCAAGACGAGGAACAAGATGAATTGGACGAGATCCCAAATAACGCCGCTTTCGAGGTGCCGCTGAACACACTCATCGAATGCTTGAATATATTCGGCACGGCTGGGCCAGCGACTGGGGTTATCGGGTCGTCGTCCAATGAACGCAGTGGTGCTGGAGGCGGAGGTGGTAGAGGACGAGGACGAGGGGGTGCTGGCGGTGGACAAGGAAGAGGATGGCGTCGAGGCGATAATAACGACTCCGATGAGGAAGATGGAGGGAGACCTCGAGGTTTGGATATATACTTTGGGACTGGTGCATCGGAGAAGAGGACTGGCATGCGCCTTTCCTACTCTGGTGGTGGGTATCCTCTGACTTTAATCATGTGTGTTCTCTTTTTTTATTTTGTTTCAATGAGGATTTTTCTTATGTTAGAATCTAGTGCGGAGGATGCATCTGGTCCTACCACCACTTGCGAAATTACGACATTCGACCCAGAACCACATCTAGAACTCAATTTTGATAATTCAAAAACGTACGTTAGTCTTAATTTCGTTTCGGCGCTTGCTTCATGTTTACAATTTGACTTTTTAGTGTACTTAAAATTATTCTTAAGGTCTGCCAACCACCCGCATCCGAAAAGCAAATGTCTGACAGCTTCTTCTCTATTCAGTCCTCCTGGCTACGAGATGCACTTTCGGAACTCGATCCCTCATGCGACAAGTTAACATTCATTGGAAATCCGCCAACGGTCCAAGAACAAGATCCTCGGGAAAATACACTTGCTGGACGACAACCAAGAACACAGAGGATTCCTGTGGCAAAACCCATGTTAAGAATTCAGGCTACTGGGACTTTTGGTAGTACAGAGGTACCGCCAATGGTCTCGGATATCTTTGACGCTTGAGTTAATATAATCCTCTCTTTTTGTAGATGGACTACCCGAACGACCGAGATGTGCTGGAAACGTTTGAGTGTACGAGGAATGTTAGCTTTAGGTCCGTCAATCTGCCTTCTTTCCCTTGTCATATCCATCTTGACAATTACTGCAGCTACCGATTCGGGCATATATCACGCGCACTTCGAGCTCTACAGAGCTCGACGAAAACGTCTCTTCGGATAGACGAAGAAGGCTTGCTGAGCCTCCAGTTCCTTATGCCGTCCCCGAAAGCAAGGGCAGTGGATGGTGGAGCGGATGCCTTCATCGAATTTCGGGTGAGTCGTCACTTCATCCTTTAAGTGGAAGAAGAAAACTGACCTTTTTAATCATGTTAGTGCTTAGCACTCGACGACAGCTTTTGATGTAGATTCACTCTCTGGTTGTATTTTAATGCTCCATGTATAATTCAAACCTGTTGCAAGAAAATTTCTGCAATTTCAATTGAAAACATAAATCTTATCGTTTCTTGGGCGAGGACATGGTGGTTTCACGCGATCGATGGGCAAATAAGGATGGATTGTGAGCACTACAATTACAAGCTTAAATTCTCCAAGGCGCCTTATTACAAGAGGTCATCAAATTCGAGATTCTTGCTCTCCTGCTTAGAGGACAGGTTGGAAACGATCATCCTCCGAATAGCCGCCCCGTCAATCTGTTTAAAAATGTCAATAACCTACAAGCTTCGGAAAAAAAGACACTTACCTGAACTGCATCCTCCTTGTTGTCAACAGCCGAACCCGGCCATTTCGCAGTCAAGGGAGTCTGAGGGATGCGCAGCTCCTGGAGTTGCTGCAGGCGGATACTCGGCGAAGGACACGGCGGCACATCGACTCCGTAAGAGGCTGAAGCGTCTTGATTGATAATATCGAGTTTGGGGGTCACCGGCGCGCCTCGAGGGCCCCCGACATGCGCACTGCGATGCCCGTACCCCATCGTGTGCATCTCGAATAAAGAGGGAGTACGCGGTGAGAACGAAGGTGTGCGGGGTGAAGATAAGGGATTGAAGTGCTCGTGGTGGCGAGGAGATGGGAGAGAGGCGCTAGGAGGGACAGGAATGGGATTGAAAGGAGGCGGCGTGGGGACGTTCCCTTGCTTTTGGAGAAGCGCTAATTCATCCATGTCGCGGGCAACAAGGGCTATGACTTGCTCCACAGGGACACCTGAAGTTCCGTCGGGCATCTAAGTGGGAGAAGGATCTCCATTAAACATAGACTTTAGCGAGTTATTACAACTAAACTTACAAGGATCTTGCCCAAAATACCAGGAGTATGCGCTTCAACATCGATCATGGCAATGTCAGATTCCTGTAGGGCGGCATTAGCACATATCCTCAAGAATGCGTAGTAGCGCACAATCTGCAGCAAGACATCGCCAGCAGCGAAGGCCTCCCCCTCCTTCTTCTTCCAGCGTGTAATGGTACCCTCTGTCATCAGAGGCGACATGGCTGGCATCATAATAGCTTGTCGCTTCAAGGACCCATGCATCCCTACGAAATGAGCAACAGGTTTAGTGCACCACAAAACTGAATAACCAAAGCAACTCGCATCGTCTTTTGACCTGCCCATACGCTCCCCGGGCCTGCGCTGCAGATACCTTTGGCAAACCGAATGCACTCATAAATGAACTAGAAAGGGTGTAGAGATTTGAAAGAGCGCAGGAGTCCAAGGAGATTGAATTTCGTTGGCCAGCAACGAAGATTGGGAATCAACCAATTTCTCCGGGTACATATTTATACGATTTACGTGATTTTGGCAATATTTGGTGAAGGCAATGTGTCCAGAGTTACCGGCGGCGACTAGGATCACTTTCCCGACACTAGGTAAGTCATCGCCGAGCTTGAGCTTGAGGCCTCGAGGCCTGAGGAATTAATGAATATTTGATATCATGATTCTCAACAGAGTTGCGAAGTGAGTGATGATATAGCTTTCACAAATAATACAATACAATTCATTTTTTGAATCATGATTCTCCTGAGGTGGACTGGGACTCGGAGGGGGGAAATAACCTGACTACGGTGTGTAATGTGTAGTACAGTTGCCAACAAAATTAGCCAACTCACCTCTTACTGTCTTTGCATTCTTCCAGAAGTAAAAAAATCAATTAGCACCGGTACATCCTGTTCCATGACCGCCTCATAATATGTATCCAGGTGGGTGCGCCTGAAAGCGAAGAATGAACCAGCCCAAGGTCGTGCGGTCCTCCCATTTGTCAGATGGCTGATGCAATTGTTACGTTTTGAACCATCCTGAGGGAAACGCTCATTGAAGAATATGGCGATCATACCCCCTACCAATATATCTCCTTGAGGGACCAATGCTCCGTCGATGCGCAGACAGCCTACAATGGCATCGCTGGGAAGATACGGGCTCAAGTCAGGTTTCTGCCAGTATTTCCCCTTATCGTATCCCATGTCAAATTTCACTTTGACCATGCGCGGTGAAGATTCATCCTCCGCAAAGAATATCCCCTCTATGAATGTTGTCGACGTTTGGCTTTCGTAATGCTTATCGGCCTTCTTCTCCTCCTTGGTCTTTGTTTCGAGGCGTATTTTGCTGTTTGTCGTCATAATCTGCCAATACACTGCAGGTGGGTTGGTTGTCGTCTTCTCTTTCTCCTGTACCATCTGCCATATACCCAGTTGTACTCTAGGAACCCGCTTTGTGGTCGTGCGACCAGTTGGCTCCAATATCACCGATACTCCAAGCTGTTGACGTGCAAGCCGCCAGTGGCGGTCAAACGGATCTTCGAAGAAAGGATGGTCCAAGCCACGCTTTCGTGCCTCTAATTCCAACGATACCACGCTGACTTCTGTCGAGATTTTGTATGGAGGAGTACACCCTTTTGCGACGGCATTATCCATCTCTTCATCACCGCAGCGTGGTTCCAAAGTAAGAACCACTGCTTTCTTCTCCAAATCGCGCTGGAAATCGACTTCAATGTCCTCTTTTAGCAGTGCCATGACCGCAATCTCGACGATCGATGTGTCGTAAAACTGCAAAAGGTGTTGAACCGCGAGATCGAAGGGTGACAACGGGCCCTTGTGCTTCTTTGTATAACAGGATTTCTTATGTGTTTTCCAGTGTACCTTCTGATGGTCCACTCTGCGACCGCGTTACGAATAGTGAGATTTTTGAGCAAGGAATTATCCTGAAGATACTGACCCGCAGTAGTATGCCTCTCTACAAGGACACATCTGCAATCCCTTTTCGCCCTGTTTGCGGTATGGAACGGTGAAGTTGCAGACTTCACATGAGTGGTAATGCAGATGCAGATGCATTGGGATAGCGCAATTTGGAATGTGGTATGGTTTGCGAGTGAGGCCGGTGAAGGCCGCAGGATTTATGGCACCAGCTTTGGCCTCGTTTCGAAGCTCACAAGTCGTGGGCAAAAGTCCGTGGGGCATGATTTAATACTAACCATAAACGTCACGCCTGATTCAAAAAGTGTAGCATTGAGTTCGATCATGCGGTCTCCTCTGTCTCTTCTGGACGCCATGTAAGTACTATATCATATGTGTCAGAAGAATAAAGTTTACATACTCCATGACTCACTTCATATTAATCTTCCTTAAAGTTGTCGGTAATGAGAAGCATTTGGCCATCTTTGAGATAGGTAGAGCAAATAGCCAGAATGCGTTCAGGGGCTCCTTGGATGTAAACAGTTAGGACACCCGATATATGGGGCTTGTCCGGCTGGAGGCCATAAAATCAGCGATAGTGAATGAATACCAAGTGGAATCACTGACAAGAACGAGAGCCCATTATTTGTAGAGTTAAAAGGAACTAGGTTGTAGAGGCAAAGATTCAACGAACACTTCCGTTAAACCTGGTTCAGCCGCATCTCCGAGATTTTCCCGCTGGTTGAAAGGCCTGAGGGATATTGGTCCTGACTCGAAATTGAGAACGGCGATATGGACGATGTCTATTCAACACCATTGTTGGAATTAGGACATCTTTTCTCCACTCCAGAGGTTAATAACCTGGAATTAGGTTAATATTAACAAAGCAGCGAATGCACAGAGCCATTGATCATGATGAATTAGGTTGCAAGTTAGGGTTCCTGGTCTTATCCATTGCGAGCTGCACCGTTGGTCAGCAAAGTGGAAAAATAAAAGTCGGAAAGAAGGAAAGAAATACCGAGTCTGTGAAGAATCGGTCAGTCCTGCATACCTTTGACGTACCGATTCGCGACGCAAACTTTAACTTGGACTCCAAACTTGGAGGTTTACCGCCCAATCGAGTGGGTTGTTACCTGCCAGTTACCTGCCCGGCAGATTCCGTCGCTGAGCTAATTACGTTGCAATCGAGCTCTCATTCATGTAAATCTAATTCAAAAAATCTGATGATATTAATATGCGTAAGGAAATATAGGATACATTAAATAGGCAGCTCATATTTTCTGGCTGAAGCTGCGATCGATGACGATTCAGAAA
>Ga0307517_10009483_pt1 | contig 13789 bp, 19 predicted proteins | sample 23_EM_MG_FD_194515 | JGI IMG/M metagenome (GOLD analysis project Ga0307517, IMG submission 194515) | Populus trichocarpa ectomycorrhiza microbial communities from riparian zone in the Pacific Northwest, United States - 23_EM | ecosystem: Host-associated > Plants > Roots > Unclassified | place...
GTATTATGCGGTCGTTTCTGTGGCACCGACATAGGTAGGAGTTTCTTGGGGATTTTACGGTGATGCGGAGAGTTGTCTTTCATGATTACTGCGCTCGCCGGTTCGTGCACGACAGCACGCGGAATTCTTCAGACGATCCCGATACCCTCATTCATTCTGGCCACAATATTTGGAGCTCATGTCTAAATTCACTCACTGACTAGAGCCTAGGCGACGTACGCTACTATTTTACCCAACTAGTTATGTCTTGATGCCCTGGGACTGGTCTGCGACGCCAGAGGAATAATCTATTCGATTAGCCCGAGGTCCCTATTTACTGAACCTGTGGGCGCTTGAACCTGCGACCTCATGTGTACCCTCTAATCTGCCTACATGGTAATTGTTTCTTCCATCACTATGTCGATCTAGACGCATCTCCAATAGTGGTGGCACCTTATATCCCAGCGCTCGTTAACCGGAACAGGTAACATACCTATATGGTATCCTCTCGCAGCATCGAAAGGAAAGGCGTACAACACAAAATCAATACCACGACGAAACGCTACACATGTGTACACTAGGTAGAATGTAACGATCGGGGGATGAAAAACTATTGTGCAGTAAACCACCTATCGCGGCCCCAAATCGACTCGCAAGCCCTGACCTCGGCCGTCTCCCCCGTGACTCGTTCAATGTATTGTGCGAGGGCAAAAATGGCCCTTTTCATAGACGTTGGATGGTTTCGATGTAGGTATCCGAACCTGAATACTCTATAACGAGCGAAGTCGAGAATGTTGTGGGAGGGCGCCGATTTTGGCAGAAGGAATAGAAGGTGCTCTGAGCGACAATCTTGATCGTCACTTTCCTTTCGGAGTTGGCGGGATCTGCCCAGGAGATTGAGTTTTTGTGGCTTCTGAATGCGATGGTGAGTCCTGAGGTGCCAGTAGAAAGCTACGCGTCTCTGGTAGGTTATCAACGAAGGATCTTTGAGGCGCCATTGGGAATGGTCTTCCATACACTCCCTGAGAGCGCGGGAGTGTTGGCTAAACCATGTAATGCGCGGAACGGGCAGTTGAGAATGCCCAAAAAGAATTTTTAGACAGGCCCAACTGGCGACAGCGTATCTTTGTTCGTCCAATGCCAGGGGATTGTTGGAGTCGAGGAAATCTCGAAAGATTCGCTTATCGGGAAAATAAACACGATTGTCTGCGCTACATAAATCAAGGGCGTCGTCATCAGTGATTTTCAACCTTGGAGGCAATGGAATAATATCTGTTCCCAGATAATCGGGCGAAATAGTCGACAGCAAGGTAAGAAGCAAGGTCAACCGAGAGCTTGAGTAGTATAGGTGAAGCTTGGATGTGAAGAAATTGAGAACCAGTGCAAGGTTCTTGTTGTAGATTTCATCAGCATCATCAATGGGCTGCGCAACGTGTTCAGTACGTTGGGTCATGCAGCCAAAAAAGATGGGACATACCAAAGCTTTAATAAACGACAGAAACTGTGGAACGTAAACAAACCAACTAAATATTACACGTGAGGTTCTAAAGCAAGAATCGGGGCAATAGAAGGGAAATTTGAGTATTTCTTCCCAAAGCTGCGAATATGCAGATGGCGGAGTATTTTCACAATGCCATATTAGATTGTCCGCGGCATAGTTAACGTGACCACCACCACCATCAGATGCTGAATCTATCAAACAGGTATACAGCAGCTTCTCTCAATGGAAAAAATATGGACATACATTGTTTGTTGTGTTGAAAGCAAAGCTGCATACAAGCGGTGTGAATAGTGGAAAGATAGATATAAAACTCTTTTGAACGAGCTGGATCAACAAGGAAATCTCCGAGGGAAGCATGTAGAATACGGATAGCTGGATCCCAATTGGAAATACTGACGACTGAGCTGACATCACCAAATAATATCTCGAGATCTCCTTCGTTAAGAAGAAAGAACTGCTCGAGGTCTGGTGCACTCATCCAGTTCCGATGGAATGAAAGTAGATGAAACCCAAGAACGAGAAGTACTTTTTCTCTGTCCTCAACAGAGCTGAAAATGTGCGTGTAAAGCGCATCGAGTTCCCCGAAAGGCATCTCGCGAGCATGACGCGGTGGTCGAATTCCGAGGACGACGTCCAGGCGGTTCGCGGGTTGATGGCGGATCGATGAGACATATTTCATCACGGTCGATGCGTATATGAATTGCCCTGATGATTTTTTGACAAGTCGATGGAGTACATCAATGGACGGCCACGAATGGTCCAAGTGGTGTCTCATGGGGTGAGCCTCTTAAATCTGCCTAAAATTATCAGCTAGGAAAAGTCGTATATCATCATCAGGTTTATAGGTGTTGTCCAAGGCTATTGTGGTATGAAATTCAGGAAGAGATCCGGTACTGAAAGAATGGGTGAGATGACGCTCTGGTCGACTGGCGATAAAGACGAGGAAGGGGAGATGGTAATGGTGAAAGAGGCGCGAGATAACTTGAAGGATGCTGCACTGCGCAGCAGAATTTTTGCATTCGTCAAGACCATCAATGATGATAAGACGTCGCGAGGTCGGTGCATCGAAATATCCCTCCTCAACCGACTCATGAAGAGGGTTAACAATGAGGGAAACTACTTGGGCTTCCATGGATCGAGTGAAGATAAGAGGGTCTCGTTCCATGGCAGCAAAAATTTCCTCTCGCGTCCTAGGGATGTTGATCACGATCTGATAGACAATTGTAGCGATAAAGGATATGGAGTTATTGCGTGCGGGATCCGATCGGGAGAAAAAGAAACTAGCGAGAAGAAGGCCCTCTAAATCGCAACGTTCTGCGATTTCATGGGCGATGGCGGTCTTGCCAGCTCCAGCAGGCCCGTAGAACCAAAGAATAACGGCTTCCTTGTCATCCTCCCCAAGTCCGAGGATCCAATTCATGATTTTATTGATGACAACGGTTCGTGTGTTGGGATGGCACTTCGGGGGATCGAAGGTGTCTCCAGAGTTGTGGAATGCACTGGTGGCGACTGCTTGCTGAAGACGTTCAAACCCGCCTAAGGAACCGATATAAGGTTAGTTATTTATCTCTCCTTGATACGCCTCGTACCTGTTGTAGTCGGATTCATGTTAACATTGAAGGTCCCACCGTGAATCCCAGTGATTCTGGCCTCCGAAAACATGATCTCGCAGTAGATGGAGGTATGATAAGAAGTCGTTGAGCATCGCTAATGATTCGCATTTTCCAGGCTGTGCTTATCTTTCCTCTCCGTGATCCGGTGATGGTTTGGCTCGGCCGCACATGTACTCCTAGCCGATAGTGTCCCTACACATTTTTATGTTTTCTCCTCCCACGATCCTTCTATGTCGCGACTAACAAAGGATTTTAGGCTTACGCGCGATGTAAAGTCAGTGCGATCCAAGTTGGATCCTAATTAAGCCTCACTGCCCAATTCTGGACGCTGACGTCAAAACGCCGGGAATCTCCCACCTACGTTCGTGCGTTATTCGCGAGGCCAAAAATCGTCGTTTATTCTTCTTTTCCGCATGGTATGGATCTTATTGCTCCATATCACTTGTGGGCGTTGTTTCGAGGTCTATTTATAAGGATGATTGTAGCATCCACTTTCTTTCTCTCTCGTTCTCTTGTTTTTGCTCTTGAATTTCCATTCTTCTGCTCGAATGTAAGTTCTCCTCCATCACGTCGGGCTCCAGCAGAGTCAGGTATTTCAACCATTGAACCAACACGTACGACTGCCGTTGATAGGAAGTTGAATAACGTTCCAACGAACCTCCTCGAAGTCGTTGGCGAAATGGACCACAGATGGACTTGTCCGTTTAATTGACCTCTGGGTTGCCGCTTTAACCAAGTTCGTGTACTGAAGTGGGCAAGGGAGGTGATCCGAGTCGTGATACCGCAGGCGGCGATTTGGAGGGCCCTTAGCTATCAAACTATTTCATCAATATTTCAAAGCCAACTTGAAGGATATTGAAGATTAAACGTCAAGTTCAGCTCCAGAAGCTTTGGCTCGCAACAGACAATTTTTGAAACACTCTTATCTTATCTTCGACCCAAGAATTGATTATGTCATCAGTCGCTCGTCCTTGTTGGTCCTCTCGAGACTACTACGTTCCCTGTATCGACCAATCCAACAATTCATTTTTGAATCGCCATTTCATAACAGCGTCTTGCGTAGCCCAGCCACTCCAAACAAGAACCCACACATACATAGGTAACCGCGGACGAGAGTGGGCCTGCAGAGTTCACCATGACTGGAATTTGTGAGTCCATCGTGCAGTAATTCCAGGCGCGGGTGGGGGTTCAAATTTCCCAGACTTTTTAGACCGCGACCACCAACATTGGAACCTATAAAAGCCGCCGGGTTTGCCCAGGATTCTTGCCACGTCGATCTTCCTCGTCGACCGCATTGCCTCTTAAGAAGAAGAAAATTTCGACAACCCACATACCACAAAAGTTGAATATTCTTGAGGTTCGCCACCGCCGTCATCGTCGTCCATTTCGACCTCAGAAATTTCATTCCCCACCTACGAGGCGCATCGACCCATGTCAGGAACGTACATCCCCGAAATACTCGGTTTTGGTCACGTCGCTAGTCGCTCTCTCCGCCAAAAATGTCCAGCTCGTCAAATCGACCGCGTATAGAATCACGATCGATGGCGCAGAGTTCAAGATACGGAGCTGGAAGATGAACGAGTTCAAGTACTACGATATACCCAGCCCATTCCCGACATTGGCACGGGGGTTGTTCACGCGTGAGCTGGTGACGGATGGAGCTGCGAAATATCAGATTGTGGTACGGGTGTACGACAAGTCTTCAGTTCTTTAACACTGGTTTCTTGGACTGTGGTGCGTTTATCTTTTTTTTGTTCGGGATATCGATCTCAAATATATATATCCTGGGCATCTCTCAAGGCGCATACCACGGCGCCTTACATCTCTCAAATCGAATGGATGTATCATATTTATCTCGGCAATGACTGTTACCTGGCTTGTCGTCACCTCCAAGCACTCCATGGTCGCTGTGGATCCGTCAGTACAGTCGCAGAGCATGAGCCACGCACACGCCGGCGAAGGCTGGCTCAGAAAGTACCTCGCTAATCTGGGGAAAGAGGAAAAGGACATGGCGCGGGAGTTATGGGACAAGAATTGTACCGCCATCGCCGAGGTACGTTTGTTTTTCTCTCTCCCTTCTTTTCATCATCTCATTAACACGTTTTAGCTGTGCGACGATCATTTCGAAGAACACGTCCCCGGTTACGCACCCGAAAAGACCTACATGGGCTGGAAGTCCGTTCGCGGCATTTCATCATCGAGGATCTGGGAGTCATGGACGACTTTTCAGAGCGCTGGGGACCCATCGAAACGCCTTGGACTACTGTGGACACGATCAAGGAGGCGAAAATGTTCACTGACGAATCGCAACTCGAGACGATTGGAAGGGCAGTGCGTCGTTGCTTCTGCGGGATAAGCCTGTGAGATTTGCCAAGGACAAGATATTGGATGCTCTGCACCGTCTCGAATCCGGCCAACATGATGCTCTGTTCGAGGTTAGTCGCCTTCCCGCTTCCTGGACGCTTGTAGTCACTGTTCTGATCTGGACACAGGTTCACGAAACGTCGCTTGCAAAAGGAATCGCTCGTAGAGCTAACTAGCGAAGAAATCGTTTCTCTCCGGTCACAGGGTTGGCCGATTTCTGGTGTAGCCGCTACCGATCGCGTTCCTTGAGATGACTCGACTCCTGCACGGTCGGTGCAAGGTCTGTCCCACTCATCCGCATCGCTAGGTGTATGTGAGTTGAAGACCTCGAGGACCAGAACGCCCCGGATGGTTATGCTTTGAGGACGAAGACCCGGTATGTATTATTATTCGTGTTCTTCTTCTGCACCATTTTCGCTGGGGTTGAACGGTGCCATGATCTCGAGAAGCTGTAGATTCACGTCTTTCCTTGCATTTTCCCTTCCCAAATCTTACTTTGCGCCGAAATTTTTTGCACAAGCTTATCACTTTTCCTTTCAGAAATATCATCTTCGACACCCGAGGAAGCAACCCAAGAACTGATTGTTATCATTGACCGTTGCTCCCTCGAATCCAAACCCTTCCATCATTCATGTTTCTTCTAGATCTTGGCTCTTGCGAAACTCCGTTCACTGTGTCGACAAATTCCACATCTAATTCCCAAATCGTCGTTTCATAGACCATCCCCTTGCGCAGCCCACTGGCTGCCGGCCTTCCGTTTGAGCTCAGTGTCTTATTGGACGTTTCAGCTTCGAACATCGTTTATCATCGGGCAGACCTAATCCGGGCTGAGAATACACTGATGTTCCTGGTGCAGCCCATCTCCGCTATCGCGCTGCCTTCAAAGCTCTCCTCCTCTCGACCTACTGAATATACGGTTCCGAGTTTGTGCGCTGGTTTTCCATCTGACCTGCGACCCCGAACCGTGGGTTTTCTGTTCCCTTGAACAATGCTTTTCGAACGGGTAAGGGGTCGAGAATTTATCACGACCATACATACATAGAAACGTGGGCTTGTCTATGTCTTTCGCGTTGAGAGTATTAGCGAGTGAGTGGCTTGTTTATGTTTTCCGCTTTGGGCGTATCGGCGAGCGGTCGTCCGCCACTTCTGCGTTCAGAGAATCGACGACGGGTTCGTCTATCTCTTCTGCATCGGCATCTTGCAAAAGTCAGGGCCTGTTTGAAATGTCCATAAACATTGTTATCGTGCGAACACCCTATGAATATTTCATCGTTCACATGCATCAATTGTAATTTGTGAATGAATGGAGTCTTTCTTCCTTCAGATCCTTGCTTATAATTAGTAAATTTACAATCGATAAAAAATTACTGGGAGAACGGCAGGGGGAGAAGCTGGAGAGTTGGTATAAGTATATATTCTCTCAAAATTTTATTCTATCCTCAAGACCAGGCCATTTCTGCCCAGGTAATTATTCACAAGTCACCCCTCGCAGGGTCCAACAGAAACATATGCTCCAAGACATAGGTAAACTCGTTAGCGGGAGCTCTTCCTGCCTTCAGACCAGGTTTTTGAGAGATATCGCCTCGAGGTAATAACGACTCGGACATCCTTTCAAATTCAGTGTCAATCAAATTTCCAATTGGGCTAGTCAAAAAAAGAAACACGCTTTTGGTATGCACCATGGACTAATAGCTCACTATCTTTTCCCGTTCTTTTTTGGTTTTTTTGGTTCTCGCTACGCGCTGTACATCCAAATGTCATTGCCGTTCCTTATCTCCAACGTAATTTCACCCTCATCACACCGGAATCCAGTGTCAGTGGAGACTAATTGCGATTAAATCACAAGAAAACCCTGTAACCGCTTGTTTTGTTGAGTGACCAACACCGAAATGGATCACCAATGACTCCTCCTCCGTTTAATTGACCCCCGGGTTCCCAGTTAATTCCTGTCTTGCACTGCCAGAAAAAATGATCACATCCCAATTTCAACGCTTTTCATGAAAATTAGCATTGAAATATTCGTACGGCGCTAAATGCAATGCGAAAATATGGAAGCGGTGAAAGTCAGCTAGAGTAGGATCTCCCATGTTTCTCGGCGGTGGCGAGAAATAAGCCTAAGTATTTTCTCACTCTTTATCCAAATTTGGCAATAAAGATGATCACACGCTGCAGCGGCCGAAAAAAAAGAACACTGCAGAGGTAAAGACGTGCGGGGGCTGGCAATGCTGCGGTTTTGGTTTCCTATGGATTCCAGCACGTAGCAAGGTCATGGGTGGAAGGCTCAAAGCGGGCGGTAGCAGTGGGGTTGCAAGACAACAGGCAAGTTCGAGAAGGAATGAGAAAAAATAGAGGTTGCGGCGGGCGGGGTGTCTAAACTAGCAAACGAGAGGGAAGCTGTCTGAATTCGGCTTTGTGGCAATCTTATCTTATCTTTAACACGTGAGGCAATGATTGTGTCATCATTGTCATTGACCACTCTTCCACTGTTCTTCGCTCTCCCGAAACTACGTTCCCTGTATCGACGAATTTCAGACTTCATTAATTCATTTCCGAATTGCCGTTTCATACACCACCCTCGTCTTGGGCAGTACACCCATTCATAACGAGAACCCACACACCGATATCGAGGCAACCGCAGAACAGGTTCCCAACCTATACGGGCGCGACTGCACCACGACTTGAAAACGCCAACGATGTCTGGTCCAGAACGCGGCGTTTCAAAACTTAATCTTCCTAAAGACGAATAGATCCAGTTGGAGCGATAGCTGGGCTACAAAAAAACGGCTATGGCAGAACTTAAGACGAATTCGAACAGGTTATTTGCAAACTATAACCAGGATCTTTCGTGTGTTTTATTCTTCTCTATTCCCTTCAGTTGATATCCTGATGTCGGGTTCAAGACCAGCTGTATTTCCATCGGCACAAGTAAGGCTACAGTGTGACCAACTGCGACTCCTTTGAGTGGGTGTATATGCCAAACCCAGAAGGTATGTTGACATAATCTCCCCCGCAAATTGAATCCTGAATTACCCTACCTAGCTATGTATGCTCCACCATCAGCTGAAAAGTCATAATCCTTCCCCGGTTCCATTGCCTACATCCCCCCTTACCAAGTCTGGCCCTGGAAGCGCCACATCATCAACCACAGCCATCCGCTTCATCCAGTACCTCATCCTCTCCTCCCAAGCATCTCAATCCGGCGACGTCCTCATCTTTTCCACACGTTTCCTAACAGTATCCAACGTCATCCGCGCACCCCACCCCCCCCCTACCTAACTCGCTCTCAATTCAAACGGAACCCTCCTCGCCACCTCGTCTGAGAAAGGGACCCAATCCGGGCATGGAGCGTCCCGTGGAGCGGAGCGGCTGTACCAATGATGTCCTGGGTAACTTGCTCGCGGTTAGTTTGGAAAGGGCGGTGCACGTTTTCAGGTTGGGAAGTCGGGGGCAGGGTGAGCAAGGATTGGTGAAGGCGGCTGGTAGTGCGAGTGCGAGTTCGCGTCCTACTGATAGAGAGTAGTCCGCCCGAATCGGTGGATGGGGCGACGCAACGGTTGGATGGGAGTTATGATGCGTTTGTTGACGAGAAGAAGGTGAGTATTCGTGCGTTCTTTTCTTCATTAAATAATCATTTTTCATGTTCATTCATCTTGGCTTTTTCTAGCTCTTCGTTGTGAAGAGAGCCCCACCAGTCGACTAAATCATCAACACATTCCGTGGACGGCCATCGACCCCCACGGAACCCAAAACGAGGCTTTATAATGTCGTCGTTATTGCTCAACTCACCTTCGTGGATACTCTTCCTCCCGCCACTCCGTTCCCTACATCGACGCCTTTGTAATCTTTGGCTCTGTCCTACTGCATGTCAAACAGTACACGTCCGGTGAACGAAGTGATTGGGAGCCAAAAAAATAGCGTACTTCGAAGCCATTTTGCGGACACAGACATATGTGCGAGCTTCCAGAGGACTGCGTATTTCTAAAACGATACAGAGAGATGGTTCGTTATTAAGACTACTGCGGTCGGTAGTTCGTACCTACCAAGACACGGGATTTCTCGGACGATTCTGGCAGCCTCAACGCTGGCGACCTAGTGCCTATATTTATTCATTCGATCTCCTCGCGGACTATGGCCTGGGTTGCAGATATACACATCCTCATTAACGAGCAGGAAAAAACCCGAACTACCCCATCCCTTCTACACGACGAACGGAACTGCTGTTGCCGATGGACGGCAATGTACACTAAAATTTGACTCAACCAGTCGCGTTCAGTCACGTCTCGATTCATTGCGGATGAATAGTCTACTCCATGACCCTCTACGAACTCGAAGTTACGGATTTCCTGAACCCGCCCCAACCTGAACGTGCAACCTCACAAGTACCCACTTGCCTGCACAGTGTTACCTCCATCGATTCCCTGCACCATACTTTCCCACATCTCCAATAGCGGTGGCGCGTCTTATATTCAAACATTCATTAACTGGACGAGCTAACGGGCCCATATACTCGCAGTATCCCTCCCTTCTGCCATGAAGATCTGAGCGAAAGAAGACGAACACAGAGCGGCGACTCGACCAGCAAAATTTACGTTGATCCCGTTTACCGTGGTGATTAGACCAACCAGTACTAATAATCGCCCTTCGCAGCCCTGTACGCCAGGTCGAACTTGGAAAGCAAAAGCGTACAATACCAAAATGATTACCAGGACTAAACGTTATGCACTTGTAGAATAGGTGGAAGATAGCAACTGGAAAATAAAAACTTATTGTGCAGTAAACCACGCTTCGCGCCCCCAAATCGACTCGCAAGCTCTGACCTCCGCCGACTCCCCCGTGACTCGTTCAATGTATTTTGCAAGGGCAAAAATGGCCTCTTTCATGTATGTCGGATGCTTCCGATGTAGGTATCCGAACCTGAACACTCTATAACGCGCAAAGTTGAGAATGTTGTGGGAGTACACAGATTTTGGCAAAAGGAATTGAAGGTGGTTTGAGCGATAATCTTGATCTGCACTTTCCAATTCGAATTGGGAGAATCTGTCCCAGAAAGACTCTTTTTGTGGCATCTGATTACGATGGCGAGTCCTGATGTGCCAGTAAAAAGCCATACTTCCCCGGTAGTGAGGTTTGTGGTGCCATTGGGAATGGACTTCTATACGTTCCCTGAGAGTGCGGGAGTGTTGGCTAAACCATGCAATGCACGAAACAGGTGGTTGAGAATGCCTAAAAACAATTTTTAGACAGGCCAAAGCGGCGACAGTGTATCTCCATTCGTCCAGTGCCAGCGGATCATTGGAGTGTAGGAAATCTTGAAAGACTTTCCAATGACATTTGTCTGCGTACCAAGGACCTGCTGCATGTAAATCGAGGGCGTCCTTATCAGTGATTTTCAATCTTGGAGGCAAGGGAATAGTATGTGTTCCCAAGTAATTGGGCCCACTGGCGGACAGACATGTAAGAAGCAAGGTAAACCGAGAGCTTGCGTAGTACAGGTGAAGTTTAGATGCAAAGAAATCCAGAACCAGTGCAAGGTTCTTGTTGTAAATTTCATCAGCATCATCAATGGGCTGCTCTATGTGTTTAACGCATTGGATCATGCAACCAAAAAAAGGACGTACAAAGGCTTTAATAAACGACAGAAACCATGGAACGCAGACAAATAAACTCTTCCCATGTGAAGTTCTAAAGCAAGAAACAGGGCGATGGAAGGGAAAGTTAAGTATTTCATCACGAAGCTGTGAATATGCAGATGGCGGAGTATTTTCACAATGCCAAATTAAATTGTAGGCAGCATAACTTAAGTGATCCGAGTCATCGGATCCCGAATCTGTCAGGGTGGATATTCCAGCAGCGTCATTTGGATGAAAATATGTAGACATACATTGACTGTTGTGTTGAAAGCAAAGGTGCATACAAGCGGTGTGAATACTTGAAGGATCAAGATAAAACTCCTTTGAACGAGCCGGATCCAGAAGAAAATCTCCGAGGGAGGCATGTAGAATATGAATGGGTAAATTAACATTGGAAATGCTGATGACCGAGCCAAGGTCACCAAATAGCATCTTGAGATCTCCTCGGTTCAGAAGAAAGAAATGTTCGAGATCTTCTGCATCCATCGGAAAGGCCTGGGAAGATGAAAGCAGATGAAACCCAAGAAGAAGGAGTACGGTTTCTCTGTCCTCAACACAGGAGAAGATGTGCGTGTATAGGGCATCGAGTTCTCCAAACGGCATCTCCCGTGCATGATGAAGTGGTCGGATTCCGAGGACGACGTTGAGGCGGTCGGCGGGTTGATGGCGGATTGAGGAAATATATTTCACTACGGTCGATGTGTATATGAATTGTCCAGAGGATTTTTTGACGAGTCCATCGAGTACATCAATGGAAGGCCATGAATTGTCCAAGTGGGTATTCTTTAATTTCTCTAAAACTATCAGCCAGAAAAAGTCGTATATCATCATCAGGTTTATAGGTGTTGTCCAAGGCCAGTGTGGTATGAAATTCGGGAAGAAATCCGGTACTGAAAGAGTGGGTGAGATGACGCTCTGGTCGACTTGCGATAAAGACAAGGAAGGGAAGGCGGTAATGGTGAAAGAGACGGGCGATAACTTGAAGGATTCTGCACTGCGTGGCAGAATTGTCGCATTCATCAAGGCCGTCAATGATAATAAGACGTCGGGAGGTCGGTGAATCGAAATATCCCTCCTCAAGCCGCTCACGGAGAGGCTCGACGATGAAGGTAGCAACTTGGGCTTCCATGGATCTAGTAAGGACGAGAGGATCCCGCTCAATAGCAGCAACAATCTTCTCTCGCGTCCCGGGGATGTTGATCGCGATCTGGTAGACAATTGTAGTGATAAAGGAATTGGAGTGATTGCGCGTGGGATCCGATCGAGAGAAGAAGAAACTGGCGAGAAGCAGGTCCTCTAAATCGCACCGCTCTGCGACATTATGCGCGATGGCCGACTTTCCAGCTCCAGCGGGCCCGTAAAACCAAAGAATGACGGCGTTTTGATCATCCTCCCCAAGTCCGAGGATCCAATTCATGATTTTATTGATGACAGCGATTCGGGTGTTCAGATGGCACTTAGGGGGGTCGAAGGTGCCTCCGGCGTTGTGAAATGCACTGGTTGCGACTGCTTGTTGGAGACGTTCAAACCCCCCTAAGTAAACGGTATAAGATTAGTTATTTGTTTCTCCTTGATACACCTTTTACCTATTGTAGTTCCAAGCAATTGAACATTGAAGGTCCCACCGTGAATCTGAGTGTTTCTGGCCTCCGCAAACATGATTTCGCAGCAGATGCAAGTATAATGAGAGTGAGCGCTGGATTTTCAAGGCTGTGCTGCACCTGCATCTTATCTTCGCTGCTGTGTCATTGATCCGGTGAGACCGTGAGGCTCTGAATCGGACAAATGAAGCCGATAGTCTTTCCTGCAACTTCTACACAATGTTATGTTTCTTTTCCTTCCACGATTCTCCCATGGCGAGGCTATACGGATGGCTTTCGTGGGTGAATGGATTACGCGCTATTGAAATCCAGTTAGTATCACTCCCCATTTCACACAGACAAGTGAAGGCCCGAGATGCTCCCAATGATATTCGAGAGGCTCGACTTGAACATGATCGTGAAAATTCTTTACATCCTTGTCCACCGGCGAAGATCGCGGCCTTCCAAGACAACGCTGCATTTGAAGATGTATTGTTCATTCTGCTCCTTTTATTTTGCCTTTGCCATTTGCTCGAACTTTTGGGAAATCTTATCTTATCATCTCTTATCATCAAAACTGATTATGTCATCATTGAACTTCCATCATTCGTATTTGTTCTTCAAGTTGGCTCTCCCGACACTCCGTTCGCCGTATCGACCAATTTCACATTTCATCGTCGTTTCGTAGACCTCCATCGCTTGCGTAGCCGACCCGTTCATCACGAGGACCCACACATGGCAAATATCGAGGTATCCGCGGAACGGGTTCCCAAACTATACGAGTGGGACTGCATACGATTTGAGAACGCCAACAATATCTGGTCCAACACCAGGCGTTTTACAACCTAAATTTGCTTACAGCCTAATAGTTCCAGTTGGAGGGATCGCTAGCCTATGAAAAGATAGCCATTGCAGAAAAGACAAATTTGAACGTGTTGTTTTTAACCAGGATTTTTCGTGTGTTTTTGTTATTCCCTCTCCCCTTTCCTTGATGTTCTGATTTCGCGCTCACAACCAGCTTTGTATCTGTCCGCACACATAAAAGCTACAGCGTGACGAACTGCGACCCGTTTGGGCGGGTGCATACGACGAGTAAGCTACTGTTATTTCATCATGACACGT
>Ga0307517_10009484_pt1 | contig 13788 bp, 10 predicted proteins | sample 23_EM_MG_FD_194515 | JGI IMG/M metagenome (GOLD analysis project Ga0307517, IMG submission 194515) | Populus trichocarpa ectomycorrhiza microbial communities from riparian zone in the Pacific Northwest, United States - 23_EM | ecosystem: Host-associated > Plants > Roots > Unclassified | place...
ATATACGCTGTATGGTACACCCCATCACAGAACTGGAATCCAGACATGAGTGATTTTTCATGATGCGTACGTTTTAGATCGATCAGATATAACATTGAGATAAAACTGCCCAGTACATATATAGACTTAAATGTGGTGTGTTTTGGGTAGTGACTTATGCCAAGAATTCAAAGGAAATCACTAAAATCCTCATCCCAGGTCTCAGTTAATCCTCGAAAATTATGGAAAAAATGGGAAAATATAGCCAGAAGCTTTAGATTATTTTTTATATTTTTTATATTTTTTTAAAATTATTTGGCTGACTTAAGTAATAAGGAAACTGCTGATGCTCAATGGAGAGTTTGCTTTTTGTTGCTGTGTGAAACCTATTGGATGGTACTAGTACTTGTATGTCTCAGCCAAGGATGGTATGGAAAAAGGTACCGGTATGCGCGAGAATGCATGGTATTGAAAAGGCTTCCTCGATTCATAGGATGGCCAACAGGCATCCGCGAGGTTCCACAGAGACCCCACGTTTATTCAGCCCCCGGGAGCCCCAAAAGCTTACCAACACCATCCTCCATAATCCACAATACCCAACCCTGCGAAGAAAAGGAAATGTCGCAATCTTTCAGCCATAATATCAACTCTTTGAACAGCTACACGTCTATCAATCTGTCGAATAACTTTATCGCTGCCGATGACCGGTCTAATATCCTAGCCTGGCTATCCCCACTAGATCCCAGGTCACGGCATCAAGACATCCAGGAGCGCCGGGTCGAAATTATAGGGGAATGGTTGCTACGAACTAAGGAATTTAGGAGCTGGCACGCCGGCAGTAAGGGAGATGGATCTGATAATTAGCGCAGTCTTGTTTTGTTATGGGGACCCTGGGGTCGGAAAGACATACATTAGGTAACAAAGACGAATCTCACCGAATAGAGGAAAGGGGGAAGCGCTGACCAGCCGCGATATTAGCTCCCTAGTGATAGACAGCTTGTGTGATCAGGCTGGGGAACAAAACTCCACCGTCGCATGCTTTTATTTTGACTTTACCGTCCAGAAGGACCAGTCCCCCACGAGCACGATGGGCGCCCTGCTGAAACAGGTGGTTGGCGGACTGGATGAGATCCCGGAGGAGGTATCCCAAGCATACCAAAAACAAAAAAAGGGTCTTGGTGGGCGGGGACCTCGGCTCTCGGATATTGTGAAGATGCTGCAGACTACCTCTTCCAAAGAGCGCACGTTCATATGTATCGACGCGCTAGACGAATGTGTGCCGGAATACCGAGTGAAGCTTCTTGATTCGCTAAATAAAATTCTCCAAAATTCCGCAAGCACCAGAATATTCGTAACTGGAAGGCCGCATATTCGACCAGAGATCGGAAAGCGTCTAGGTGGAAGAGTGACGAGTCTATCTATAAGTACCGAGAGAGGTGATATGATTAGATATCTTCACAGCAGGCTCGAAGAGGACGCAACCCCTGATGCGATGGATAGTGGTCTGGAGGCAGAGATTCTGAGGAAAATTCCTGAAAGCGTTTCGGAAATGTATGTATCAGAGAAACAACACCTAGGACAGCTACCCCGGGCATGCACTGATAGATGCAATTCTAGATTCTTGCTGGTCTCACTAAGTATCGATGCCATCCTGCAGGAAACCACAATCCATCGTAGACGACAAAAGCTCAGGGAAATGACAGATGGCTTAGGGTTGGAGGATGCTTATAGCGCAACGCTGGGTCGGATAAAGGGACAGGGCGGAGAGAGAGCGAAGCTCGGCATGGCTGCTTTGATGTGGATATCTCACGCGGAACGGCCCTTGAAAGCCAACGAACTGTGTCACGCCTTAGCAGTAGAAATAGGGCAGCCGAATCTCAATGCCGACAATGTTCCTTCAATGGGTACGTTACTAGCCTGTTGTCAAGGACTTGTTGTGGTGGAAAAGGAGGTTTCGACGGTCCGGTTGATACACTTTACACTTCAAGAATACCTCCGTGCTCGTTCCGGCCCCCCCGACGCAGCTCACTCCACAATGGCAGAAACATGCTTAAGTTATCTGAATTCCACGCAGATTAAGGCCTTTTCAATTTTTCCCTTCCCAGATCTCCAAGAGACCCCATTTCTCGGTTATTCTTCTCTATATTGGGGGGTTCACGCAAAAGGGCACATTTCCGATCGCGCGAAACAGCTAGCGCTCAAGTTATTTGACGGCTACCATCGCCATATATCTGCTAGAATCCTCTTGGAGGCACAGGAGATGTATTTGTATGGTATGGATTTCGATGAGCCTTCCCTCTTCAGTGGTCTACATTGCGCATCCTTCTTCGGGATTGTTGAGATTGTAGTTTGTTTGTTAGAGATGGAGGGTTGCGATATCAACCAAATGGACTTTATGGGTAATACACCACTCCATTGGGCTTCTTGGAATGGGCACGGGGGAGTGGTGAAAACCCTACTCGGACGAGACGACGTCAACCCTGACAAACCAGATAACCGCGGCCGAACACCACTCTGGCGGGCCACTTCGAACGGGCACGAAGGAGTGGTGAAAATGCTACTCGGACGAGACGACGTCAGCCTCGACAAACCAGATTACTACGGCGAAACGCCACTCTGGCGGGCTGCTGCAAACGGGCACGAAGGAGTGGTGAAAATGCTACTCGGACGAGACAACGTCAACCCTGACAAATCATGTAACTACGGCCAAACACCACTCTGGCGGGCTGCTGCGAACGGGCATGAAGGAGTGGTGAAAATGCTACTCGGACGAGACGGCATCAACCCCGACAAACCGGATAAAGGCGGCCAAACACCCCTCACTATGGCTGCTTGGTATGGGTGGGAGGGAGTGGTGAAAATACTACTCGGACGAAACGACGTCAACCCCGACAGATCAGATAGGGAGGGCCGAACACCACTCTTCTTTGCAACTGCTAATGGGAGGGAGGGAGTGGTGAAAATTCTACTCGGACGACACGACGTCAACCCTGACACACCAACTATCAACGGCCGAACACCACTCTTTCGTGCTGCCGGCAATGGGCAAGAGGCGGTGGTGAAAATACTACTAGGACGGGACGACGTCAACCCCAACAAATTAGATAAGGACGGCAAAACACCACTCGATCAAGCTACTACGGAAGGGCGCCCGGGAGTGATAGCGCTACTCCGGCCCCTAGAATCCGCTGCCCCCAGCCTCCCATAAGGGCGAGTAGCTATCGCCTCCCCCTCTTACCCTCGCCTAGCTTCCTCCCGCGATTCCAGCTCCCACCTTGCGCCAATTCCCGTTCCCCGTTTCCCCCTTCGGTAAGCCTATGACCTCAGCCTAAGTATCTCGCTTTTGGCCAATGGAGATAACCACCCAAACTATGCGCGGATGTTCTTATACAGTCGGGTCGGGGTTTGTCAATTCCAGTTTATAGTCCAGAGTTTGGGTCTTGGTGGGGGATTTTCTATTCTGTTAAAACGCCAGAGTAGCTCAAAATTTTCATCATATCTACAGTACTTTCGTTCCCTTGCTCTCTAGTTGTATATCCCCTTCGCCGATCGATTTTTTTATCCCTAATTTTTTCCACATTCCCCTCTCCCCCCGCCCCATCTAAAGTGTAGATGTGAGGGTTATTTAAATGTAGATAGAGAAAGAGAGATAGAGCCCAAAAACTTCTGACTACTCGTAAAAAGCGATGGAAAGTTAGATGTTAGCCAAGGTATGGTGGAAATTTCTTTTTCTACTAAGGATATAGTTTAATGAAGACCATGCCTATCTCCCACTGCCCTCCGACCGTGAGTTAGAGGCCATCCAGCAAGGCTCGAAAACCCTCTTTAACTACAAGCCCTGTTTACGGGTCAGTCGTAACAAGTATTCGAAATTGGTGACAGGCAAAATAAAACTTGGGGGTGGTTCTGTGTGTCGCAGCTCAGACAGAGTGATGGGTAGCTCGCACGTACTAGACTATGGAAGGTCGGCACGGCGCGGTAAGGTCTCAGGATACTACAGCACTTTCCTAGGTTGGCTCATCAAAATAGTATTCCGATAGAAATTTCCTACCCGATAAACCCGCAGCAAATTCCTGATAGACCACGGATTTGATTTCCAGAGGTGGTTTGCTAGGTAAAAATGGGGCAACTCATTTCCTTTCCAAGGGAATAATTTGCTTGAGGTTGCTTGTAAATATTACCGTCGAGCATAGCACAAGAAAGCGTGTTCGCTGTGGCTTGGTTGCCGGAATGAGACGTCCGCTTCCTTGTTTGATGGCTCGGGGTATTGCTAACTATGGTCTTTTCACCGCACGAGTTCAAAAGGAGAGCGGTCTTCAAAGTAAACGAACAACTTATATTTCTAGTTGCACAATGAGAAGATTAAGAGAGAAAGAGGGGGGGGGGAGGAGAGAGAGGGGGAAGAAAGAAGAGGGGGGCGTAGATATTGAGAGGCTACAGGGGGTGACCCAAGGGTCACGAGGTATCACTCGTAACCACAGCAACAGAGAGTGTTGTGGAAATATTGGATGGAGTGAGGGTACGAGATATGAAGAAGTAATTGATTGCTTGAGAGGAACGGAACACTCTAGTCTATCTCAAAGGGAAGGGGCTGAAAGCCCTGACTATCTACTGTTTGGGAGCGAGACGAAAAGGTCGAGCGAACAATACAATAACAAGAAAAAGAGTGATGAGAGAAATGCAAGAAGGTATCTTCAATAGTGCCGGAGGTCTAGATGTGCGATAAGGTTTGATGCAAGGGGAAGAAGCAATAGTACGAGTGACACTACAGTAGTGCCAGAAGTATGTTTCAACAGAGAGTGTTCGTATTGATTTCCTGATCCCCCCAAATATGGTTTCTTTCTCCTCTCGAATGCTGCTTTCAGCTCTTCATGTTTTCCATACTCATTACTGGTTGAAGCCTAATGTGCGTTCTTTCATTGTTCCTTTTGTTCCTCTCAGGTTACTTTGTTGATAGTCTTTGATTTTCTTTGTGGAGGGATCACGGTGGTAATCGCTGGACTCAACCACCGTACTATATAGCTGAGCTATGTCTGTCTTATTATTCAATTGACAGCCATTGTCGCCACTACTTCTGTTATCACTTCTCCGTCCAAAGTACCGATCGCATATTGTAACAGTAAGCATATCCGGACCACAGTTTCCAACAGGGTTATAGGAGCAAAAACAAGTCAGGCTTATTGATGCTACTAGCATAATTTCCAAAGGAACCACCGATCCAGGGAGTAGTTTGCTACTACTACCATCTAACAAGGTAATATAAAAGACGGATTATCCCATGGGCGGGGGGGGGTCCTGCCAAGAACTACCAAGGAAACCTAATCCCTTAGATTCGCTCCCGTACCGTAGAAACTTGAATAATTGAACCGTGTGCTATGTCTTTATACTTTCCTCTCTTAGTAAGGCCAAGAAACTTTTTTTTCTGACTCGGAAGGGAGAAAGGGGCTGTGTTTTGCTGTGTTTTTTGCCCCCGTTGCGGAGAAGGAAATTCTGGATTTCATAGCACACGGTTCAATTATTCAAGTTTTCATAGTAGTGCCAACCCTAACCTCAACCAAATCCCTTCAGATCCTCATGTGGGGCTGCGGTCTCTGGTCTCTTCAACCTTCTCCCAGCGTTTTCCCATTGGCACCAAGTACCGGAGAAACTATTCATGCTACCTCTGAGAGTTTTCGAATAGCTTCTGCAAGTGTTTGCAGTGCTCCCGACGGTTGGAGGACCCATCGGGGCCTCGGGGTGGGACTGCCAAGAGCACAGGACGGGATTGGTCTGCATCTAGGGGTCAGTCTAGGGTAGCGAGATCTCAGGATAATCGTGTTTGGCTCGGACGGCAGACTGCGTGGGGTGAGATAATGTCCCCCGGGGGTGAGGGTACTATTTGGACTGTAGGAGATCCCAAGGGACGGCCGGGGGAGGGTCTCGACAGCGGGAGACGGGGGCGGATGGGAGGGGAGGGGAGGATGAGTGATGTTTCATGATTTCAGCTCTGAATTTCCGTGCCGAAATCTGGTCAAGGGAGTGAATGGTCTCCGCAGGAATCCAAGAGTCTGATTTGTGGATGGGCTTTTGCTCGGGAATGAATTTTCGGGTTTTATCTGCTGCTTCTATTAATCACAAATTTAGGTGCATTCCACAATTCAAAGGAGTATTACGGAGCTAGTTATCATATCCTCAACTCTATAGCATGGGAGGCACCTACGAATATGGGGTGCCCAAGTTAGGCGGGTTCACAGGTCCGATAAATAATACGGCGCGACACAGTGAGGAGTACGCTTTATTCGTATAATATAAAGGACGGCGGGGGGTCCCGTCCTACTTCCAAGAGGGATAGACTAGACCATTAGGAATACTATAGAAGGTTTATGAGGGGATAGAAACCAGCCTATGGCACGGCTAGCCACCTTATTGACATGTCCGTCTGCTTCTATTGAACATATTGACTTGCTAGCCTTGAGGCCCCGGCCACGTGGAGAATGGTGGTTGTTACCACCCGAGGATGGTGCTCTGGTATGGAGGGGTAGACTCTATTAGGGAGCATGGATTACCCAAGTGTATTGTGAGGGAAGTTACCGGAAACAATATCCCTCCAAACAACCCCCAGGACCCGACGTGCTCTAGAGAACCAAACAGAAATCCTCAGGATCAGGGTTAAGTCAGGGTTTGCAAACCTAAGCAATTTAGGTTCACCCGACTCGATTGCTTGTAAATTTAGGACTGTGGAAGATACCCGTGAGGCTATTGCTTGTATCAATGAAGAAGAGTTGCAGACTAAAATGGGGAGGATAGGAATAGAGGAAGGTGTAGAGGTTTGTCGAAGTGATGGGTATACGTAGTGATTTCTTGAGTAACAGCAGCGAGGGATAGCCGCGCCTGTGATAAAGAAAGAAAGAAAGAAAGAAAGCCGGAAAACGCGACGAGGGATTCAGGAGTTCATATTGGAGTGTCTAGCAACTCGAGCCACTCGATTTCTGTGCTTCAAACTACTATTTTTAGATTTTCCCTACAGTAAGAAATGATTTAGGTTAATACCGGTCAGTAATGGGGTATGGCAAACAGGGGTACTTCGAGGGCAAAAGTGGATTGTTGAGGTTAGGGTTACAAAGGATTAGCGTTGCTATCATACCGTAGAAACTGGAATAATTGGACCTCTCGCTAAGACGTTCGAAATTCCCTCCCTTGGATAGGGGGGCGAGCGCACAGCGAAAAGTGACCTCCTGAGACCGAGCTTAAGACAGAAAAAAAAGAAAAAAGAGCCAGACCATACCAACAAAGGCAACTCCAACGTCCTAGAGTCAGGTCCTATTATTCCAGTTCTTACGGTATTTGCTGAGCATTTCCTGACTCGCTAAGAGTGCTGAGTCATTTGTGCACTCAAAAGATCGAAAATCGGAGATTCCGACCAAACTTGGCTGACTATGGCCGAATCTGGTCTTGTCGTAGCCTAATGCGGTGCAGAAATGGTTTCTAGGTGATCTTGGTGATTCACTTCCTCTCTTGTGGAATAGCCAACGCCTGCCACAAGAAAGTGAGACCCGCTCTACTTCGGCTAACAGAACGAGAGGTCCATAACCCTTTTCAATAAATTACCATATATCTAGACTATCATCTCACCACTCACCAAGCCTTATCCTCTATGGATACCGTGTAATCTGGCAAAAGTCGGACTGACGCTAGTGAGGATTTTCTTGAACCTGACCAACCACAGCGGCCTATATGTTTAAACTGTGGCGAATTCGCCCCCTTCGAGCTCTCCTGTTGGTTCGGTTGCCTTAGTTTCGCTTTAGCTCCAATCCGACTTTTGCCAGATTACCGTATACGGTACATTACCAACGGGGGGCAGAGGATCAAGTCTCAGTAGCCATCCTCACCAGCCTGGCATATCGCATACTCGTACCGATCATAACCTGACCAATAGCATCCGCGGTGACTCGAACACACACGTTGGGAACGTTTCAAACAGCTACAATAACACAACCATCAATGTAGGAGCAGAAATAGAGTCTCTACGGATCCAAAAATGGCTGTCGCCACTCGAACCTCATAGAAGGCATCAAGATGTGAGAAACCGGCGGCTTGACGGTGTTGGGGATTGGGTTCTATGGAGGAATGAGTTTGAGTCATGGCGTAGGAGTCAGGATGGCTCGGTGGATTCAACTTTGCTGTGTTATGGGGGCCAAGGAGTTGGCAAGACCTATATAAGGTAAGTGGGTATTTTCCCGAAACCATAGACGATGCTGACATGCAATGAAATTAGTTCATTAGTGATAGACACACTACGCGAGCAAGCCAGTGGACAGAATATCGCCGTTTTATATCTCTATTGTGACTACCAGGCGCGGAAGGACCAATCGGCGGTTAATATGATCGGGGGTCTACTCAGGCAAGTTACTTTGGGGGCGAATACGATTCCCGGCGAAATTAAAAATTCTTTTGAGGAGGCGAGGAAGAGAGGTGGCCAAGGTCTCCGATTACCGGACACGTTGAAACTATTCGTCCAAGTAATCAGTTCCATTGAGCGAGTATACATCTGCGTTGACGCAGTGGACGAGCTACTAGCGCATGACCGGTCGGAGTTCCTTCGCGCATTACGGCAGATCATTCAAGATGCACCGAATACGCGGCTATTCCTTACAGGGAGACCGTATATCCGCGGGGAACTTAAGAAGCACCTCACGAAAGGGGCTTACGTTATACACATCGTTGCTGATCAAAGAGATATCACTCGATACATAAGCCAGAAAATGGATGAGGATGATGACCGGGATCCAGAGTTGATGACGGAAAATCTGAAAAATGAGATCACGAAAACTATCTTGGAAAAGGCTTCTGGGACGTAGGTAAAATATCTCCGTTACAAATTTGGATCACCTATTGATATTCTGCTAAGGTTTCTGCTCGTTGCATTAAATATCAATGCAATCTTGGGTGAGACCTCATTAGCGAGGAGAAAGAAAATGTTACATAAGGTAGCGACGACTGGCGTGGACTTAGACAGTGTGTACGCTCAAACACTGCAGCGAATAAGGGAACAGGAGGGTGACCGAGCAAGACTTGGGATCGAGGTGTTGATGTGGGTATCCCACTCGGAGCGACCTTTGCTGATTAGAGAAATCCAATATGCTCTGGCGGCAGAAGTGGGGTCCACGGATATGGACCCGGAGAACATCCGGCCGCAAGATACGGTGCTGGGGTCATGCTTAGGGCTTGTTGTACTTAACGAGGAGACATCGACAGTGCGACTACTCCACTACACACTCCAAGAATACCTTTTGGGGCCTGGTATCCTACCTGGCGCGCACACAACTCTCGCGCAGACATGCTTGACCTATCTAAATTATGAGCAGGTCAAAAGGCTTCCGTCCTATAAGCTCCCTAATCTCCGAAACATGCCGTTTCTCGAATATTCCTCTTTGTATTGGGGAAGCCACGCAAAAGAGGAACTTTCAGATGGTGCGAAATATCTGGCGCTGCAGCTATTAAGTCGGTACAATAACCACATATCTTCCACCTTACTTTTCAAACATACAGAAAGTCACAATTCTTCCTCGTTTACTCACTGCCAACTTACCGGCCTACACTGTGCGTCGTATTTCGGACTTGTTGAGGTCGTGGCTGCATTGATAGAGACGGAAGTCTTTAATATCAATCAAAGAGACTGTATGGGTTATACACCGCTCACTTGGGCTGCTTGTCGTGGGAATGAAGGGGTAGTAGGACTGCTGCTCATGCGGGGTGATGTCAGCCCCGACCGGCCCACTCCCGGTGGTTGGACAGTCTCTCGGTGGACCCCCTGTTGGGATGAGAGATTGGTGGGATACCGGCTCCCACCGGAAGATGCCAATATCCACGGCGGTGGTCAGACAGCACTCAGCCTAGCCTCTGCTTCTGGGCATGAGAGAGTTGTCAAACTACTGCTCACACGGGGCGATGTCAATCCTGACAGGCCGGACAACTGTGGCCGAACAGCGCTCTGGTGGGCCTCTTATTTTGGGAATCAGGGGGCGCTAAGACTACTCCTCGCACGAGATGATGTCAATCCCGACAAGTCGGACAACTGTGGCCGAACAGCGCTCTGGTGGGCTTCTTGCTTTCAGAATGAGGGAGTGTTAAGATTACTGCTCGCACGGGACGGTGTTAATCCCGACAAGTCGGACAACTATGGCAGGACAGCGCTTTGGTGGGCTTCTTACCTTGGGAATGAGGGAGTGGTAAGACTACTCCTCGCTCGAGACGATGTCAATCCCAACAGGTCAGACAACGACGGTACAACAGCACTCTTTTCTGCTATTATTGGGGGGGGGTTCCGGGTTGCGGTGCTCCTCCTGCCCCGAACACGCCTAAATTTCTTCCTTTTCATATCCTTGATCCCCGCAGTCTCCCTGAGCGTAAGCTCACTGCTGGTGACCGCCCCGTTTTCTGTTGGAAGATATATAACACTGAATATATGTTATTCTACGTATTTTCTGATGGCTCCCATGCGGAAGTTACCCGCACGTCCTTCTTTGAACTGGCGTTGGGGGGCTGCAGCACTCCTCGAACCTCTATATCTCTTAGTTTTTCATCTTAGCTGTATCTCTATCTGTGGCCTTGGATGGAGCGTGGGCTTGTTGCTGTCGGAAGAGTTCTGGCCTATTGCATACCATATATCTTTCCTACATATTATTATAGCGCTATCTGTTAGGAAATTTTTCGTATTGTGGCGTTTGACTAGACAAACCCCTAAAACTATGGTTTGAGAATTTTTTTTTAGCGGAGTAATACTCCATTAATGTCTTGTATTTTAACTCCAGTTCCACGCAATTTCAAATATCACCGTTATTATTTTTCCCAAGCGTCAACAGAATCCAGGGCCTCATCTGCCGGGATGTCCGATCAGCCCGCGGGGGCATCCAGGCCATTTATATGCCGGGCACTAATTAGCAGAATTCAACTGGAGATAGGATCGCGTTAGCCCGGAAAAGATTATTTGTGGGGCTTAGGAAAATAACCAAGATGACTCCCATGTAATGTCGCCGCACTCTCGAATCCGGTTCCTCTTCAAACTAAGATTCTGGGCTACGCCAGTGGGGATTCAACCATCCAGGCCGACATAATCCCGGCAAACAAGATAACAGCAGGCAAACACCGGTCCGTCATGCCGCTGGCGGGGCATGAGGGAGTGGAGAAAATGCCCCTGATATGGGAAGGGGTTAGCCCCGGGAAACCAGGCAAATACAGCCAGACACCACGCTCGGGTGAGGCTTGCAATGGTCACGAGGGGGTGGTAAAATACTCCACGGACGAGACAACATCGACCCCGACAAGCCAACGACGGCGGCTAAACACCTCTCTGGTGTGCCGCGGGGGATTTACGCAAGGGAGTGGTAGCGCTACTCCAGCTTCCATAATCTGTCTCCCACAGCCTTGCATAAAGCCCGGGATCTGTCGCCCTTCTTACTTTTCTCACTTTCAAATAGATCTAATATACGCACCATCCACACAGGACCTCAACAGTTCCACTAGCACACCCATCACCGCCTCCCCCCCGCCCGCGCCCCAACTCTTCGTGCTGCTCCAATCGCCACCTTGTCCTGATGCCCCTCTCCCCTGGAATATGCCTACGACAGACTCGTGGCTCAAGTATTTCTCTTCTGGTTCTAGGAAATACCAGCCAAAATTTTTACACGGATATGCCGAAGCAGTAAGCTCGGGATTTGCCAGTTCTTGTGCACAGTCCAGAGTCTGGTGTTGGTGGGGGATATTTCTGTTGTGTTGAAAAAATACCGTATAACCTGAAATCCCCCTTACCCCCGCTCCCTAGTCCCTTTCTTTTTATTTGTATATCCTCTTTGAACACCAGCTATTCCTTTAACATTTTCGCAATTCCCTTTCTCCCCCTTCTCCCACTGTCTGAAGTGTAGACCAGTGGGGTGTTCAGACATGGATATAGGGAAGATGATATGAGCTTTCGCTAACCCGGGCAATAATTAAAAAGCGACTAAAATTAGAAGTTAGCTAATGCATTATAGAAATTACTTGTTCCCACTAAGGACTCAGTTAAACGAACATTATGTTCATATACCGCGATCCCGGTCCCGAGCTTGAATCCGAATCTGGAAGACCACCCACACCTCCTATCGTTACCCATTTAGGAAATGGTAAAGTAGTATGAGGTCTCTAAACACCGAAACCAACCCCCCACTCTGCAGATCCAGTGGTATTGTTATAAACTTGAGGAATAGGCTGATCTTGGACTCACTATTTTACTACACCATTTATTCATGATCTTAGGTAAATACCACCTGCAACCACCTATGGTTTCGGAGGGTAGTACTGAATGGGAGAAGCCAAATTAGATTCATAATATCTTTGTCTGCGAACTGGGAGTTAATTTCGTTGTTTTCGAAAGCCTAGATTAAGTTCCTTTTCCTCCTCCTCTTTCTTATGCTATGTCACCGTAAATCCTCCTCCGGCCTCCACCACCCGCTTATATCTCCATTAGATTTAAAGTAGCTTTTTCTATTATGTATTAGCCGGGATAATAGTAAGTTACCGTACTCCACCGCAGTACATCGTATCGCCCCTCATGTAAACTTAGGGTCATAAAGCTCAGCGAGTGACACACTGTGACTCAATCCGGCCCCGGGACGAGCTCACATGAGGCACGATAACTTCCCACCCGCTCGCCACCCTCCTCCACTTGCTCACTCCCACTCCCAGCCCCAGCAGTAGAGTACACTGTTGCACCCTGCTTCAGCCAAAGATAGGGAGCCCCAATGGCCGTTCACATTTTTGTTATATTCGAGTACTTACCGGAATAGAGTACAGGATTCAGAGATAACGTTTTCCGATAGTTAATTTAGGTTAACCCGCAGAAGTCCTGTCATGTACGAAAACACTACCCCTTGCAATTGTACTTTACCGTATTAGGAACAGTTAATATAATACGGTAAGTCACAGCTGTAAAAAAAAAAACTTTGGATTAGTATCTCCTTATGAAGGGTTTGTAGGCTGTTCACTCAGCGATATAGTTTTCGGGGTATCCTTGCCTAGGGTTATTCATAAGGCTTGGAAGTCTGGTTGTTTACAGGGGTGTGATACAGTGCATAGAATTAGATGGTCCTTATCTTCCTAGAACCTGGTACAAGAGCGCTTGCCCCTCTGCATTGACCTCAGGTCTTCAACAATCTTTCTTATATTATACTGAACAATGATTTTTGAAAAGTCTGATCTGATCATCTGATATCATGGCTAATTAATTCTCAGATGTGCTACAAAGCAATGCAGTCAGGGTTAGTTTTCTCAATACCCTGGGGCAGCAATTATTACATTAGTGGTATCATAGATAATACTACGCAAGTGCAAGGGGGTTGAGTTGCACGCTAAGTGAGGAGGAGTTGTGTGGTAGGAGAGCAGATTGGTAGGTATTCTGGTTCTTATTCTTCTAAGCAAGATGGGCGGTAACCTCAGTATTTATACAGGAAGCGCCCTCTCAATATAACAAAGAAATATAAGGGAAAACATAGTAAGAAACATAAGTGTGAACCATGTTTGACCCTGTAAACCTGCCAAGAAAATCTCAATATAATGTGCGTAATGATGGAGGTCTGGTTTCCGCGCAGGGAATATGCCGTCGGACAGGCACCGCAAGGGTACAGCAATTATCGGATCTGTCGTCACGAGAACGATCCGGCCCGGGGTCAGTCGCTGATAGGAAAACTGAGATGTGTTCGATATCCGATATATATGACAAGTGCGTTCGCAAAGGAGTGTGTTGACCATCAGTTCTCGTAAGGAGAAAGGAACGCAGCTCAGACTAGATACAGTTTG
>Ga0307517_10009485_pt1 | contig 13788 bp, 17 predicted proteins | sample 23_EM_MG_FD_194515 | JGI IMG/M metagenome (GOLD analysis project Ga0307517, IMG submission 194515) | Populus trichocarpa ectomycorrhiza microbial communities from riparian zone in the Pacific Northwest, United States - 23_EM | ecosystem: Host-associated > Plants > Roots > Unclassified | place...
GAGCTACCTCCACTCCCCTCTAGACCACCATCTCTAGTTGCACTCAGGAGTCAAGACTACTCCTCACATCGTTGGAGTTACTTCTCCTATCTCCTCCTCATCTTGCCCCCTTGCTGTTACACAGAATCTAGGGCTAGCAGACCCCGGACAGAACTCGTCGCAGAGGTATTTTCCTGGTCGAGTAGACTCTTTAGTCATTGTGTGCAGGAGGCGAGATTGCCCTGACACCGAGGAGCTCTGGGCTCATCCATTGAATCATGCCACCCTCTGTGCATGAGGTTATGACGGTTGACTGGTCCAAGGCTATAGTGAGCAAACTGAAGTCCGCTAAACAGGCGTGACCGCTCGGGTCGATCAAGATGTTTGCCTTAGGGCTGGGTAAGCTGCGCGCAGGAGGGTGACTACGGGTTCAGAAACGCACCCCCTTGGGATCTCCATGGGCTAGTCCCTGGCCATGCAAATAGATCAGCCCCCTAGTGGCGTCTCTCAGCTACGGTAATCACGCGATCATCAACGACAAGTCAGTGACAATCAGAGGAAAGGACCTTGAAAGAAAGATATACAAGTCCCAACTGATCCACATTGATATCCGCCTTCACGAATTTGTTAATATTACCCTTCGCCATCCACTCCGGTACCATCACAAGCCAATTTTCGGTCATTGTCACACCTAAAAGCGGTGGCACGTTTGGATGATGGAGGGTCTTCCACCTCACAGCCTCCTTGCAGAAGCTCTAGAGATATGATCAGTTATTAGTACATGTAGAGGAGCGCCACCGGCAACCCACTCGTCTAACTTGCTCAAGCGTCATACTGACTCTTCCATACATCCGAAAATCCACCTCGGCAAACCAGGCTCTCCATCAGGCTGTAGCAAAGCGGGATTGCCAGTGATCGCAGAATCAAGGTTTGGCAGTCACAAATCCTGTATACAGCGCACAGGAACTTCCTGCAGATCTGTGGCGCGAGACTATCCAACACCTAACCGACAGGGCAGTGGGGAAGTTTGGGTTGGGGTTGGTTTACCCATTCATTGGAGGTGAAAGAGCACAGAGGCATCCCCCGTCTATCGTGTCTACAAAGGCATGGACATTGTCCCCAGAGGGTTTTCTGACCATCTCGACCTGATTACGATCCGAGAAGATTGTTGTAATCAGAGAGACATGCTCATGTGTGACGGGGGGATCGCTGATCAATTTTGCCAGGCCAGAAGGGTCGAGCGATCTGCAGTTGGCCAAAGGGGTTTGCGACGGCCCAAGTTGCAAACAAACCCAGTTGGTGTGCCTACCTAATGCGTTTCCCGAAATACTTGCGCCGAGGACAAGACCTTCTGGTCCTTGGGGAGCGCTTCACCCAAGTCAATGCGGGACTGATTACAGGCTTTATTACTGCGTTGCAAGTCATGGCCTAATAATACCCTAAGAACTCAGAATCGCTCGAGGCCAGGAAATGTATAACACTGACGAGAAGTGTTTCTATTCATATACCCAGCGTTCACGCCGGAAGTATCCCTCCTAGAAGTTCGCCTTGAGGGAGTCCCATCACCCGTCTGCGAGGGGCCGGGACGAGAACTGATCCCGCCCCTGTCTTGCGGATCGATTTCTGCTGGTCCGGAATCGTTCTCAGGATGGCTCCCGGTGGATCATGCGAATACGGCGTACCGGATCTGTTGTATTGTGCTAGGATGTTCTGAGAAAAGTTGTTCGGCAAATGCGTGCCTGCTCGAGATACTATCAGCCTCCAAAATATGATCAAACAAAGAAATGTACTTGTATAGTGTTGTGTTTACCTTTATGGAAGAGCTTTTTCGGTAATGAAATGTTTCGTTCAGCACAACTGAGGCAACCGCAACGCAGCGCACTCACAGGTCATGGCCAAGTTGAATGAGTTCCGCAAGTTCAGTTTCGGAGGCCATATGGAAAGAGCGACTTCAGAAGACCGTTCGCCCTGTGGTGCATGCACTTCTGACGTGCGTATGTAGTGGGACTAAGACACTATCTTGAAGACCGGTGGGTCGGAACCCAACTTCATTGAACCATGTGGGAGTCATCACGCCATCACTTGCCTAGTGAACAACGTTCAAACGTCCGTCCCAAAAAAATCGACGTGATGCCAATCCGATGGAAGGGCAAACAGTATTCCCATGGTTCCGACCGGCTGAAATTGGCCGAGAAGAACCGGTATCAGTAACCATCGCTACATGTCCCTCCCCTTGCACCCATCCTGAACCCCGTATGCCCTCTCCCTCTTGCTGCGCTGTTCCGCGCTTTGCAGCAGGGCATCGGGAGAATCAGAGGGGCCGAACCGCACGCCTCATTTCGGGTACCTCCGCCTGAGATGAGGTGCGATTCTTTGCTTCTCGATGTAGCAAGGTGGCTCAGGAGCGAGAAAACCGAATGGGTGACTATCCCCAAGATCAGATTTGAGTGCCAGCTGCAGGAATCCGCGATGTCGATCCAACACAGCGGATGGGGTCTCTGCAGGTTTAAGTATACATGCTCCGATACACTTGTAGCCCTGGGGCAGTGGCCAGGGTCGTGGTCTGCACGGGGGGTGGGGGGTTGGGGGGGCAATGGGTTTTTGGTGGGGAGCGATTCAAAAAATTCGGTAAGACCCTGGGCCATAAAGGTCCCAGGAATGGGGAGCGCTCACCATGATGTCCAATCTAAGGACTCGAATGACCCTGCCTCCTTGCTTCGAAACAAGGATTCCGCAATGCATGCCTGCTATCACTAACACCAACGTCACTGCCCCTGGAGTGATTGGAGGTGTAATCTCTCAACCCACCTGATTGACCATTGCCGACGCATGCTAAGCTCTGGAGCTACACTTTCGGCCTTGGCCCCCAGTCGTTCTAACAGGTGTCACCATCAGATACGAGCGCTGTTAGCCAGCATTGGGGTGGATCCGGCGGTTGCTCAGCTCAGGGACTGGTCTGTGACCTAGATGAGAGTGGACAAAGGCCGGATTGTCTGTGCAACGGTGACGCTCAGCGCTACATATTTGAGACTCCAATTAACTCAACCTAAACCGCGGTAACCCGAGAAGTCCGGCACCGAAGATCTCACTTCAACTTCAGGAAGATCCTGACGGTGGTAGAAGTATCCCTGATGGTTTCTATCACGTGTACTGCAGCCAACTCTCCAGGGAGATGAGTTGTGGGTGTCCCATCATTGTGTGTGTGGGATTGCAGGAAATACGATTTCGGTGGGCACCGCGCTGATTGGAGACGTGTTCCAGTCTCTTCGTGATCTCACCACCTATGGGGTATACAGAATCCGCGCAAGAGGGAAGGTACCTGCGTTTCACTAGGCAAGCTAGCCTCAGCTCTCCCCGTCCACAATCATGTCCACAACGTACTCCATCTATCGTCGTCAGCTGACAACCGACCAGGCCCACGGAATGCATCGCCGAAAGTCTCAGTAACTCAAGGAGCCCTTCCCCACCCGGCCAGTTGAAGGTTCATTGTCACTACACATCAGGGAAAAGTTTTTTGATCCGTACGCAAGTCGCTGTTCCGTAGCCTCTGTAGCGCATATTTTATCGCGGTTTACTAGGGAGTACCATGTAGCACTACATAGCTCGTGAGAGCTCGTGAGAGCCTACAGAGGTTACAATGGTCCCAATACATTTGAGTGAAACTTTTACAGGCCAAGGTGTCGCATTAACACGAAGTCAAGGTGATGAAGGTAATGATTAACATAAAATTCTGTACTCTCCTCCAGAACGTTGTGGGTGGTCCAGCTCGTGTCAATCTCCTGGCCGAAAATGGGAATCAAGTGACAGCTATGAGCAATCTGGCTGACAGGGATTATTGATGCATTGCAGCGATGCTGCCGGCTTGAGCGTGATGTCTTGTACATCCCGTGTTCTGGATCTGGGGTTCGCAGCGGCTTGAACCACTCGACATAAGCGAGTGGTTCTGCGAATGTTCCATACACTGATGGGAGGTTGAAAATTACCCGGACCTGTGCAACACAGAGGTCTTGAAAGTGGCTCAGTAACTGCGTGCCAACCAAAAAGTGAGACTTTCATACCTTTACTTGACCACCACTTTAATCTATCACCCATGAGCGGGTCTTTTTGAGCAAAGACAGTGTCAAAGGTCTCTGGGGCACCTTTCTTTAAACCTTTCTCTGGTGCTGTAATGCAGGCATGGACAACATCCCAGGTTTGGCATCCTTCAGTCGAAACTTCTGGCAGGTTGGGGATAAGGAGGTTGAGGCGTTTGAAGACAGGAAAATTGACTACGGCGGGATCAATTGAGTTGAAATTTTTGGGAAGGATATCCTGTCGTCGAAGGAATGTGTAGAGGCAATGGAGGAAGTCTGGCGCATGGAACTTGGTAGTGATGGTATCGATCGACGTTTTTGGGAAGGGTGGTCTCACCGCAACAGAGAATGACACCTCGTCGGATCGACCAGTGATGGAGGGCTCCGGTGGTTCATCATCACCAGGGCTGTCGTTATTGTCGGGGGTCAACCCCCCGTCAAGAGGATCAGTCTCTGCGTCATACCCTGGCATTGACCAACGGAGGTATTCTGAGAAGATATCGATGGCTTCGCGCCGTGCAAGCCATGTCTTCATCTGTACGACATAGTTCTTTCAATTTGAGGCAGCGTATGCGTGTTTGGCGAAGTCGATATGGAGCCGCTCGGACGCCTCTGTATTGAATCCATCCGCCGTCCCGTGCGAACGAATCATATGGACGTAATGTTGCATTGCGTGGATCTTGGGAATGTTGAAATGAGTCCGGACCTTCTGCTTGATGAATTCATCCTTGGTTGCGTGAAAGCGGTTCCATGCACCTTCGAGCCTTTGGAGGGAGTGGTCAGTGTGGGTTTCGAAGTGGGCGTAGTGGATGAAGTTGAGGATAGCGCAAGTTGCTTGTACAACTTTTGGGTCAGCTGCATTGGCGATGACACCGAGGAACACCTTCTCCATGTTCTTGTGCTCATTCCCAGTCCACTGAGAAACGAGAGATATCCCTTTCTTGAAATGACGAAGGCTTGGGTGTCCGGTCATTGCTCGAAAACGTCGATCGACTTCGTGTTCCCCACCAGTGAGTGTTTTGGTGACCCACTTGACCAGGTGGTCCTTGAAGACGCCCTTGTGGAGCTGATGAAGGATATCGGGGGTGAAAGATGAGAAGATGTCGCAGAAGGGGAGGTCTATCCAAAACGGGTCAACTGGTCGTAGGCCATTCTTGGTGAACGCCTCTGGCGCGTAGCCATCAGCAGCGAGGTGTAGCGTCTTAAGGGTGTCGTCAGGGTCTCGAAGTGATGAAGAGATGGGGTTCCCGAGGTCATTGGTAGAGACGAGGCATTTTGGACACCGATTCTGTTGGCAGCAAGCAATGAGACATTGCTCAGGGTGATCAGCAATGTACGCTGCAAGTATTGGGTGGACGCGGCGCCGGTTCCCATCAGCACAAATCATCACAATGCCAGCCTTCCCAGCCTCAACCAAAGGATCCAACAGAGACTTCATGCACTTGTGAAACAGGCAATATCCCTGGACCGCACGGTTCTTCTCATCAAAGCATTCAAGCTTCGTGACCGGAAGGTATCCGAGGAGGATGGTGGCACGCTTTGACTGTTTGCGACGTGTATTCTTGCTGATATTTCCAATGGTGATGTATACAGGCCACCCTTGTTTGTCACCAGCAAACCGCGACAGGTTTGTCTTATCTGAGGAAATATGGACTGGTGACACTGTCGCACCAATCGGAAGTTCACCCTGTGTATCGTACCGAATTCAGCGAATGTTTTGATGGAATCGTAACCAATTAATATTTGAATGTGAGCACTCGCCTGGACCTCCCACCACCAATCACCTGTCGCCATCTCATCATAGACCCTGTTGTTCAGTTCCTCATCCTCGTAGTGTTTTTCAGGAGTGTACTTCATCCCATCCTTGAATGCCGGGTTCCCAATCAGCTCGCGCACACAGTCAACCGGATTCCTTCGCCAGAGCTCAACTTCCTCAACAATAGCATCACCATTTTCGTCCTTGCGGTCTCCAGTGATTTCGAAGATTTCGCACATCCACTCTGGGCCCTTGGGAAGGCTATCAATTTTCTTGAAGAAAGCGTGTTTGTTTTGCGAGGATGGGCGAGCACCGGATTGGATCTTAGTTTGGGTTCAGCATGACACGTTGACACGGCAAACACTCGTACGTACCGCTTCCAGTTTTAAGAATTTGTCAATCTCTCGTTGACTGACTCCTGACTGAATCAGCCATCGTGACAGCTCCCAGTCTGCCAAACTGCCAAACGGCGCCCAGGCTGCATCAGCAAAACCGGGAGCACTTTCAAGTGCTCTGAAATTGTGAAAATACGAGAAGTCACAAAAGTTTCATGCCACTTTCAAAGAGCTTTGAAGTTTAGGATCGGTCGTTAAACACCACCAAAGTGGCCATGGTCTCTTTAAAGTGGACGAAAAGCTAGATTGGGGGTTACCCGCTTCATTCACTTTGCTTCACTTCTGTCGCACTTTTCAAGACTTATTCGATAACAAATGTATTACTCAAAATTCACTAACTACTACTAACTACGCAATGCATTTGAATGGGGAAGAGCAAGGTAGGCAACTAATAAAGGGATTGGAGGTATTGTATGGAATGCAGGGGAGGTGAGAGAGTACGAGAGCCCTTTATCTTGAACTGAGCTTGAGGGAAATGGTGGTCGGAGTCCTGGATGCTGCACTGGTCTTGGCATTCATGGACCTATCAGGATAAGTGTGAGTCGGCGAAGCAGTAGGAGGAAACCAGGACATACGTTCCAAATCCAGCCCATGCGGTTAGTCGTTCATGGAGGTGGGGTCCATCAACTTCATCATTCTCAACAACCACCATTGTGCGCAGAATCTCATCATAGACCGGCTTGTATTCCTTCCGTTCTAGCTTCACAGTCGAAGGGTAGCCATTTAACCATTCGTCCAGGGCATTTCTGTACTATGTATATTGTTAATCACGTGAATGTGGAATAATGTGAGGTGGATGTAAACATACCACAGTACCGATCAAGGCAATGAGTGGTTTCGGGACTGACCCCTTGAATGTATCTCGGTCATGAGTCGAAATGCCATGCCATTTGTCGAAGTAGAAGGACTTGGCGGTAGAAGCAATGATTGGATGAGCAAAGTGGACTTGGTCATCCTGCAACGTATAAGTAAATGGAGGAGCAGGGAAATAGCAGAGATACAGACTGAACCAGGGACAACATCATGGAGATATGATCCATCACTCGCCCACATCTTGACAGTGTTGCTGATTGATGACCGAAGTTCGTGAGCAGTCCCCTTGAACTGGTCTGGGAATAACGTCTTGAGGTTTCGCACTTGTGTTCGGATGTCTGCCTTGAGTTGCGAGCGGAACAGCCAAGATTCAGCATACACCTAAATGCAAAGTCACCATGCGACACCAGGAAAACAGTTGTAGTGATGGACACACAAGCATGATCATATCTCGGTCGATCTGGTGGTCTGGGGGCAATGTGTTAGACAATGCGTGCATTCGTGTTTTCTGCTTACTTGGTTCGACTGTCCATCCCTCTTCAAGGTGAACTGCAAGTGCGTCCTCGAGGCACTCTCGAGCCTCCTCTACACCTTGCACCGCATCAGGGAAACCATCCTGGCCAGCAACGTATGCCCTGAATGTCTGTTTCGCATGGCTGATAACTTCTTGCCACTGATCTGGGTATGAGTTGTATGTGCGAGGAGTGTTATTGGCTTTTGGGACCGGTGGCGGCGAGGGGTTGGTGGCTGGGGTACGGCGTATGCAGGATGGGTTCGGAGCCTTGGGAGTCCGGTTGCGCGCATAGTGAGCTTGGAGTACAGAGTTGTCATCGTTGAGTTCCTATATTGAACATATGAGCACGTATATTGGAGAGTAAAGGGAAGGGTACGTGTTAACTTACAGCGAAACCCTGGTGATTGTATGGAAGAATGGTCAAGGGGTTAGTAAAATCCCGTGTTACTATCGGTGCAGCATGTAACAACTTGTGCGCCGCACGATCGTCTTCACCATCTGACCGTTCGTCAATGTCAGGCTCATCGTTCTCGTCAACTTCCGAGCCCGAATCACCCGAGTTAGGGTTTGGATCCATGTCAGGTGGAGGGGGATAGGAAGATGGCGGGTGGACAGATGGTGCGGTCACAAACTGCTGGGTGGGAGCGCGGTGTGCGGTATGTGACGAGAGGGATTGAGTCAGGGCCTCATGTTGAGGTGGGATAGGTGAAGGAGTGGATGGGGGATGAGGGTTGAAGAACCCAAGACGAGGATCAATATTTGGAAGAGTTTCTTGACGTGGCTGCGGTGTTGTGGGCGGCGGCGGCGGCGGCGGCAGAGTTGACTTCAGGTCTGTCAGTACAGCAGAAAAGAGGGAGTTCTGAAAATACCTTGTTATTTCTCCGACACCTTTTTGGAGCAGGAGCAAGGACGTTGTTGGGGAGCACCAACCCTTCAGTTGGGGCAAAACGCTTTTGCACTCGATGAGTGGGTGCGGTGAGGACGTCACCCAGTCTATCGAGCTGCGCGTTGCGACCATTTGACCCACGGCCAGAGCGGCTAGAACGGCGAACTCCTTGCATTGGCGGTACCACGGACCCAGGTACTGTAGTCATCGGGGAGCGCGAGGACTAGAAGACGAGGATGGGGTATTACTGGCTCATTTTCGCAGCATTTTATACCAGAGCAAGAAATTCATGCGGTACCTATATCGTGGATTGAGGTGGGGACCAAAATCCTGGAAAACACGTTGACTGGTAGGCCAGTGTCACGGTGGAAGAGGGGAAGGAGGTGCAATCAACAATCCGGTGGACGCGTGGCTAAACTCAGGACTTGAACCGCTTCGCCAACCTCCTCCCAAAATACTGGGGCGACACGTGTAGCGATGACACTTCCAACCGGTACGTCGCAGTTGCGCTAACCATTTCAACATCTAATTATCTCACTTTGGGGGTTCAGACAGCCCTGGAGCTGCAGCCGTTCAGGTTTGCCTTTATCCCCACCACTCCACTATGGGCGGGAAGCGATTTCGTGGCTTACAACAACAAGCCCGCCGGTTCCCCTGCCCATACTGCAGGAAAAGATTTGCAAATGTCCTTCGACACCTCAACCACCATGAATCCAAGTGCACAGCCTGGTTCACCCTCCCGCCACCTCCTGCGCACTCAATGTCCCCTCCACCTGAATTCATGGACGATACGGACGACAGACTTCCGTCCCCCCCTACCACAGATTTCGAACTGCCTGGGTACATAACTCTGAATCAGCCCCACCCCCAACCATTCCGTACCGAATTTCCTACCGCTGGCAAGAGCTACGGTCGCACAAAGTCGTTCATTGATCGGTTTCACGATGACAAGTATGCGTCGTACCGAGTACAAAATCCCTACTACCCATTCGCCGACCAGGAGGAGTGGGAACTTGGGTCATTCCTCCTTGGTTCGGGCATGTCGATGCAGAAAGTGGACGAGTTTTTAACGCTCAAGCTGGTATTTCATTCCCGACGCCCCCTTTTTCTACCCACTGATTCCCGTTTAGATTAAGGATGCTGGGATTACATTCAATACTGCCAAGGGACTACGAAGTCGAATCGAGATATTACCAGGTGTGCCGGACTGGAAGTACAAGAAGATCTCCCTTGCTGGACACGCTACAAAGGAGCCAATGCTCCTCTTCTACCGTGACGCCCTCGAATGTGTCGAGTACTTGTTCGGAAACCCCATTTTCACGAACAAAATCGACTTTTGCCCGGTTCGACTCTACCGCAATGCCGAACACACAATCCGGATGTACACCGAGTGGGTAACTGGCGACACAGCCTGGGAGATGCAGGTACGTGTTCACCTTCCTTTCGACCACCGTCCTGTGTTGTCTAACCCTCCCCTTAGGAAATGCTTCCAGAGGGCGCAACCCTGCTTGGTGCAATACTTTCTTCAGACAAAACCAACATTTCCGTCATGACTGGTGACCGAACGGCCCATCCGGTCCTTCTCAGCCTCGCAAACATTCACACAGATGTCCGTATGAAGTCCTCCAACCATGCCTTTCTCTTAGTCGCCCTTCTCCCCTGTCCAAAGTTCATCACGAAAGTGAAGGGCTTTCGTGGTGTCCTCGAAAATCGCGTTGTCCACCTGTGCCTCGATATAATCACAAACCCCCTTAAACTTGCAGCACGCGCTGGCCGAATGATGGCTGACCCCCGTGGTTACAGCCGCTTTTGTTTCACGGCCCTCGCCTCATACATGGTGGATACCCCGGAGGCTACAATGCTTGCCGGTGTCATGGGGAAGACATCGCACCTCACGATGGCCGACTACCGCAAGTTTGGTGACCCTGTACGACAAGAACCGCGTACGGCCTCGACTACTCTTGCGCAGCTTGCTGCACTTGCGGCGAAAATCGATCCCCTGGACCTCCCAGTTTACATCCCTGCAGCCAAGGCCGTCCGTCTTAATGGTGTCCACCTTCCCTTCTGGCGGGACTGGTTTCTTCAGACCTCCCCCGGGGTGCCGACACGGATACTGATGGCGGACCCATGCAGATTCCTCACGCCAGAACCTCTACACCACTGGCACAAACAATTCTGGGACCACGATGTGAAATGGTCGATCCGTGCGGTTGGAGCCGATGAGCTCGACTTCCGTTTCTCTACACTACAACCAACCATTGGGTTCAAACACTTCAAGGATGGGGTGTCTACGCTAAAACAAGTTACTGGCCGAACTCATCGAGATATCGAACGTTACATTGTTGGCATCATTGCTGGAAAGGCTCCCCCCTCATTCGTTATCGCTATTCGCGCCCTGATGGAGTTTCGTTATCTGGCACAATCACGACGACTTGACGACACCTCCCTCTCCCAACTTTCCACTTCACTCCAACTCTTCCATCAGCATAAACAGACTATCCTCGATATCGGTGCCCGTGTCGGCAAAGGCAACAAGCAAATGGACCACTTTCAAATTCCTAAGCTCGAGTTGATGCACGGGGTCGTACCTAGTGTCATCGAGTCTGGAGCTGTAATCCAGTGGTCAGCAGACAGGACCGAACACACTCATATCACCGAGATCAAAGTGCCAGGTCGCTCTGGGAATAATCAAGATCACAACCCCCAGATTTGCCGATGGCTTGACCGGTCTGAGAAGCACCGGAACTTTTCCCTTGCGCTTCACCTCGTGTCCGACACGGGCCCTGCAGATACCCTTGATGATGAGGAACTTAACGGCGCTGATGACGGCGATCATCTCGATGACATCCAGCCTGCGTCCTCACCTCCAGATCTCTTCGCGCAAGCCATCCAGCTCTCTGCGAGTATCTCCCCCTCGACTCCACTCCCGCTTCGGACCTTCCACTCAGAAAGCACCGCATTCCACCTGAACCGGCACCCAGTCATCGAGTTGACCGTTGAAGAAATTGCGGTCAAGTTCAAGCTCCCGGACCTCCGCCCAGCACTTGCCGACTACATTCGGCATGCGTGCGAGCTTCGATCATCTACATTCAAGATCGGTCAACGACGATTTGCCCGCGCCAACGCTGAGCTGCCGTTCAGTCACCTCCGGGTGTGGTACTCAGCTCGCGTTCAGGTGCGATCGACTGATTCCATGGACGCAAGTGATCCTCGAAGGGTTTGCGCTGAGCCACCTTCACTCGAATGGCCATTCGGCCGGTATGACACCGTGTTACTCTCTGACGGGTCTACACCCGGACAAGGGCTCCATGGTGCGGCTTCACCTTCGGTGCTAGTGATCTCGTGCTTGAACTAATGCTGTTTGAAGGTTTTGATCTCGCCCAAATTCGGCTGATCTTTCACCCTGTTTGGTCCGTCAACATGTATCTCATCTATGCAGAACGGTTCGACATCGTTCCCCAACCAACCCACTTCGGTAGCACCACACGCGGATGTTGCCCGGACCCGGTAACCAGGATGTATGTTGTGAAGAGGTCCTCTCGGTCCAACGGCATTCGCATGGGGGATGTTGTTCCTCTCTCACAAACACGGATTGCCACCCCACTGATACCGAGGTATGGGCCCCAGGCTGACCCGAAACTGACCTCTCGCAATTGTCTCGAATTCAGCACGGAATTTTACCTGAATAGTTTTTTCGATAAGGAGCTCTACTACTTTATGTTGCAGAATGATTTGTAACTACACTCGTCTCTCGAAATCCATTCGGAATTACAGGTGGATGTTGCAGTGTGACCGATATTCAAGACCACGGCACAATTTCAACTAATAAAGCCCAACCCAACACCTCTTGGAATGGCCCGTTAAATTTTCATTCCTCAGCGGTTCAACGTTCAACGTTCAACGTTCAACGTTCAGGGTTCAATGTTTCAACGTTCAACGTTCAACGTTCAGAACGTTCAACCGTTACTATGTTTTATTCCCAGCGGTTACGGTGCACGGCCCGATCACTTTGGGGCTTTGTCGATTTTACAGTCTTGAAAAGTCTATTCGGTTATGAGCGAACTTTTGCCTACATTCACCCCCTTTGTAAGCTACTTTTCGTGTCTTAACCGACTTTTTCACTTTGTCTAAAATCCTGTTTCGCTGATGTGGGTTATCTGCACATTGCTGCATATGCCTGATTTTTTCAAACCGTGTTTCCAACCCATCTTGAGAATCTTCATGGATGGCCCCAGCACAAGCTTCAGCGGGGTAATCGACGATGAAATTGACAGTCGTAGACTGAAATTTTCCATCAGCGTCATCGCTATCCACTCGGGCACGTTTTGAACGTTGCTCATCACCATCATTGGAAGGTGGTACGTTGTTTTCCTCCAAATCTTCTGGCCGGGTGTGATTTTCAATGGGCTGCTGACGTGTGTGTTGAGAACCGGTCTGACCACTTCTAGTATGATTTAGGAGTGAATATTCTTCATCTCGACGAGCTCGGCACTCGGGTGTCTGCGAAATGTGAGATTTGAGACCTTGGAGGCTTCGTGCGACGTTAGGCTTCTTGCAATAACGGCAGGTAAACAACGCGGGGGCCATGGTAAGAGATGTGGATGACTTAGCCTATTTCAAACAGTCTACGGTTTGAGGTGTTTCCGGCACCTCTCACGTGCGTTTCCCCCCATCTCTTTTTTCCCCTCTCCCCCCTTCACCATCCACACTTTTTCTACAATGGTTGGTGCAACTCAGAAACGAAAAGAGACGGCCACCGAGCCAGCACCTGACATCCGTGCAAGCACCAGAGCAAGGACCGCTTCATCTAAACAAAGAGAAATCAGTGAGTCTTTGCTTTTTTTCCCATCATGAACACGACACATATCATGACATAAAGATGAACAGGCTGAAACCGTGGCACAGAAAGAGCTTGAGCATGTAAAGCGGCAGCTCGCCCAGCAGAAACGAAAGAATCAAAAACTTGTTGAGCTGGTCCAAGGTAATTGGCCCTCCGCTTTTGTGCTACAATCCCAGAGAACCATGACTGATATCCTTCACATCAGAATCTCACGACGATGTAGATTTAGGGTCAGGTCCAGAATCTGAAGAACTGGATGATGAGCCATCTGTTATGCAATTCTCGAACGTGGTAGGTGTTCAATGGTCCTTCAGAGTTGAAGTTACCTGTCACTCACATTACACGTTACAGATTCGTTCGAAAGGCATTGTTGAGCCACCAAAAAAGTTGAAGGCACGCAAAGCAACCAACCCACCACCACTTCACAACAGCCCCAACTATGAGCTCATGAAGGCGCCAGAACGAAACCAGTCCGCTGTCATGTAAGTTAATCTATTTACACGCCCATACTAACCGGCACCTACAAGTCCCA
>Ga0307517_10009486_pt1 | contig 13787 bp, 15 predicted proteins | sample 23_EM_MG_FD_194515 | JGI IMG/M metagenome (GOLD analysis project Ga0307517, IMG submission 194515) | Populus trichocarpa ectomycorrhiza microbial communities from riparian zone in the Pacific Northwest, United States - 23_EM | ecosystem: Host-associated > Plants > Roots > Unclassified | place...
AAAAAATAAATTAAAAAGAAAAGGGATTAAAACATTGTTTTTTACAACAGATTTAAACTCAGTTTTCACTATGCATTGTAACAGTGAAATTGTAATTTTATCTCACGCGGCATAAAAATTTACCCTAGTTGGTGATGATAGCTTTTAGTCTTTTTGTGATTCCGAGTGATGAGGATACCAAAATGTCATTGGAAATTTGAAACCATCAAAATTAGGCATGCACGCGGGGCATCATGCCCTTTTCAACTTTAAATGCATAGTTAAATTACTATAATATCTTTTAGGTTAAAAAATAGCGTTGGTCATGGGTTATTTTGTCATTTTTATTTTAGTGTTTTTTTTTAATTATTAGGTGAGATCCATAACATATTTGCACCTTAATATTTAATAAATATTAAAAAAAGATTGACATATGCATTGCACCAATGTGTGAAGGATTGTCGTGATTTTTTAACGTCAATGCCCGAAGATCAAAAGACAACTTCTGGGGCAACGATCGAATCCTTTTGACGGCCTCTTTGTGTGTGAATGGTGTGCTTGCTTTGAGCAAACCTCTATTCTGGTGCTGTAAGCTCTTTTTCCCCTCTTGTTCCTTCTCTTTTTTTACTTACCATGCATTTGAATTTGTTTAGTGATTTGTTTTTTTAATTTTATCACTGAAATTTTGTAAAGGTTTGATTTTTTTTTTAATTTTATTAATTAATCCTAATTTATCGCATGTTGTTTTTTTCACTTTAATCCTATTATGTATTTTTCACTATTTTTCAATTTCACATCTCAATTCAAATTTATGGTGCACTATATTTTCTCAATTTGATTCTTAATCTTCTGGTTTGTTTTGTTATTTTGTTAAGGTTTTTTTCTTTATGATCCCACCTTTCAATTGGTTTTTTTTTGTGCTCCTTTTAATTTATTTTTTATTTTAATTTTTATCATCAACCTTTAATATTTGATTTATTGAGAATTTTGTTTCATAATTTTTTCATATATGATGCTCCTATCCTAATGACCTATGCACAAGTTTAAAAAATTAACGCAGGTCGACATATTTTTTTTAGCTTATTTCTTTTTTCATCCTCATTATTCAACATAATTATTATTTTTAAAAAATTAGCTTTGTAATTTTTTTCAATTTCATATCAGGTTACTCCAATGTCATGGCATGGACTACGAGTTTCACGGGTTAATCCGGGTTTGGCTTGCTTTTTATTTTTCAGGTTACATATTTTTCATACTATCTTCACTTGACTTGAATTGATTTTTTTTTTTGTTAATTTCTATCCAATTTCATACCTTCAACTAATTTTTTCTTCGAGTTATTATGGATGTTATTTTATTTTAATATCATTATGATGTTATCTAATTAAAATAAAATTACTCTACTATAAGCGAACGAAACTATAACCCAGTTCTTTAGTTTTTTTTTTCTCTTTTTAAATCATGTTTACATCACCTAATCAACATTTTTTCTTAAAAAAAAAATACGAACCCGTTGGCTCAAGTCTTAGTTTTTTTCCATCCATGACTGAATGGATGAAAGATTGGCAAACAGGCAACAGCTTCCGTGGGCCACCATTTAAATATTAATTGTTGGACTGGGCTTGAAAGAAACACACACCTCCACCTCCAAAGTCCAACCACATAGTAATTATTCGACAATCCACAGCAAAACCTAGAATAGGTTTTGCATTAACCAGCATAACAAACACCCCTCGTTAAAAACCACTGAACTAATAATAAAATCCCCCTTTAAACCCTAGTGACAACAAAAAACACAAGAACCTCTCCCTCTCACCAATCTCGCATGCGCATTCTCATTTCTCTGGTTTCCTCGTCAACTCTAATCGATTTACTCTCTTTCTCTCGCCGCCTACACACCAAAATATCCCCTTTCTCAACCCTAATCCACCACAAACCTTCACCAGCCATGGCCGCCTCCGAGGACTCGCTCCGACGCGCTCTCGCCGAGAAACAATCCTCGATCGAATCTCAAGGCAACACTGTCCGCGCACTCAAAGCCTCTAATGCTGAAAAGGCTACCGTTGACGAGGCAATTGAAAAATTGAACGCGTTGAAACTAGACAAGTCCGTGATGGAGAAACAACTTCAAGCTGCCGTTAATGGTAACGGTCCTGATGGTTCTGTTAATAAGGAAGCATTCCGTCAAGCTGTGGTAAATACACTTGAACGGAGGTTGTTTTATATCCCTTCTTTTAAGATTTATCGTGGTGTCGCTGGGCTTTATGATTATGGGCCTCCTGGTTGCGCCGTCAAGTCTAATGTTCTTTCTTTTTGGCGCCAGGTAAAGATGATTGATCGCTCTGTCACTGTCTTGCTTTGATTGTTGAAAACTGAATCGACCAATGTTGGATTTTAGATTACAGCAAATAATTGCAATGCAATTAGGCCTAGAAGGTTAAATTTTGATTTGATTTTTTTTTTATTGATTTCCAAGCGAAGGTAAAACGACCCAATTGGAGTAAAAGGTTAAATGAATTAGAATATTTGGCATTTCCGTAGTGCTAACAGGAATTTCGGTGATGTTTGCCAGCATTTTGTTCTTGAGGAGAATATGTTGGAGGTTGATTGCCCATGTGTGACGCCTGAGGTTGTCCTTAAAGCATCTGGTCACGTGGATAAATTCACGGACCTTATGGTTAAGGATGAAAAAACTGGGACTTGCTATCGTGCGGATCACTTGCTTAAGGACTTTTGTAATGAGAAGATTCAGAAAGATCTTAGCATAAGTGCAGAGAAGGCTGCAGAACTGAAACATGTACTTGCTATCCTGGATGATCTCTCTGCTGAAGAGCTGGGGGCGAAGATCAAGGAGTATGGTATTACAGCACCAGACACGAAGAATCCACTTTCCGATCCTTATCCATTCAACTTGATGTTTCAAACATCAATCGGTCCTTCTGGTTTGAGCCCTGGGTGAGTGTTTTACATAAATTTGATTCTTTTTATGTAATTTCCATAATGATGATGTGCTGAATCTGCATTTTGAGTTTGCGGTATTTCAGTTTATATGCGGCATGGTAATTTGTTACTAGGTACTGAAACCATCTCCCACTTTTTCTGTTAAAGGTATATGCGCCCTGAAACAGCTCAGGGCATATTTGTTAATTTTAAGGATTTGTACTATTACAATGGGAACAAGCTCCCCTTTGCTGCTGCTCAAATTGGTCAGGCTTTCAGAAATGAGGTTTTAATTCTTTCCTTAGTCATATAATGCATGCGCAAGTTCTTTATGCAGTACTTGTTTTCAAATGCCAATAGCAATGCTGTTTTGAGCCAAGAATATTTCATAATATAGCCTTGTGTTTGTCGCAATTGTTTGTTTCACTGCTTTTGATGATGATGATGAAAGTTGTCTTGATGGTCTTGATTTCCTTGGCTGTTATGATGATTTTTCCTCACAGATCTGACTATATGCTTTCTCTCATGTATAGATTTCTCCCCGCCAAGGCCTTTTAAGAGTCCGTGAATTCACATTAGCAGAGATTGAGCACTTTGTCGATCCTGAGTACAAATCTCACCCAAAATACTCTGAAGTTGCAGATCTTGAATTCCTGATGTTCCCAAGAGAACTACAAATCTCTGCCCAGTCTGCAAAGAAAATTCAGCTTGGTGAAGCTGTTTCTAAGGTTAGTCTGGTGGTAATTTCTTTCAGTTACCATTTTGTCTTCCGCATCTACCTCTTTGTCACGATGGACCTGTTTCATCTAGGGAATTGTCAACAATGAAACTCTCGGCTATTTCATTGGGAGAGTGTATCTTTTCCTAACTCGTCTTGGTATAGACAAAGACCGATTGCGATTCCGGCAGCATCTTGCAAATGAAATGGCCCACTATGCCGCAGACTGTTGGGATGCTGAGATTGAGTCTTCATATGGTTGGATTGAGTGTGTTGGTATTGCAGATAGATCTGCATATGACTTGCATGCTCACTCGGTGAGAATCTCTCTGATACATACATGTCTAAATTTGCTTATTTATAAACTATTGTCACCTTAAACACAGCATGCATCATATGTGAAATTGTATCTGCTTGTGCTATCAAGAGACAGAACATGTACAGCAAGGAAGTGCTAATTATTTACCTGTTTTAATTTTTTAAAACTAAAAATGGTAAATAGTTATGAGCATTTTATTTCTTTGTCAGGAAAAAAGTGGAGTTCCTCTTGTAGCCCACGAAAAATTTTCAGAACCGAAGGAGGTGGAGGTAATCACACTCCCTGTCGCCAATCTATTTTTCTATTTTCTCCAAACTCTGTAATTCCTTATATTTCAACTGCTCATGGCAAACCCTTGCAATATAACCTTTAATGTTGGATATCAGAAATTGGTTATAGCACCAGTGAAGAAAGAGCTGGGGCTTGCTTTTAAGGGTAACCAAAAAAAGGTGGTTGAAGCTTTGGAGGTAAAGCTGAAATTTATCAGTGAACCTAACTATCATGAAACTATTTGTGGTTGTTCAATGTGTGATTCCCCCCCTTTGTGTTAGGCAATGAACGAAAAAGAAGCTTTGGACATGAAGGCCTCTCTGGAAACCAAAGGAGAGGTAGAATTTTATGTTTGCACTCTTGGGGAAAAGGTAACAATTAAGAAGAACATGGTGTCAATTTCAAAGGAGAAGAAGAAGGAACACCAAAGAACTTTCACGCCATCAGTAATCGAACCATCTTTTGGCATTGGGCGTATAATCTATTGTCTCTATGAGCACTCTTTCTACATGAGGCCCAGTAAAGCTGGGGATGAGCAGCTGAATGTTTTCCGTTTTCCTCCTCTTGTGGCACCTATAAAGTGCACTGTGTTTCCACTCGTCCAGAATCAGCAGTATGAGGATGTTGCCAAAATCATTTCTAAGACGTTGACTGCTGCTGGAATCTCTCATAAGATTGACATTACAGGTGAGTGTAGATAAATCATCTTGTTGTTAAGTTGTAGGCATCTTTGTGAGATTACTAAGAAATATGTTAGGTTGTAATTATTGACATGATTCAGGTTTAGGGATGTTTTGTTGAAAGAATGCATGTATGCTACGGTTCATGCATTTTATCTGCAAAAATCAAAGGTCTGAAGTGTGCCTGTTTGAAAAACAAAGAAAAAAGAAAGAAGAGGGAAAGTTTAATGAAAAAGAGCAGCATTATTTATCTATGATGCTCTTAAAAGGGATTTTTTTGTCATTGCCAAGAGTGACAACTAAACAGTACATTATTAAATGAAGGGTTGTATGTATTGCTTGATTGGATAAATTTCCATGCCAAGGTGAGACTTGGAGCCTCAGGGCAATGTTTCTGAAATGCATGATATCTCCACAACCTATGTGTTTTTTTAATTGCAAATCATGGCTTTGAATTTATTTTTGGTTTTGTCTTGTGTGTTTGGAGGGAGGGCACTGGTCACAGTAATTAGGATAATCTAAAAAAAGGTATGCAATAACACTAAAATTGCTGGGTGCTTGCATGTGCATCTTCTTATACCATTCCCAGGCATTTTGATCTTCCTTACCGTCTAAAGTGTTTGAACCTTGCTGCCATGTTGCTCTTGGACACATTTTTCTCTGTTTTGGTAGTAAGGATTCTAATATAGAGCACCAATACATTCTTAATTGTATTATGATGTCGCTTAAATTTCTGCACTGCACAATCTTGCTCTGCTTGACTGACTGTAAGAATGCTCTTCATAGGTACCTCAATCGGTAAACGATATGCAAGAACAGATGAACTGGGGGTTCCCTTTGCGATAACAGTTGATTCAATATCCTCTGTGACAATCAGGGAGAGGGATAGCAAGGATCAAATCCGTGTTGATGTGGAAGAAGCGGCACCAGTTGTGAAGTCGGTAACTGATGGACACAAGACATGGGCTGATGTGTGGGCTAATTTCCCTCATCACTCCTCTGGATCTGTAGAGGATTAGAGTCTGGGTGATCCCCTAATGTGTTAGGCATGCGACGATGCCCATGTATTGGATTTTTGGCTAATTTTCCTCACCACTCCCGTGTCTTTTGCACTACACAATGCTGCAATGTCTTGCCCTACAAATCTGACAGTTCTCTCTGCACAAAACCGATGAATTACAGAAAAATCTACTTGTGATTTGTGAACTGAATTTCTTTAGCTGTGATAGACATTGATCATCGTGTCATTTGTTTTTTAGGAATGATAAGTTGAGCTGAACCTGGTAGGTTCATTTTTTTAGGTACATACATATATACACATTGGTCTTCAGATGAATATCCTTTTGTCCGCTTGTGTGCTCATCCATTTAAAATAAGACAGAACCACTAGCGACACCGATTAGTAAAGTAGGGGGATGAGAAGAAAATTAAAGGTACATACGGGTGATGAACAGTTAAACAAGAAGAGTTTAGTTATAATGTGATGGGTTAAAGCTCTAAAATATACTTGTATTATATCAATTTGGTTCATTATATTCTTGTGATTTTTTTGGCTTGTTATGTTTTGCAAAATGTTTGGGTTATTAAAGCTCAAAAAACTTTTTTATCAAATCACCTTTTTTCCTTTTTCTTACTCTTTCCTTTTATCTTCTTTTCGAGTTCCCAGTTAATCACGTCTTATAGCTGAGAACTGATTTTTTCAGTTAGCTATTGTGTCCACATGAGGTATATAGCCACTGCAACAACACCCTTGTGGAATACGGTGATCAGATAATCCTCGTAATAGTAGTGATCTTAGATTCTTAATGTTTTAAGAACACTTGCCCGCAATGATGTTCAGGCTTTGGCTTTTTGTCAACTCGTGTTGCGTTTACTCCATGTTTTGCTCGACCTGCCCCTCCACCTTTCAAGTCTCTTCCTGCCCAGGTTTCTGCTTTATCGTTTTGAAATCTACTTCACTATTCTCCATTGCTTATTGGATTCAAATGGCAGGAAATGGTGGATTTTCTTGTTGATGTATGGAAACAGGGAGGCTTGTGTGATTGGATAAACAGGGAGAGATTTTAATGAATCCTCTTCCATTCGTCTTGGTCTGGATACAGTTCCTTTGTGCAAATAGATTTACTGGTGCTTGCCCTTTTCTTCCTTATTGCCAGGCCTTTTGGATGACCAGACAAAAAAACGGTGTTACTTTAATTTGGTATTTTCCATTATACTCGTCTTCATCTCTGAATTGCCACACTCACCATTGATTGTGAAGGCTTGTTTGCGGGTCCATCAAGTTTTCTTAATGACTCCAATGAAAGTGCTCATGCATGCATGCAACTTTGCATGAAGCTATAGCAATCCTCGCTGCAACCGCATGCCACAGGAAAAAAGTTGAATCGTTTTTGCACGTATATATCTAAAATGAAATAAAGTTCCTATGTCTGTTGATCTTTGCTGTTAATTTTCGATGATCCTTCTAGTTCCAGGTTTATGACTTGCCCTTGTTGCGAGGAGGCTCCTCTTAGAGAGAGATTAACGACCCCATGAGTTTACAAAGTGTGGCGAAATGATTTGAGTTGGAGATCGCATCACGCTAAAAATTGCAATTATCTGTGTATGATTGCTCCTTGTATTAAAGAGATGAAGGAGAAAAAAATAAAAAATAAGGAGATTTGAAGGAAAGAAAGAAAAAATACACGCGTTGTAATTAAATTAGTTATAACTAGTCTTATCACTAGCATTTCATTGCATTACGAGTAGAATCCAGGTTATTTTCGAAACATGATAAAAGAATATATTAATGACGTGGATGCATTTTAAAATCTCATGATTTTTTTAAAAATTTAAAAATATAGATATGTTGTTTATATTTCGGGTAGAATTTCAAATCAATTTCTTTTATGAAAAAATAACTATGTTTTCATGTATTATAATTTATTTAATTGAGAAGCCAAAATAAATTGTTTATACTTAGTAAAATAAAATAAGATATGCATGAATTGATGAATTATAAAAGAGTTGTTAATACTAATTAAATTTCAAAGTGAAAAGATGTAGAAATAAAAGATAAATACACATAAAAGTATTTACATTGACCATCCTTTTATTTTAAATATTTTATTTTATTTTATTTTAGTGGCTCAATATTGTTGTTAATAACAAATGATTTATATTTTTTATAAAATCTTTAAGCAAATAAAGCTGATTCATATAAAAATAAAAATAAAAGGAGAAAAATTCTATAGAAATCAAACTAATATTTTCAAAGTATGGTGTCTTAAAAAAAGTAAAAAGTTTAATTATTATTTAAAAAAAAATTTTAATTTTTTTACAAAATAAAAGAGGATATAAATCAATATTTAAATAGAAACAACTAATAAAAAATTTTAAAACAAAATTTTTTAAAAAACCATGTGTTAATGGGCCAGACCCATACTCCTAGCTTTCATAAAAAAACCTAAAATTATGCCTGTAATTTTTTTTTACAAGGAAAGGACGATGCGTTGGGATCCATGTTTTTTGACAGTCAAAATCTAATTTTTAACTTGTTTATACCTGAAAATACATTTAAAAATCAATATAAAATCTTAAAAACTTCAAAACATCATAAAATCATATTAAAAACAAAAATCAATCAAATAAAAAAACTAAAAGAACCTGATCAACTTTTCTCACCTTATTTATGATGAAAAAACATATTTATTGTACTCCTTTTTAGAAGAGAAACTTATTGACACAAATATTATTTTTTTTTGTATATCGAAATGTGACCAACTGAAAACTCTCTCTTTTCTTTATCAATTTTCAACAATATTATTTATTATCTCTTAAATTTAGGGTCTGAAAAGTAAATAAAATGATTTTTTAAATCAAAATTAAAATTCTAAGAATTTTAAAATTAACTACTCATTTTTCTATTTTTCTTTTGTATTTATACTATTATCTTAAATTTTATTTTGTGAGATTAGATAAATATAGTTAGAGGATATTGTTTTTTGAAAAAAAAATGAAAAATGAAAAATGAAAAGGAAAAAAAGTGGGGTAGCAACTTCCCTATTTATATAAATAGTCCACGCCAATTATGTTAGTTGTATTAGTAATTTCTTATATAAAAAATCATAAATATGTTATAAAATGATATAATAAGATTTTTAAAAATTATAATAATACGACTATTTTAATAATAAAAAAGCACGCGTCATAATTCACAAATAAAATGAAATAAAAAGAAGAAACCAAAGCAACGATGTCGTTTTAACGAAATGACCAGGCAATGAACGACTCCTCGCTGTAGCTGTGAATTAACATTTGTCAAAAAAAGAAAAAGAGAGAGAGAGAGAGAAATCCAACCTATAAACCTCTCTCCCAATCTCCCTGTCTCTCTCTGCCCCCCCCTATTTGTAGACTCCAGAGAAAATAAACCCAAGGCTAAAAGCAAAGAGGAAGAGAAGAATAATACGAAGAAGATGCTAAGAGTAGCAGGGAGGAGGCTCTCATCTTTACCATGGAGGTGCTCGCAGACGACCTCCGCCTTCGTTTCTCAAAACAGTCCTTTCCTCAGCGATGGTCGTGATTCTGCCGCCTCTTCCAGATCCATCCTCTCCCCTTATCATTTATCCTTCACTCCAGATCTAATCAGAGGTCACCTCTTTCTTTCCTCAGATTTAGACCTCGCCTCTTCCTGTTTTTGATTCCTCGCGCTTGATTCTGTTTTGTTCTATTATTAATTTGTAACATGTTTATTCGATGACCGAGGAGATTTTTAAATTGAAAGAGATGAATATAAAGGTTTTTACCCTACTTTTTTGAATAAAATATCTTTATTATTTCGTTGTCTTCAATTAAATGTAAAATTGCTGGAAGCAACTGTGAAAATTCTTTTTTTTTTTTGGTGTTACTACGCGAGCATACCTTGATTGTTGGATGTCCCATTACCAAATTTAGTGTTTTGTGTTTGGTATGACTTGGAGTGAATTGAAAATCTCTGATGAATGTGTCATGGAATTTTATATTTTTCTTTTACTTTTTATTGGGATTTATTGAGAATTTTGAGAATGAATATCTGTTCAAATATTTAGTTTTTTGTAGTTGCAAGCCACACTTTTGGTAATTGGCGTGCATAACAAAGCTTAGTAGAAAAAATTAAGAATTCGTTAAGTGTTATATTCATTGATGCCCAGTCTCAAAGCTCAAAACCTGAATCAAATAGTGTAAATACTCATTTGGAGGAAGGCCTGTGCTGCTTCTTCTATTTTTTGCTCTTATAATCATTGGTGCATCGAGCAGCTGCAGTTGATAACTGCTGGGACATTGTTTTGGTAGCTCTAATGAAGTACATTCTGATAAATATATTTTGGGAGTTATCATGTCTATGATCTGTGTTGTTGGTGTAACAAGGCACCAATGGAATGGCAGGCTAGGTATCCATATATCTGTGTTGTGTGTGTAAGCATTCACTGCTACTAATAACAGATAAGAAAATAAAAAATTCATCTAGAGAAGTAGAAACAGGGGATGGGGGTGTCAGGTAGCGGATTCTTACTTGGTTAATGTGCTACAAGTGCCTTTTATTTACCCTATATTTCCTTTGCTTCTCAACCGATAGTTTTTTGAATGGAAAGATCTTACCCTTCTTACATCAATGGCAATGTCTTTACAAGCTTGATGCCCATTGTTTCTTGTTATTTGATGTTGTTTGTCTAAAATTCGGCGGTTTGTAATGAATTTGCTAATGGCTTATAACTATTACAGGTTTTTCTTCTGGAGCCCTTACTCCAGGACAGGATATGGGTATCATCTCAGATCTCCCGGCTACTGTAGCAGCTGTGAAGAACCCTACCTCAAAAATTGTCTATGACGAGCACAATCATGAGCGTTATCCACCGGGTGACCCCAGCAAGCGTGCCTTTGCCTATTTTGTCTTAACTGGTGGCAGGTTTGTGTATGCCTCCTTAATTCGTCTTTTGGTCCTCAAGTTTGTTCTGAGCATGTCTGCTAGCAAAGATGTCCTTGCCATGGCCTCCCTTGAGGTTGATCTCTCTAGCATCGAGCCTGGCTCTACTGTTACAGTCAAGTGGCGTGGAAAGCCAGTTTTTATCAGAAGACGAACTGAAGATGATATCAAGCTGGCTAACAGTGTTGATGTTGCATCCCTTCGCGACCCACAGGAGGATGCTGCCAGGGTTAAGGACCCAGAATGGCTTGTGGTGGTAGGGGTCTGCACCCACCTGGGGTGCATTCCATTACCCAATGCTGGTGACTTTGGTGGTTGGTTTTGCCCATGCCATGGCTCACACTATGACATCTCTGGCAGGATTCGCAAGGGTCCAGCGCCCTTTAATTTAGAGGTCCCCACTTACAGTTTCTTGGAGGAGAACAAGTTACTCGTTGGGTGAGAAAAGCTACTCATTGGGTGAGAAATTCGGCGGGAATTCTTTTATAATAGATATTGTTGTGACATTTTTGCAAATTTGTTTTGTTTTACTGTTGGCATTTTCATTTAATGCTATCAATTCGGATTGTGTATCTGCTGCATTCAATTGGCGGGGCATTGTTTTGCTGAATAATACACCTGGATATTTGTTGGGGAATTTTCAGTGTAGCTGTACTTGGAATTCATTCTACCAAATAATCAGAACTTGGGATTGTTGATGTCCTATTAGCTGTTAAGATATCTCCCTATGGACACTTCTCAAGCTAGCTGCAGTTAGAAAGATGCCATCTGCATTTGAATTATGGTTGCTGAACATGCCTGAAACATCCTGCTCTTGGAGGAATAAACGTGCAGGGCTTACCACCGTTCTGAAAACACAGGGAGGAATTTGGGTGCCAAAAACTACATGGATTCTATATGGGTACTTAATTTTAACACCGTCATGCTGTCCTGCTTGGAGAAGAAACTCGCATCGATAATAATTAGTGTCTGCTGGGAATCACCGATTTAGTTAATATTTTAAAAGCTAATATCACAAGTCCATGTGTGTGGTTGATAACCTAAATTTGAATCGGTGGCTCCTATTGCATTAAATAATGTCATTATCATATCAAGTGGCTGATCGATACCGCCAGTTCGTTCTAAAGTTTCACCGGCAAATGGATTGAAAAATCATCCGTCAGAATTTCCAGTTATTATTGTGGATTTATTTATTTTAATCTGCTATGCAGGCAATTTAAGAGGTCATATAGGCTATAGCATCATCCAATTCCGGAAAAAAAAGAAAAAGAAAAGAGTTTATATAACATAAAAGTAACGCAGATAAACATTGCTCTCGTGTCCAATTCTCAAATGTACAGAAGAAATAGGTTATCTTGTCTACTCCTCAATGCCTACAAGTTGTAGAGCTGAGAACCGAAACTAAGCGAGTAATACAAGTAATAAATCAACTAGTTAGTTAGTCGTCTTGGATAGGAACTAAAGATAGTTTGCCTCCGTAAACATCTGGGAGCTGGCTCTCATCAATGTCCTCAAGCAGAGTGGATTTCAGTTTTTTGTTCTCAACAAAGATTATCTGCAGAAAGTTCAGAGGAAAAGAGATGGATTCAGGCAAACAATAGACAGACAACGACTGCCAACCTACATACATGGCTCGCAGTGTAAATCCAAAGTTCTGTAGATCATAACCAAACATCAAAAGATTCTGGAATTTCTGGCATTTTGTGGTTTTGGCAATGCTGAAACTTGAGATAGACAGCACTCAAACATTGATTTTTGAACACTCAGAATCGATTGTGTATTCCTTGAATTATAAACCACACTACAGCACAAAATAACGATAATAAAATAAAAAAAATGACTCCGTCTTTTTGAAATGGTTTCAGGTAAAAAAGTTGGATGGTTTCCCATGGTACATTTTCATTAAGTAAAGTTCCAGGCACCATCCAGATCTCTTCTTACTCTTTAATTTTTGGATTTGTGGAAAGTTTCAAGAAAATATAAAGCTAGTGGAACTGTTTCCATAAAGTCCACCCGTTTGCTGGTCCAATCAAAACATAGAAAAATGCGTATTTAGCAAGGAAAGAGATTCTGTACCTTGTTTTTGGTTTTTCTGTCAATAAACGGGGAAACAACCTTCCATGCAGTCATAAAAATGTAAGGCACATGAACTATGAACAATTTGCCTAACCTCTCTGGGTAGCAATCCTGTAAAAAACACATTCAGGCTGCTGATATAAGCATCTCAGCCACAGCAACAATTTAGTACAACTACACTGCTGGTGTATCTTATGTTCACCTAAATGCTTTTTTTTTTAAAGATGCATAAGAGCGAGTGAGATATGATCAGCATGACTCTTTAGTCCGCAAACACAACAAATTGAAAATTGCTATATGGGAATATTGCATGGTGGGACATCAAACCTGCAATATCGATAATGCTGCTAGATACCCACGGATATCACTATTGGAGTATCCCCACCCTTTAAGATCTGCAATGGACACAAACTTTTCCTCTCCAGCTGGCATTCTGAAAAAACCAAGACGTTGCACAAGCATGATTGGCTTGCTTAAACCAACGATGAATAACAAAATCAACCTTGTTCTTTGAAACTTTTGAGCTCGAAAGAGAATTCTTAGATTGGATTCTATTAGAAATTGCCTTTTCAAAACGTATAGTGCTTGAACATATACCCAGCTATCTTGCTCAAAATACACGGTTAGTTTTGTTGTAGGAGAGTCACATGGAATGAGATTGACTTAATAGGATATTGGCATCATACTATACTGATATTGTAACTCAAATAGAATAACCATGCCCTTTTCTGCAAATATAATTTTCCATGATAGAAAAAAAGCATTGGAGATGAATAATTGTGACTGATAGAATTACATGGCACATATTCTCTCGAGAGTGTAGACAACAAAACCTGCAAGGATAAGAAACTTTCCAAGTTAGTT
>Ga0307517_10009487_pt1 | contig 13787 bp, 3 predicted proteins | sample 23_EM_MG_FD_194515 | JGI IMG/M metagenome (GOLD analysis project Ga0307517, IMG submission 194515) | Populus trichocarpa ectomycorrhiza microbial communities from riparian zone in the Pacific Northwest, United States - 23_EM | ecosystem: Host-associated > Plants > Roots > Unclassified | place...
TGCATTAAGTAATAAATAATTTAACCTTAAAGATAAATGGTTGAATCTATAACAATAATATTTATTTTTTTTCTCAAAAGTTTATCAAAAATAATATTTATTCAATAAAATTTCATGATAATATTTTTTTAAAAAAAATATTAAGATGACGACATATTTGATAGACTTAGACTTCACTACTTAACTAATCACACCTATGACTTAAGACATTGATTCTATTGGATTTGATAACTTTGTTTTTAAACTATTTTTCACTTAATTATACAATAACAAAAATAAACGCTCACAAAATTAAGTATAAACCAAGTTTCAGAATGTTTGTTTGAGATTGTAATAACCTTATAAAAAACAAATAAAAAAAATTATGAAGAACAATTCAAAATCTAGTTAAACATTTAAGGATTAAATTAAAAAAACTAAAAAAAACTCAATACAAACTCAATGTTGAACAATAAAATTAAAAAAAAACTTTAAAAAATAACAAAATGAAAGAAAGAAAAAAGAGTGGAAAAAATTAAAATAAAATAAAAAGGGAAGCGGGTGAGTTAAAACCTCAAGTATTTTATTGTATAATATAACAATTGTGTTACTTCTTAGCTCGAATAAAAAAACTCTTGAAGGTAAAAAAATATTTAATTAGGCAACAAGAAACTATTTGACATTATTATTAAACCAAGTCCAACGGGTCAGTTTTGAAACCTCTTAACACGTCTCCTTACATAGCATGAGTTCAAAATTAAACCACGTGAAATTTGCTTAGGCGTGATCCATAAGATTTGAAGGATCCAAAGACAACACAGACAACCGGTAAAAAGCTTGGTTGGCTTTTAAAGATAATAATTCAAGATTATCTTTTTAAAAAATATTGAGATAATAACATATTAAATTAACTTGAACTTCACGGCTTAACCCACCAGGTTCTGTAAGGGATAAAACTGAGAAAAAAAAAACAAAAAGGAAATATAAAAGAGAAGAGGGAGATGTAAAAAAAAGAGAGATAGAAAAAAAAAAGAGGGTGTTGCACCCTGAGTTTTTCAAGAATTGTAAGGTAATCTCTATTAAAATCTCAGGCAATAACTTAACTTTGATACTTAAGAATACAAATAATTTATGGCTGGCTGAATCATACTTAATAATTGAGACTACAATACAAAGAATATTTCGCTATCTGCACCAAACCCAAAATGTTTTTGCAGCAAATAAAAGATACTGGAACACATAATTCCAACTTCATCAACACGTTAATACACATGGGGCTACAAACGAGTCAGAGTGAGCAGGTGGAGGGTCCTGAATAAATAGGTCGGGCGTGGTACAGGAGGAGGAGATAGTGGTGGTGGCAGCAATTGTGTGGCCCAACCATGGCGGCAAATTTAAGGGAGAGGAACTAGGAAGTCGGTATTGGGGGAAGGGACCACGGTGTACCAAAAAATGGGGTCTCTTTCAATAAAGATTGTCGAGTATCCTTTTCTTTTAAGCAGGTTTCATGACTCGAGGCTGGGCTATTGGTTACAAAGGGAAGGGACAATAGAGAGAAGAGGACGACGACACGGTTAGTGTCGGTTTTCGACAGTTTTGCCACGTTAGGAACACGTGCTTCTCTCTTCTTTGTTGGTTAGACGTGGACCCCGGTTGCCGTTGCTCGACGGTTGACCGTTCTTATTTGTGTGCCGACAAATCTGCGCTCTTTAATATTTTATTGCAATTTTGTTGATCTTAAGGAATCTCGGAATCTCAAACGCGAAGGGGAAAGAAACCAAAGAAATTAAATGTCTTCGACACTTGATGTAATGGTAGTTGGGATTATACATGCTCCTTCTTACACTTGTCTGATACCATAGTTGTGCTCTGAAAAAAATCAACAATTATTTTTTATCATTTATTATATAATATTTTTGAAATCATTCTTAATTTGTAAATTATTTTAGAAATCAAGCTGGCTTTGATTTTTCTATAAACATGAAGTCAGAAATTAGAAAAATAAACTTATTATAAAAATGAAGTTCAATAATTGAAAAATAACCAATGGCAATCCTAAAACATAATAAAACATCTTTTATATGACATGATCAAAAGAGAATATCAATATTCAGCTATTAAATTAATCTATAACATTTTATTTTTTTTGCATATAATAACCTTGAACACTTGAATTTTTAGAATGCTAAAATATATCCACATTTCTTGAAAATAATCATACTGATGATGTTCCAAAAAATTCAAATAACTTAGGAGCAAGGTTTGTTTGCTGCATAATTAACTAATCTCCTGGTTTTAGTAATTTAATCCATTTTTATAGTCAAAGTGGCTAGTAGCTTGTATCCAGTGTTTGATAGGTCAAGGTGGTTGCTGACCGATACCTATAAAGGGTTCTCTTTTATAGATTTGAAGACTCTCGAATATTTAATTATATTTATAGAGAGAGAAAGTGAAATAATATTTTAAAAAGATAGATTATAAAAATATGAATGCTAAAAATATTAAGAATAAAAAGATTGTGAACTTAGAACTTGAAGGATCCATAAAGTATTTATAGTCAATGGATTTTTTTTTTTGTGGAGATGAAGGGTTGTAGTATCATTTTTGCCCTAATAGTTTTTAATTAGAGATAAATATTCTTTACTTATGCATTAATGAGGGATAGATATGGTAGGTCATTGAAAGATTTTTTATATACATAGAGGTGTAGCGAGAGTAGGATACAAAATACAGCTGAGCTCATAAAAATTGAGCTCTTCCTCTTAGTTGAATCTAAGGGAGCTGGACGTTTTCCTTGGTTGTGCCCAATGCAACTGGGGCTGTCCCTTGACTGTGCCCAAGAGAGTTGGGCCGATCTTTTGATTAAACTTAATTATATTGGGTTTGACAACTTGCGAAACTCATATTGGTTTTGGTTCAACATGTGACTGAATTTAAATGAATTGGATCTGAGAAGTTGTCATATTAATATTACCTTATATTTAGCACATACTAAATCTAAAAATATGAGTGTTGAGCTTGATAGAGTGATATATCTAGTGTTAGCGTTTGACCACATAGTCGAGGAGCCAAGGGGTCACATGGCCGCACGAGAATAGAGTCATTATTGGACACCCAAAATAATAATTTCCAATTAATCATTAACCCTTTAGGATTAAATATAATTATTCAAAAAAATTAGTCATGATAGTCTAAAGAAAATGATAGACACAGACACGTTGTTGGTTCTTTGTGGATATTAAAGAAAAAGAAAAAGAAAGAAACGCAAATTGTTTTTTCAAAAACACCATAGTTTGTAATGACTATTCTATACATGAACAAGACCGTCAAACCCCAGTACTCAATCTGACAACAAGCACAAGCTCTCTCACTGCCACGTCGCATGGGATCATCAAAAGAAACTAGTAAGAAACAGGACAACCGGTTTGATTAGGTCAAGTGAAGATTTCGTGCACCCGTTGGTTCAGTGCCGACACCTCCCGCGATTGGCTCGTCTTCTTCTAACTTTTTTTTTTTTCCCATCTGTACTTTCCACTGAAAGAAAGGAATTGAGACGGCAAAAAATACACTGTCTAGAACACTAACAAAAATTATAGACTTCGTGGGTGTTTGTTTACGTGGTGGAACTTACTTTTTACAGTATTTTATTTTTCAACATTTTTTGAAGATTTTTTAATTATTTTGATTTGTTAATATTAAAAATAAATTAAAAAATATTTTAATATATTCTCAATTATACTCAACCAGAGACAAAGTTTAATTTGAAACGGTATCAATAAATTATGTTATCCTGTTTATCGTGTACACGTTGCGTCACAAAGTTAATTCATAAACAGCTTTTATGACTTAATTTGTCACAAAGGATGGTTCAGCCCAAAGATTTATAAAATATGAGATCGAAGAAAATACACTTGTCTTGTCGTATTTTTTCCACGTGGAAAGAGAGATGGCGTGCTATCTATCCACTTTCTAGGAACACCAAATTAATCAAGCTACGTCCCACCTAAAAAGAATTAAGCTCTTTTAATACCTGTCTGTGATATATTAATACATACTTATCATTATTAATTAATTGCGTAGCCATAAACTTGATTAGTTATGGATTTCCTTTCTTTTTATCATGTTTTGATTAATTTGTCAATTCATCAAATGACCGACTTCTCGATATCCGGTACTGGCCGTTTTCATTTTTCCTTGCAAGCTATAAAATGGTCCTGCATGCGTCCAATTAGCTAGGTTCAGGGAATTCCAGGGTTCCTAGAGGAATAGGAGCACTCCCTCAATTTAAGGTGTTCGAAGCCCTAAAGTCAAGGCATGTATTCTGGAAATGGGAGAAATTAAGTTCCCTGCAAATGGTCTTCCATCAATCCAAGATATATTCAATTATATTTCTAGTTCACGGGTTTGCCTCTTCATGATTATAAACGTAGTCATGAATTGCTTAAAAAGTGGGGAGCAAAAGGCAGACTCCAGTTTCCCTTCGAGCCTTTTGAATCATAAAAGTAAATTAATATATGCAGTGGAAAAAAGGGACTCGATCTATATCAATTCTTTATATATATATATATATATATTCATGGACGCTAGTTGTGCCAATTAGTATATATTTTGGTAATTAATGAAAGGAGAAGACTTGAGGTGTTTCAGAAGGACGATCATCCGATGGTGATTAGCGTGGTTCCTCGTCAGCAAAAGCGCAGCCTACATAAAAGTCTTCGCTGCCTGCCTTTGAACTTAGCGCATGCCGTGCTTGACATGTTTTCCAAAATGTGCTTAATTTTCTCACCACGTACCATCCTGACCTAACCATCGCATTACTATTTGGCTAATATTGAAAAGGATTTGCAAGTGGATAATGTCAGGAGCACTAATAACATGGAATGAGGAAGATGGCATTAATTCCTCGCCCTAATTATTCGCGGCAAGTCTGGAAGTATCGGGCTTTTTCTCTCAGCTAACTAACGGATCAAAGCATCGTGAAAGGGCTCAAACTCCCTGATTCTACAGTACACTAGCTGGATATTGTCGAGTTTATGTAGAAGATGTTTGCTCTAATGATATAATTAAGTTAAATCTACTCTCAATATGCATAGATGTAACGTCATCTTAATGCGATATTTTTTCAGATATTTTTTAATATTAGTATATCAAAATCATAAAAATATTTTATATATAGATGCAACGTCATCTTAATTGAGTACATATGGTGGAAAGAGCGATTGAGCGTGAAATGGAACTTTCCAACAACTGCACCTAATCCTATCCCCCACACTTGAAGATTTTAGGGCCTTACATAGACAAAGGCCATGTGGGTTTTGATGCCCTCACGTCGCTCCTTTAATTTCATCTCATTTATTACTTTACCATTCTCTTACAAGCTCTACCTGTTACCTGTGATGATAGGCTGACAGTCCAAAATAAACATTTCAATCCTAATAAATAATCTCAAAACCTTGTTATGTGAACCACGCAGGCACATTTTTTATTTATTTATTTATTTATTTACAATAAAGTAATATTATACATTTTACATCCATGATCCATATATTATATGTATATATTTGAAACGATTCTATCACCTTATTTATGCTAGAAGTTTAAATTCGACACATATTAATAAGCCATCTCACCAAAAACACATAGGAATATTTAAACTTAAGTTCAAAATTGGATGAATCTTCTCCTTACCATCTCAACAAATGAACATAATTAACAACCTCCCAAGTAACAACCTATATGCATTTGATTTTGCATTTCAAAAATATTTTTGAAAAGAAAAATATATTTTATATATTTTTTGGTATTTTCTGATCATTTTGATGTACTGATATCAATAAATAAATTTTTAAAAAGTAAAAAAAATATTATTTCAATGTATTTCCAAATAATTTTTTTTAAAAAGCTATCATTTCATAATACCAAACGGGCTCTCGAGCGTTAATGCGTACGTTGTTCATATACAATCATATATCTATGTTTGATGCTAAGGAGGTGTTTGGAGTTTGGTAATGGTTGCTTTTTAAAGTGTTTTTTGTTTAGGAATGTATCAAAATAATATTTTTTAATTTTTAAAAAATATTTTTAATATTAGTACATCAAAATGATATGAAAACACAAAAAATATATAAAAAATAAAATAAATTTAATTTTTTTGAAACACTTTTAAAATATAAAAACAAATACGTCCTGATTAGTGTAATTCTATAGTTCGGTGAGACACAACTAGTAGTTGCGGGTTGAAAATGCTTTTCGTCTTGCTCGTAGTACGTATTTTGTAGGGTTAAGGCTCCCGTGAGCGTGAAACTTGTTTATAAAATCTTAACAAAGTCGGGGAATGCAGGCAGGGACTTAAAAAATGGTCGGATGCAGGTTTTGTTTGAGCTTAGGCCCTAATGACCAGTTCCTAAAAAAGGAATATTTTGTATTTTGTTCGTTGGATAAATTAAGGGTGTTAGGCTATAGCCTGTCCTTACCTGAGGCCTTGGTTTCCATGGCAACAGACACACAGGTAAGAGATAACAGCAGCGTGCATGTGACAGAAAAACAACAAAAGAAAAGGTGACATAGATCACATGAACGATCTTCTTTTTCTCTTGAACGTACATAAATGTCATGCTTGAATCTTAAATGTAGTGGTTGCGTTTGCCTTAGAGTGTTTTTCTCTTAGAGCGTTTAGTTTGAAATATACACGCCGTGAAGGAGAGGAGGAAAGGGAGAGGACATTCTCCATGCCTAATCGGAGGAGGGCCTTGGAAGCTCCCTTTTGCTATATGCGAGCCTGGCGCTCTGAAGGGCATGTGAGATGACATGTGTTTGCCTGCCTAAATGGGTCAGTCCCGACACAAACTTATGTGGCCATGACTCACGAGGTCAGTTAATTTTGATGTTGACTGCACAGTCATAAGCGTGTCTGGTATTGCAATTATTTTAATGTCAGAAAGTTATTTCAATTTTAAATTTTAAATTTTAAATCATTCATTAAAATTCCAAAATATAATTCTGTATTTCGTACAGCATATAAAAGTAAAATCAGGAGGCGTGTGCGTCTATCTCTGGACACTGATTTTCTGATAAAACTTGGATAAAACGTCCCTAATCAGCAAATCAAACCTCGTTTTAGCTTGAAATAAATACATGGCGACCTTGAATTTGTAACTGAAGAACGTGTATTCATTAGTTTATCGTCTTCAATCAAGGAAACGCTAACCTAACTCCTTCCCCTTTCTTGGTTTACAAGATAATTTAAAAAAATATATCAAATTAACACATAATTAAAAGTTAAAAAAATATAAATCGAAACAATCTCCAGTTTCCACTCATTATTCTAGGGGTGTGCACATGCACGCGGGCTCGTGCGGCTGATAGACAAACAGAGAGGAGGAGAGGGTCAGCCACGAGAGGCGAAAGGCAGGTACCCCATGTGATGAAAAGGCTCCCCACCCCCCGCTCCCGGTAGTTATGGCAGTTAAGTGTCACCAAATGCCATGATAAAACCAAGACCACATACAAGGGTCCCTCGCTAATGACATGAGCTACTGTTTTCTCCGTGACAACCTTGTTTGATATTGTATTTCAAATATAAATGAATTAAAATTTATTTTTTTTATATTTTTGTATTGTTTTAACGTGTTAATATCAAAAATAAATTTAAAAAAATAAAAAAAAATTATTTTGATTTATTTCTAAACAAAAAACATTTTAAAAATCAATCACTAACACATTCCTAACCCAACATCTCATAAATCCAAAAACAATCTAATTTATAATTTAAATTATTACTAGATAAAATCTCATAATATAATTTATATTATTATAACATAGTACATAGGGTCTACCCATCGTTCTCTTAGAAACCACACACTCTTCAAACGTTAATGGGCACGACACGTTTTATATTTCATGCCATTACAATTTCGAAACCAACAAATTTCATTTATTGATGATGAAGGAACCAAATCCCAAATGGCTTTTGTTTCAGATTCTAAATTATTAATATTATTATTACAACAAGGATCGATGGATGTTCAAACTAAAATAGAACCAAACTCACGTCTCATTATATAATTGGTCTTTAAGAGATAGAGGCAGCCCGCCCTTGTGGCATTATTGGACCAGGGACCCAAGTCTTGAACCGACCATTCAATGACTGGTAATAATCAGCTCCCTTAGTAGTTAAGGATTCTCAATCAATTTAGGACGACATCAGCCAGTCAAGGCGTCCCTCTGCGGTCTTAATTAAGGAGTAAATGTTTGCTTTAACAAATCTAGAGATCAGGTGGGGTCCAGCACCAAATCCGATTGCCTTGTCGTAAAAGGTTTCAAGTTTATAAAAATACTGAAAGATACTTTCAACGCCCTAAAGTTGGCAGTTAGGATTAGGTAACTTATTTTATTATTTTTGTTTTGTTTCCCTCCAGAGAAGGGATATTCATAGAATTTTATTGTTTTTGGGCAAAAGCTTTTGCATAGGCCAAAAGCCTTTCATGCGCTGTGCCTCTAATGACAGGTCGATGGGTGTAGTAAGCATGTTTGGAGTGGCCAAGATTGTTTTTTTTAAGGTATTAATTGTCTGTTATGTTTGTTGTAGAGTTAAAAGTAATATATTTATAAATAATAATTTTTATAATTTTTTTAAGATTTTTTGTTGATTTAATGTTTCTCGCGTATAACAAAATATTTTTTTATTTTTTCAACGTGGGATAATATCTAATCCAAATATTAGCCTTTCACTATCTGGGTGTCAAAAAAAGACCCAGCATTTACCACACATTTTCAATGGGGAGGAACACATGCCTGCTGATTGTTGAAGAATCTACAATCCTCACGTAGAGACGACAGAGAGCAACAAGATAATATCGCCAAAAGAAAAAAAAGAAGAAGATGGAAAGAGGATTCTGGATAATTTCCATTGACATCAAGTTATGAGGTCACCTTCACGGGAAGGAAGAAAGCACATGATCTATCAACCTTGTAGCCCAACGGGTATACAGGTGGCGGGATTGGAGCTACTGTCAGCCCACAGGGCGGATTTATAGAGTTTACATGGGCCGATTCAAGCCTGCCCGATAAGTGTAGCTTCGAATCCACTGCCTCTATCTAAGCTCTTAACAGTTTTATCAAAACATGGGCCGATTCAGGCCTGACCTGATTTAAGGCCCAGTGATTGCCTGATCAACCCATGTGTCAAACAAAACGATGTCGTTCTAGTTTATATATATATATAATTTCTTGAATTGACCTGGACAGGAGTTTCTCCCGAGTGTAACCAAGTAAAGTGTAAGACTCCATCCTTCTGGAAACACAAAGCAAAATCATCTCATGCATTATGTTTGAGTTTACAGAAAACTAAAAGCTCCCTCTGTAAATTTGGATAGCAGTAAGGTGATGGCCAAAATCAAGTAGAGTCAGAGAAAGGAATCTCGGGATACTTGCAGCAGATGAAAATCTTTTCATGAGCAACATCCCTCCTCTACGAAAATCCTATTTTATCCACAAACTAATGTACAAAGAAACCAGTGCCAAAGTCTCTATTCAGGCCTGTTCCCTTTGTTTCTAGGATAGACGGGAGTAATTTGTTACAAGAAAAACATTGATGTTTCTACTGATAGGAGAGCATGCATTGATATGAACATCTAACCTGTGATGAACTTGCATTTATAACAAGAGTCTGTTACAACTTATATTTCTGCAATCCATACGTCGTCCAAAGGAGGGCAGCAGACATTCTATGAATTATAGGATTGTAACTCTAACTGTAACCTCCTTAACCTTAGAATGGCAGTTTACAAATCAAGAAGGCCAACAGATAATACTGCTTACCTGTTGGTTACCAAACTGAGTGCGCCAACTTAACTGAGTGCGCCATCGAGATCAGATCACCAACAAGAACAAAAGTCCCACCACATTTATGCTCTGAAAAGTCTGAAGCTTCTGAAGCTGGAAATGAATTTCTTCCTGGTTTCATGCATTCTGGACCATAAGGGCTTGCATAGGTGATAGGTGATCTCCACCCATACAGACCCTGGTAGTGGAACAGGGCTTAAGCAGTAGTCCCCCTAAAGACGATGCCAAAAACGAATGAAGTTGCGGCTAAAAGTAAATCACTACATTTTCTTTCAAAATAATTGTTAAACAAAGGCAATAGCCTTGTTGAATTTTGCACCACACAATGGCCATTAAGAAAAAAAGATAACAAATAAGAAAATCCAGCTAAAGGTAGAAGAAATTATGGCATTGAGGCTTGACCTCAAAGGGTTTTGATTCATGTAATGCCTTCCTTTGGTTATTTCTGTCACTCGCCCCTCACCACATTTATTGAGCTCGACAACATCCTTAGCATTCAAGCAGTGCCTACGCTGTCTTCTGCTTAAACCATCTTCAATATCGACATTATCTGATTTGCTTGGATCGAAGCATTGAATGGCCACAAATTCAGCAAGGTCGTCAGGGCAGGCAGATTGATTGTCTATGAAAAAAGTCCTGTTGATTTCTTCTACCACAAAAGTAGGGACACAGTAACCCTTCATTCGATGAACCGTTGCAGGACCTTCAAAACTTTTTGAAAGATTTGAACTTTGTAGTATCTGTTCGTCTATTAGAGCAGTGATCTCCATCCAATCTTGTTCATTATGGATTCGTTTGCCGTCCAAAGATACGATTGCATCACCAGGAGACAGATAGCCAGACAAAGGAGAGGTAGAAGGTACATCCAAAACCTATTCCAAGTAAAAATTACAAATGCCACAAGTGGGAAGGAAAATTGTTAGCCAGTATGTGTGCGTAGATGCACACACATACACATGATTAAACAAGTAAATATGTCTGTGTATCATACTATGGGGCTTTCACCGTGTATGTAAAGGGGACACAAGATCGAGGGCAGAAGGAATAACACCAGTTCGCATACTGCACAACTCTGTAGCAAGCTTTAAGTTATGAAACCATGACATACATGTCAATTCAAGCTATAGCATGACAAGAATCAAAGTTGTCAAATTAAATCAGAAAAGATTATGAAAATCTTGGAAGGAATGACCTTAACAAACAAAGCTTCATCAGTAATTAATAAGATAATACAACATGAGCATACCACAGCATTGTGCAAACGCCAGCCCAGTACACACGAAGTGCAGTAAATTTTTGCCACTCCTCAAGCAACTCATGATTCAAAGCCACCAGAGCACCAGGAAACGGTAATGCAAGAAAAAAAGCAATGAACTCAGTCGATACCTCACTGCTTCCCGATGAAAATGTGCCTGCAGTAACAAGCATGAGAATCTAGACTTCTGCATATTCAGATCTAAAACTTGAGATTCACAAACTTATCCACTCTCACCATCCCGTGTTAGTCAGTCACATATGCAAATAGTTTGTCAGTTCATACATGTAAATTTTAGTTTTCAGCTTTACTTATTTGCTTCTGGTGGTCACATATGCTTCATTGGAATTAATAATTTAAGTTCGTCGGAATTTATCTCCAAATAATAGAATTATAAAGTGTAAAAAATAATTATATTTGTGAATAATTATAAAGTGCACGCACAACCATACGGAGTGTTTCCGTCCAAAAAGATAGCAACATTAACATTAATTAAAATTAACATTAATTAACAAAAAGCTAAAACATAGTGGCGTTTTACTGTTCTTTCTTTGTGTTAATAGCAATTCTATAATTTTGACAACTTTTTGTTAGTATACTGAAGGTATGTTTTTAGTAATTTTATGCATTTAATAAAAAAAATTATACATTTTTTTTTATTTTATACATAGTCTATTTATCACCATTACTTATATTCTTATCTTCATTTATCTATTGTTTAATAAAAAAATATTTTGTGATAAAAAAATAAATATTTTTTTTTCGTTTTACACTTAATTTATTTATCACTATTATTTTTGTTCTTATCATCATTCATTGTTTTTTAATTGTTTTACTTGTGAACTTTTTTTTTTGCACTATACTTAGTCTAATTATCATCATTCTTTTTGTTCTTATCTTTATTCATTCATTATTTTTTAGCTTTTTTTAAAAAAATTATTTTGTTTTAGCTTTACACTTGGCCTATTTATTACCATTGCTTTTGTTATTATTAACAAAAAAAACTAATGTTTCCATTTGCATTTTATGGTGTGCGTTGTATTTACAATTTATTTCTCTAAAATAAAGCTAAAGAAGTATGTCTTATTAAATGTTTACAAAACCTTTAAATAGGTTAGAAAAACCCTACCTCTACTAGAAAATAACTAAGAATCTGAAAGCATTGAAATATAATCCGAAATAAATTAAACATAGACCTATCATACTGGTCCATAAAACATATGATAGGTTATTCATACAATCTATTTGGATTAGATCTTTATTTAGTTGTGCCAATCCTTACATGAGTGATCACCACCTTTAATTTTCACAAGTTTAAGCACATCAATTTGTTGTTAGGAAAAAAATTAAAAAAATAAGAATAATAATAAAAAAAAACATCCATTTCTTTGTTTTTACTGCAGGGATAGTTTTTTACATACTCGATTCCTAATGCTCAAGGATTTTATGTTTAGATCATAAATTTAATTTTGTTTGCAGTTTAGTTCTGGTGTGTTAGAAAAAGCATATCCAAGTTTAAGAAAGATATTTATAAATCAGTTTATTTTTTGTGTTTTTCTTATTGATTTTACAGTATTTTAGAGTTAAAATAGATTTATTTTGATTGTTATAATATTTTTTAGATATTTTAATACGAAAAAGAAGTTGAAAATCAACTTATTGAGTACAAAAACATAAACCCCAACTTACATCCATTTTATTTATGAAAATTGGGTTGCAATACGTTGTTCACCTATTTAAAAAAAAATGTTTAGCATGCAGGCTTGACATTGCAGGATCAAGTGCGTTTGTGCTCCCTTTTATGGGTCAGAATATATATATATATTACCCTTTAATTTTAATAAAATTCATTATCAATAAAATAATTAAAATGATATTTATTTTATTATCCTATTTTACCATAATTTTTAGAGAGGATTATATTTTTTATAATAACATTAAAAATTATTTTGTGAATTATTATTATTATTATTATTATATCTATATATATATATATATATATAAATCTAATATGTAAAATTTTTATATAAAAAATACGCTAAAGAATATTAATCAATATTAAATATTTATTTTGTTATTTTTTATCGTAAATATTTTACATGATTTTCTAGATTAATTATTTTTTTTCATAACATATAAATTATCCAGTTATGTTTTTTTTATTTTGAACATTGCTTTTATGATCAGTTTTTGTTTGAAAAGAAATGATTATCATATAAAAATATTTTCATCAAAATAAAAAAAATAAAAAATAAACAAGAAAAGGAAATTTTGATTCAAGAGATAATTTCTTGATTTCAATTGAGATTCTTATGAATATTTACTCCAATGTCATTTATTTATTTTATTAAAAAAACATGATACTTATAAAAAATATATTCTTGTAGAAAAATATATTAACAAGAAAATGAAAATTCACCTAGTGAAATATATTAATTTTTTAGAAATTTTAAATCATTACTTTTGTTGCCAATATCTATTTGCTATATAACACAATTAGATAAAAAAGTGATTTAAAAACTGCATCATCACATGAGACAAAACGAGCACATGTCATGAGTTGTAAGAAGTAACAACGCCAATTTTATTATTATTATTTTTTAAATTAATATAAGTATCGAATCAGTTTACGTGCATTTTGATTAATTCAATTAATATCAGTTTTTTTTTTTATATATATATATATATATATATTAAATCCAAATTTTTA